>Ga0210408_10001661_pt1 | contig 22892 bp, 16 predicted proteins | sample IncBWH4MmetaG_FD_155471 | JGI IMG/M metagenome (GOLD analysis project Ga0210408, IMG submission 155471) | Forest soil microbial communities from Barre Woods Harvard Forest LTER site, Petersham, Massachusetts, United States - Inc-BW-H-4-M | ecosystem: Environmental > Terrestrial > Soil >...
TCCTGTTCGGTGGGGCGGGGACAGCCTTTCCTGATCATGCCGACGCAGTGCGCCCGCCCTTTGAGCACGACCCTTGAAACGGACCCCTGGACGCAGGTCGGGCAGTTCAGCGAGCCGAAGGAATACACCTTCCAGGACAGTGCAGGTGAACCGTTCGGGTTGGATGGCTGCAACCGGCTGAACTTCGAACCGTCGATCAGCGTGGCGCCCGACGGCCAGCAGGCCGACACGCCGACGGGCTTGACGGTGAATGTCCATGTCCCGCAGGATGCGAGCCTGAACCCGACCGGCTTGGCGGAGGCGACCGTGAAGGACACGACGGTGACGCTGCCCGCGGGCGTAACGTTGAACCCGGCGGGCGCTGACGGTCTGCTGTCGTGCGGTCTGAGCGAGATCGGCCTTGAAAGCGCAGGCGAACAGTCCTGTCCGCAAGCGTCGAAGGTGGGAACGGTCGAAATCAAGACGCCGCTGTTGCCCAACCCGCTCGTCGGCGCGGCGTATCTTGCGCAGCAGAACGCCAACCCATTCGGGAGCCTCGTGGCGTTGTATATCGTCGCGAGGGACCCGGTGTCGGGCGTGCTCGTGAAGCTCGCGGGCCAGGTCTCGCCCGACGAACACACCGGGCAGCTCCTATCGACGTTCAAGAACACCCCGCAGCTGCCCTTCGAAGACCTGAAGCTGCATTTCTTTGGTGGGTCGCGTGCGCCGCTGGGTACCCCGGCGTTGTGTGGGGGCTATACGACGACGGCGTCGATCGCACCGTGGTCGGGGAACACGCCCGTGGACTCGAGCTCGGAATTCCAGATCACGAGCGGCCCGAACGGAACCCCGTGCAGCGATCCGCTGCCGTTCGCTCCGAGTCTCACGACGGGCGCCACCAACGTCCAGGCTGGAGCGTTCACGCCGTTCACGCTGACGATGTCGCGCGAGGACGGCAACCAGAACCTGGATGCGATCCAGCTGCATATGCCTCCCGGTCTGCTCGGGACCCTGTCGAATGTCGAACTGTGCCCCGAACGGCAGGCAGATGCGGGCACATGTGGCCCAAACAGCCTGATCGGCCATACGATCGTCAGCGTCGGGCTCGGCGGTAACCCGTACACGGTGACGGGTGGAGAGGTGTTCATCACGGGGCCGTATGAGGGCGCGCCATATGGGTTGTCGATCGTCAACCCGGCGAAGGCAGGCCCGTTCGATCTCGGAAGGGTGATCGTCAGGGCGCGGATCGAAGTCGACCCGCTGACGGCGGCGCTCACGATCACGACCGACAGCGCGGGGGCATACGCGATCCCGCAGATGATCGACGGGATCCCGCTGCAGATCAAGCACGTCAACGTCACGATCGACCGCTCCGCGTTCACGTTCAACCCGACCGACTGCGAACCGTTGCAGATCACTGGTGGCTTGACGAGCAGCCAGGGCGCCACGAGCGCGCTGCAGGTCCCGTTCCAGGTCACCAACTGCGCGACGCTTGGCTTCAAACCGCTGTTCGTAGTCTCGACGTCCGGGCACGCCTCCAGAGCCGGTGGGGCGAGCCTGCACGTCAAGCTGAGCTATCCGAAGGCGCCATTCGGGACGCAGGCAAATATCCACAGCGTCAAGGTTGACCTGCCCAAGCAGTTGCCCTCGCGTCTCACGACGCTTCAGAAGGCGTGCCCGGATCGGACGTTCAACCAGAATCCGGCGGCGTGTCCCGCGGCCTCGAGGATCGGGATGGCGAGCGCGACGACGCCGATCATTCCCGTTGCGCTCTCCGGGCCTGCGTATTTCGTCTCCCACGGCGGCGCGAAGTTCCCCGAACTGATCATCGTCCTCTCCGGCTACGGCGTGACCGTCGATCTGCACGGGGAAACGTTCATCAGCAAGGCGGGGATCACGAGCAGCACGTTCGGCGCGGTCCCCGACGTCCCGATCGGCACGTTCGAATTGAGTCTTCCCCAAGGCCCCAACTCGGCGCTCGCGGCGAACGGCGACCTGTGCACCAGCGCGCTGCGGATGCCGACCGCATTCGTCGCGGCGAACGGAACGGTCATCCACCAATCGACCCCGATCACCGTGACCGGATGCGCCAAGCACAGGGCGAAAAGGGCTGAGCGCGGCCGTCGTCATGCGGACGGGCGCGGGAAGGGAGCGCGCGGGAAGCGGAGCTAGGAACCCTTGTTGTTGAGCGCAGGCTCGTGCGTGGGCTGTGAGGGCCGCACGCTGTAACCAGAAAGTGGGAGGAACTCGATGTTCTCGAAGATACGCAAGCGTGTCACGTACGCGAACGTAGCGATGACGCTCGCGCTCGTGTTCGCGATGAGCGGCGGCGCGTACGCCGCCGGCAGGTACCTGATCACCTCGACCAGGCAGATCAGCCCGAAGGTGCTCAAGGCGCTGAAGGGCAAGGCCGGTCCAGCGGGTCCGGCAGGGTCTGTGGGCGCAAAGGGCGAAGCCGGCGCCGCGGGCAAGGAAGGGCCCGCCGGTAAAGAAGGGCCTGCGGGCAAAGACGGCAACGCGGGCGCGAACGGCGAAAGCGTGACGGGCAAAGAAGTGAAAACAGGCGAAGCGGCGTGCGGCAAACTCGGGGGCTCGAGCTTCACGGTCGCAGGCAAAACAGACTACGCCTGCAACGGCAAAGAAGGCAAAGAAGGCGAAGAAGGCTCGCCGTGGACGGCCGGAGGGACGCTGCCGAGCGGCAAGACCGAGACGGGCGTGTGGGGAGTCGCCGCCCTGCCAGGATCCTTCGCTGGCGGGGTTGTCGAATTTGCGTCGGCTTCGATCTCCTTTACGATACCGCTAAAAGCAGGTCTGACAGCGGCAAAAGTACACATAATTGGGTTTGGTGAAAAAGGCGCGGGTGGAAATACTTGCCCGGCGACGAGCAGCCTGGCGAATCCGGAAGCCGAACCCGGCAACCTGTGCATATTCAGAACCCAGGGTCTCAATGTTGGAAGCATCAACTCCCAGTCTGTGGAAACAGAGGAAGAAGGAGAAGCCGGCAGGGTGGGCGCCCTGGTTATCGTCCGTCCCGAAACAGCCAAAGAACCGATCGGCGTTGGTGGTACTTGGGCCGTGACAGCTGAATAGAGAAGCGAGTCGATCGGCGGTCGTGACGGGCGGCTCAGGCCGCCCTCCGCCGGTCCTCTCCGCTGTGCCAACTGTCGCGCGCGGAGCAGACCCCGAAGAAGCGGCGCGCCTGGTTGCCCCGCGCCATGTGATGACGGCCCGGACGGGGAACCCCGCGGAGTCGCGGGGTAGGAGGCCCCGCGCCTGCGCGCCCGGTCGGGTGCCCGACGACACGCGGACGATCTCAAGGGATCCCTCGTGGGGAAGCCCGCGAGGCTCGTGAGGCCGCGCGCTGTGTGATGATGGCGCCGATGGCGAACCCCACGGAGTCGCGGACAGAGGCGGGGGGCGCGCCCGCGGGGTCGGGTGCGCCGGCGGGATCCGGGGCGGCGCAGGGGGACGGGGAGGAGCACGAGCCGGTGGTGCTGAGCCCGGCGACGGGCTACCCGACGCTGGGGGAGAGCGACCTGGAGGTGCTGCGGGGAATCGGCCGCCGCTGGGAGGGGGCATTGGGGGACAGGGCGCAGTGGATCAAAGCGCTCCCGTGCGACCCCAACCTGGGCCACTCCGCCGCCCCCGACAGTGGACGCGCTGACGTAGGGGCGGGCGCAGGCGTGGGGGCGGCCGCAGGCTCAGGCGCGATGCCGGGCGCGGTGCGATTGGGGCGCACGCGGTTTGTGCCGGTGGAGGTCGACGGGGAGCCGGGGGACGAGCTCGAAGCCACGCGTGGGGCCGGACACACGGAGACGCTGGGGGGCTGGACGGGCGCCTCGCTGCGCCGCGCGCTGCTGGGCCCGGCGCTGCACAGCGCGGCGGTGCTGGAGGAGCGGATGCGCAAGCTGGTGGCGCTGCCGGTGCTCTCCTCGGACGCGCTCTCCTCGGTGGCGTACGGGCCGGAAGCGATGCTGGTGGTGCTCGCGCTGGGGGGCGCGGCGGCGTTCTCCTACTCGCTGGGAATCGCGGGCGCGATCGTGGTGCTGATGGTCGCGGTGGGGCTCTCCTACCGCCAGACGATCCGCGCGTACCCCCGCGGCGGGGGCTCGTACATCGTGGCCTCCGACAACCTCGGCCTGGTCCCGGGCCTGGTGGCGGCGGCGGGGCTGATGCTGGACTACATCCTCACGGTGGCGGTGGCGGTGGCATCGGGGATCGCGGCGGTGACCTCGGCGATCCCGTCGCTGTCCCCGGACAAAGTGGAGCTGGGGCTGGCGGTGATCGCGATCCTGGTGGCGGGCAACCTGCGGGGGGTGCGCCAGGCGGGGATGCTGTTCGCGGCGCCGACGTACATGTTCATCGTGGCGATCCTGCTGCTGGTGGCGGTGGGGGTGTACGACGCGGCGGGCCACGGCTTCCATGCCACCCCCCGACCGCCGGTGCACGCGGCGGAGGGGGTGGGGCTGCTGCTGATCCTGCGGGCGTTCGGGTCGGGGGCGACGGCGATGACGGGGATCGAGGCGATCTCGGACGGGATCCCGGCGTTCCGCCCTGTCGAGTGGCGCAACGCGCGGACGACGCTGACGTGGATGGTGAGCCTGCTGGTGGTGATGTTCGTGGGGACGATGGCGCTGATCGAGCTGGATGGGATCGTGCCGAGCTCCGCGGAGACGGTGCTCTCGCAGCTGGCGCACGTGGAACTGGGCAATGGGCTGCTGTACGGGTACGTGCAGGCGGCGACGGCGCTGGTGCTGCTGCTGGCGGCGAACACGGCGTTCAGCGACTTCCCGCGCCTGCTGTTCTTCCTCGCCCGGGACTACTCGGCCCCGCGCCTGTTCCTGCGGATGGGGGATCGGCTCGCGTTCTCGAACGGGATCGTGGTGCTGGGCGCGGCGGCGGCGGCGATCCTGGCGGCGTTCGGGGGCTCGGTGATCAGCCTGATCCCGCTGTTCGCGGTGGGGGTGTTCCTGGCGTTCACGCTGTCGCAGACGGGGATGGTGATGCGCTGGTTGCGCACGCGGGAGCCGGGGTGGCGGGTGAGCATCTGCTTCAACGCGCTGGGGGCGTTCCTGTCGGCGATCGTGCTGATTATCACGGCGTTCACCAAGTTCCTGGAGGGCGCGTGGCTGGTCGTGGTGCTGATCCCGCTGCTGGTGGCGCTGTTCCTGCGCATCCGCACCCACTACCTGGCGGTGGGGAGGGCGGTGGCGCTGCACCCGGTGCAGGCGCGGGCCCGCGCGCGTATCATCACCCCACCCCCCGCGGCGGTCCTGCACGAACGGGCGCGCAGCGAGTCGCTGATCGGCCGCTTCGAGCAGGAGGAGGCGCCGGACCAGGTGATCAACCTGACGGTGGTGCCGATCATCGCGATGGACCTGGCGTCGCTGCGGGCGCTGGCGTACGCGGCCTCGCTGGGCCAGCCGGTGCTGGCGCTGCACGTGTCCACGGACCCGGAGGAGGCGAAGCGCTTCCGCTCGTACTGGCATGTGTGGGGGGACCACGTGCCACTGGAGATCGTGCTCTCCCCCTACCGCGCGCTGGTGGCCCCGCTGGCGCGCTACCTGCGCCTGCTGCACGACCAGGCCCCGGACTTCACGATCACGGTGGTGCTCCCGGAACTGATCGTGCGCCGGGCGTGGCACCGCCTGCTGCACAACGGCGTCGCCCCGCGCCTGCGCCGCGCGCTGCGGCGCCTGCCGGGAATCGTGGTGACGACGGTCCCGTTCCACCTGCCGGGGTGAGGTGACCTGTAGCCTCCGGAGCGCCCATGAGATCGAGCAACGGAGCGTGAGAGATGAGCAGAGCCGCCCAAGACATCCCCCTCGCGGGCCGCCGGGTGCTGATCACGGGGGCGGCGCGGGGGATTGGCGCCGAGACTGCGCGGCGGCTGCACGCGCGCGGGGCGCGGGTGGCGCTGGCGGGGCTCGAGCCCGAGCTCCTGGCGCAGGTGGCGGCGGAGTGCGGGGAGGCGCCGTGGTTCGAGTGCAACGTGGCCGAGCGCGCTCAGGTGGAGCGGGCGGTGGAGGGGACGGTGGAGCGGCTGGGGGGCCTGGACATGGTGATGGCGAACGCGGGGGTGGCGGCTCCGCTGCCCTTGATCGGGGGGGACCCGGCGATCTTCGAGCGGACGATCGCCGTGAACCTGCTGGGGGTCTACTACACGCTGCGGGCGGCGGGACCGCACATCGCCCACCAGCGGGGGTACGCGCTGGCGATCGCGTCGGTGGCGGCGGCGGTGCACGCCCCCCTGCTGGGCGCGTACAACGCCTCGAAGGCGGGGGTGGAGGCGCTGGGGGACACGCTGCGCGTCGAGCTGCGCGGGGCGGGGGCGCGGGTGGGGGTGGGGTACTTCGGGTTCATCGACACGGACATGGTGCGCCGCGGCGAGCAGACGCGGGCGGGCCAGCTGGGCGCGCGCAGGCGCCCGGCCTTCCTGGCGCCCGTCCCGCTGTCGCGGGCGGTGGACGCGATCGAGCGCGGGGTGGAGCGCCGCTCCCGGCAGGTGTGCGCCCCGGGCTGGGTGCCGGCGGCGCTGGCGCTGCGGATGCTGGTCCAGCGGCTGGCGGACAGGGCTGCTGGGGCAGACCTGGAGGAGGCGCTGCGGGTGGCGCGCGAGGAACCGGCCCCGCTGACGACTCCCCAGCCCGATTCCTGAGGGTCGAACGCCAAAAGATGCTTAAGGAGTGCGCAACCCGGGTATAGTCAGATGTGTTTCCAGGATAACTAAGGACAGCCCTGGGCTACGAGGGAGGATGTGAGACATGAGGTTCCCCGCTGATATGACGGTCCGGCCTGGCCGGATCTGGTTCATCGCGCTGCTGGCCGGCGCGGCATTTGCTGCTTTCGCCGCGCCCTCCGCTCAGGCTGCGCCTGAATTCGGCGTGGAAAAGTTTGTCGCGGCCAACTGCTCGGTTGGGTTTGAAGAATGCGGCTCGGAAACGGTTCTCACCCCGCCGTTCCCGTTCAAATATTCGGTCCCCAAGGAACCAACTCTCGCCGAAGCCAAAGAACAGGGCTACACCCAGGCGGCCGGACATCCCCCGTACGGGATCACCGACTTCAAGGTCAACACTGTGGGAGCACTCCCCAACGAGGTGCCGGTGGGCATCGCGGAAGGCAAGGTCGTAACTCATATTCGCACCGACGTCGGCCCGGGCGTGAGCACCAACCCCGAGGCTGTGGCGAAGTGCTCGATGAAAGAATTCGACGGCAACGCAAAAGAAGCAGAAGCCGTACCGGGATCAGGCTTGTACGCCGAACCGGAATGCTCGGAAGCGGGCTCCGAAAACACCGTGATCGGCGTCAACAAGGTGACGATCTACGCCGGCCCCGGAGGTGTCTCGAAAACACCGGAAGCTTCCGACCTGCCGCTGGAAGGCGTCGTCTACAACCTCGTGCAGCCGCAGGGCCTCGCATCCGATTTCGGAGTTGCGCTCAAACTGCCGATGGCCGTGAGCGGGGCGGCGCTTAAAAAAGGTTTCGAAGAAGCCGAAGCAAAAGGCGCGAAACCCGGAGTCGGAGGCTTCCCCTCGCTACCAGAACAGAAATTCCTCGAGGAACAGCAGTACTACGCCCACACCCTGATCGAAGGAAGCGTGGAATGGGCGAGCGACTATCACGATTACTACGAAATCAACGTTTCCCCCAAGCTGCCGCTGATTGCCTCACGGTTGGTGTTGTTCGGCAACATCGGTAACACTGAAAACGGTGGATTCATAACGAACCCGAGCAACTGTGCGGGGCCAGGCCCCGCGACGACCAACACCGTGACGCTCGAGCCGACCATTGGCGCTGCGGCTGCTCTGAAATACACAACCCCGATTGGCACCGAAGGCTGCACGGGCGTCTCCCCCTTCTCGCCTGTGCCCTTCGAACCGACTTTCTCGCTGAAGACGGAAACCGCTCAGTCCGATCAGCCCACCGGCGTGACCACGGAACTGAAGCTGCCGCACGCCGCTGGCCCCAAAGAAATCGACTCCTCGCAGCTGGATAACGCGATCATCACGTTGCCGGAAGGGATGACGCTCAACCCCTCGGCTGCGCATGGTCTCCAGGCCTGCACACCGGCGCAGATCGGCATGGGCACGCGGAACCCCGCAAAATGCCCGTACGGCTCGAAAATCGGCACCGCCACCGTGAACGTTCCCGACCTCCCGCCGGAATCCCTGAAAGGGAGCATCTATCTGGGCGGCTCGGAATCGGGTCTCGTCACCGGGCAGCCGTACATCGTCTACGTCAACGCGGAATCGGCGCGCTTCGGCGTCACGGTGCGCCTCAAAGGCATGGTCGAAGCAAACGAAACGACGGGGCGGGTGACGGCGAAGTTCCTCAAGAACCCCGAACAGCCGTTCAGCGAAGTGATCCTGCACTTCAAAGACGGCCCGCTCGCGCCGATCGCCAACCCGCTCGCGTGCGGAACGGCGACGACCACAACGGAACTCGTGCCGTACATCGGCGCATTTGCGACCAAGACGCCCTCCAGGGCGTTCACGGTCGACAGCGACGGCTCTAGCGGAACGTGCGCCTCGCCGCTGCCGTTCGCGCTCACGCAGAGCTCCTCGAGCCAGCCCGCGACCGGGGGGGCGTCGACCAACTTCACGTTCAACCTGACGCGGCCTTCGGGCCAGCAGTACCTCTCGCAGATCAAGACGGTGCTGCCGGCCGGCCTCGTCGGGCGGATCCCCGCGGTGGCGCTCTGCACCGAAGCGCAGGTGGCGGAAGCGCGGGCCGGCACCGGCGGCTGCCCGGCGCTCAGCCGGATCGGCTCGGTCGCGGTGCTCGCGGGGGCGGGCCCTGCGCCGTATCAGTTCAACGGCTCGGCCTACCTCACCGGCCCCTACGGCGGCGCGCCCTACGGCATGGCGATCGTGGTGCCTGCCGTCGCGGGCCCGTTTAGCCTTGGCAACGTGGTGACACAGGAGACGATCAACGTCGAACCGTACACCTCGCGCGTGGTCGTGGCGGGGAGCGTGCCCACGATCTTCAAGGGCATCCCGCTGCGGATCCAGAGCCTGAATGTCGAAGTCAACCGTCAGGGCTTCATGCTCAACCCGACCAGCTGCGCGGCGCTCTCGACCGAATCGATGCTCACGGGCATCACGCTGCTGGGGTCGAGCACGACCACCACGCAGAACGTCGCCAGCCCGTTCACCACCGAAGAATGCAGCAAGCTGGCGTTCAAACCGAGCCTCACGGCGATCGCGGGCGGGAAGCCCACGCGCACCAACGGGGCCAACATCGAAGTCAACATCAGCCAGGGGGCCGGCCAGGCCAATATCAAGCAGGTGATGACGATGCTGCCCAAGCAGCTGCCGGTGCGCCTGAGCACACTCTCGAAAGCCTGCCCGGCGGCGACGTTCGAAGCGGGCGCCGCACCCGGAGGCTGCTCGAAGGAAGCGAACGTGGGAACGGTCAAGGCGACCACGCCGGCGCTGCCGGGGACGCTCACCGGCCCCGCCTACCTGGTCTCACACGGCGGCGAAGCCTACCCCAACCTCGACCTGATCCTGCAGGGCGACGGCGTCACGGTGATCCTGGTCGGGCACACGAAAGTCTCCAACTCGATCATCACCACCACGTTCGAATCGCTGCCCGACGTGCCGATCTCGAGCTTCTCGCTGTACCTGCCGTCGGCCCCGAACTCGGTGCTGGCCGCCAACGGCAATCTCTGCACCTCGAACCTCGTGATGCCGACCACGATCGTGGGGCAGAACGGGGTGAAGATCACCCAGAACACGAAGATCTCGGTGCGCAACTGCCCGGTGCAGATCGTCAAGCACAGGACCGCGGGAACGACGGCGACGCTCACCGTGCAGACGCCGGCGGCGGGGAGCATCAGCGCCAGCGGCACCGACCTGAAGTTCACCAAGCGCAACGTCGGCAAGGCCGAACGCACCACGCTCAAGGTGTCGCTCACCCGCATGGGCGCGGAAGTGCTGCGTAAATTCCGCCAGCTGCGGATCAAGGTGCGCGTCGGGTTCGTGCCGAAGCAGAAGGGCGCCACCTCCAAGGCGTTCGCCACGGTGACGTTCAGAGCCTGAGCGGGGAGCCCAGGTGGAGTGCGCCGCCGGCTGTCCGCGGCGGCGTATCTCCTCTACATTGTGTGATCTGATGGCAAGCGTGGGCATCCCCGGGCGCGCCGGGATCGGGGGGAGCGAGGATCCGCTGCTGGGTGGCCTGCGCCGGCTGATGCGGCTGGCCGACGGGGCGGGCGAGCCGGAGGCGATCTTCCGGACGCTCGCGGGCGAGCTGTTCGCGCTGCTGGGCGCCGATGAGGTGCACGTCCACCACCTGGCCGCGAACGGGGGGGAGGCCCCCCTGGACAACGGTGGGGAGGGCGCTGCGAAGCACGGTGTGGAGGGGGAGCTGGTGGTGGTGTACATGTTCGGAGGGGAGGGGCGCCTCAGCTACCTGAACCCCCGCGCGGAGCGCCCCCCGGGGGTGGCGTGGGTGGCGAGCACCGGCCAGAGCGTGCTTGCGGTGGGGGCGCGCGAACTGGTGGCGAGCGTGCCGCGGCTGGTGGCGGCGGGCGGGGTGGGCTGCGCGCTGCTGCTGGGGCTGACGGCGCGCGGCGAGGTGGAGGCGGTGCTGGTGGCCGCGCGCCACCGTCCCGAGCCCTTCGACGAGCACGCAGTCCAGCGGGCCGCGGCATTGGTGGACCAAGCGGCGAGCGCGCTCGCCCTGCTGCGGGCCCGCGCGGAGGCGGGAACGGACGCGGTGACGGGCTGCATGAACCACCGCGCGATGCGCCGCCGCCTGCGGGAAGAGATCGCGCGCGCCGCGCGCGCGGGCGGGCGCCTGGCGTGCCTGCTGCTGGATCTCGACAACTTCAAGCTCGTCAACGACCGCCACGGCCACCCGGCGGGGGATGCGCTGCTGCGGGAGGTGGCGCGCGCGCTGATGGGCGAGTACCGCGCGTTCGACCGCGTGGCGCGCTACGGGGGGGACGAGTTCGTGGTGATCCTCGCCAACGCCGACCTGGAGAGCGGGGCGGTGGCGGCGGCCCGCGCGCTGCGGCGCCTGGGGACGATCCCCTCGTTCGACCTGGCGCCGGGGGTCTCCGCGTCGATCGGGGTCGCCCAGTGGTCCCCGGGAATGACGGCGGAGCAGCTGCTGGAAGCCTGCGACGAGGCGCTCCTGCGCGGCAAGCGCGAGGGCAAGGGCCGCGTCGCGCGCGCGGCGTGAGGTAGCCCGCCCTCCCGGCAAGGCCGCGTCGCAGGGGCTGGCCCGCGCAAGGGGCGCGCCCGGGCCGATCGAGCGAAGTGTCGGTGCTCTTTGATTGACTGGGGGGTATGACGGAGAACAGCTTCGAAGCGCGGGGCACCCTGGAGGTGGGCGGGCGCGAGTACGAGGTCTTCCGGCTCGGTGCGCTGCAGCCGCGCTTCGACGTGGGGCGGCTGCCGTTCTCGCTGAAGGTGCTGCTCGAGAACCTGCTGCGCACCGAGGGGGCGGGGGCGGTCACGGCGGCCGACGTGGAGGCGCTCGCCGGCTGGGACCCCACGGCGCAGCCCAGCCGCGAGATCGCGTTCACCCCGGCGCGGGTGCTGATGCAGGACTTCACGGGGGTCCCGGCGGTGGTGGACCTCGCGGCGATGCGCGACGCGATGGCGGCGATGGGGGGGGATCCCAAGCGGATCAATCCGCTCGCGCCGGCGGAGCTGGTGATCGACCACTCGGTGCAGGTGGACGCGTTCGGCACGCGGGACGCCTTTCGGGTCAACGCGGAGCGCGAGTTCGAGCGCAACCAGGAGCGCTACGCGTTCCTGCGCTGGGGCCAGGAGGCGTTCGACAACTTCGCGGTGGTGCCCCCGGATACGGGGATCGTGCACCAGGTCAACCTCGAGTATCTGGCGCGGGTGGTGTTCGTCAAGGACGGCGATGGCTCGCGCAACGGCGACGGCTCCCACCCGCCCCAGGCCTACCCGGACACGCTGGTGGGCACGGACTCCCACACGACGATGATCAACGGCCTGGGGGTGCTCGGCTGGGGCGTGGGGGGGATCGAGGCGGAGGCGGCGATGCTGGGCCAGCCGATGTCGATGCTGATCCCGCAGGTGGTGGGCTTCCGCCTGCACGGCGAGCTGCCGGAGGGAGCGACGGCGACCGACCTGGTGCTGACGGTCACGGAGATCCTGCGTGGGAAGGGGGTGGTGGGGAAGTTCGTGGAGTTCTACGGGGCGGGCCTCGCCACGCTGCCACTGGCGGACCGGGCGACGATCGGCAACATGTCCCCGGAGTTCGGCTCGACGTGCGCGATCTTCCCGATCGATCGGGAGACCCTGCGGTATCTGGAGTTCTCGGGTCGCCCACGGGAGCGGATCGAACTGGTGGAGGCGTACGCCCGCGAGCAGGGGCTGTGGCACGACGAGAGCTCCCCCGAGCCGGCGTTCTCGGACCTGGTCGAGCTCGACCTCGGCGAGGTGGTGCCGAGCATCGCGGGCCCCAAGCGCCCGCAGGACAGGGTCTCGCTGAGCCGCGCCCAAAGCGCCTTTCGCGCTGCGCTGCGCGACTACGTGGCCACCGACGGTCGGCAGGCCGACGCCTACGACGAGGCGGTGGCGGAGTCGTTCCCGGCCTCCGATCCACCCGCGGCCCATAAATCGCCGCCCTTCGTGCTCGACCACGGACACGTGGTGATCGCGGCGATCACGAGCTGCACCAACACCTCCAACCCCTCGGTGATGATCGGGGCGGGGATCCTCGCGCGCAACGCTCTGGAGCGGGGGCTGAGCAGCAAGCCGTGGGTGAAGACGTCGCTGGCGCCGGGATCGAAGGTGGTGACCGAATACCTCGACCGGGCGGGCCTGACGGAGCCGCTGGAGCGGCTGGGGTTCAACCTGGTGGGTTACGGGTGCACGACGTGCATCGGCAACTCGGGGCCGCTGCCGCAGGAGATCTCCGCGGCGGTGGGCGAGGGAGACCTGGCGGTGGTGAGCGTGCTATCGGGCAACCGCAACTTCGAGGGCCGGATCAACCCGGACGTGAAGATGAACTACCTGGCCTCCCCGCCCCTGTGCGTGGCGTACGCGCTGGCGGGCACGATGGACATCGACATCGTCAACGACCCACTGGGCCAAGACGCGGAGGGTCGGGAGGTGCGGCTGCGCGACATCTGGCCGAGCGAGCGGGAGGTGGCGCAGACGATCGAGGGGGCGATCCGCTCGGACATGTTTCGCAAGAGCTACGGGGAGGTGTTCGCGGGGGACGAGCGCTGGAACGGGTTGGACGTCCCCACGGGCGAGCGCTTCCAGTGGGCGGAGGACTCGACCTACGTGCGCCTGCCCCCCTACTTCGCGGACATGCCCCCCGAGCCGCAGGCGGTGCGGGACGTGGAGGGGGCGCGCGTGCTGGCGCTGCTGGGGGACAGCGTGACCACCGACCACATCTCCCCGGCGGGGTCGATCAAGCGCGACGGGCCGGCGGGGCGCTACCTGCAGGAGCTGGGGGTGGCCCCGCGCGACTTCAACTCCTACGGCTCGCGGAGGGGCAACCACGAGGTGATGATGCGGGGCACGTTCGCCAACATCCGCATCCGCAACCTGCTGCGGGACGAGCACGGCAACGCGCTGCCCGAAGGCGGGGTGACGCTGCACCTGCCCGACGGCGAGCAGCTGTCGATCTACGACGCGGCGATGCGCTACGCGCAGGAGGGCGTGCCGCTGGTGGTGCTAGCGGGCAGGGAGTACGGCTCGGGCTCCTCGCGCGACTGGGCGGCGAAGGGCACGAAGCTGCTGGGCGTGCGCGCGGTGATCGCGCAGAGCTTTGAGCGCATCCACCGCTCAAACCTGGTGGGGATGGGCGTGCTGCCGCTGTTGTTTAAGCCCGGCGACTCGGCCGCTTCGCTGGACCTGACGGGCCACGAGACGTTCTCGATCGAGGGAATTGCTGAGCTACCGCACGAGCTGAGTGTGCGTGCCGATGAGAAGGAGTTTGCGGTGACGGTACGCATCGATACACCCCGAGAGGCTGAGTACTTCCGCCATGGCGGCATTCTCCAGTACGTCCTGCGAGGATTGCTCGCTGCATGAGTGACGACTTCCCGCAGGTGCTCCGCGATCTGCTCGCGGCGCGCGGTCCGTCGGGCTATGAGACTGCCCCAGCGGCGGTGTGGCGGACGGCGGCAGAGGCGTTCGGCGCCGAGGTGGACACCGACGTGGTCGGCACGCCTTCCGCCCGGCTGGCCGGACGCGAAGCCCGGCGGCTGGTGGTGATGGGCCACATCGACGAGATCGGGCTGATCGTGACCCACATCGACGACGAGGGCTACCTGTGGTTCCGCGAGGTGGGGGGCTGGGACGCGCAGATCCTGGTGGGCCAGCGGGTGGTGCTGAGCACACGGGGGGGCGAGCTCCCGGGGGTGATCGGCAAGAAGCCGATCCACCTGCTGCGCGAGGAGGAGCGCAAGAAGGTGGCGGAGGTGCGCGACCTGCACATCGACATCGGCGCGCGCGACGGCAAGCAGGCGCGCGAGTTGGTGCGGGTGGGCGACGTGGCGGTGATCGACGGCGACCCCGTGGAGCTGCCCAACGGGCGGATCGCCTCGCGGGCACTGGACAACCGCATCGGCTCGTTCGTGGCGCTGGAGGCTGCGCGGCTGGTCGCGCAGGGGGAAGGTGCGCCGGGGAGCGGGGCGCAGGCGGGCGGGGCGCAAGGAAGTTGGGAGCGAGGGAGCGGGGCGCAGGCGGGCGGGGCGCAGTGGGAGCTCGTCGCGGTGGCGGCGGCCCAGGAGGAGACGACGTTCGGGGGCTCGCGCACGAGCGCGTTCGCGCTGGAGCCGGACGCGGCGATCGTGGTGGACGTGACCCACGCGACGGACGCCCCGGGGATCGAGGTCAAGGAGGCGGGCAAGCACGAGCTCGGCTCGGGGCCGGTGCTGAGCAGGGGCTCGACGCTCAATCCGCGCCTGTTCGAGCTGCTCCACGACACGGCGGAGCGCGAGAAGATCCCCTTCACGGTAGAGGCGATCGGGCGCAACACGGGCACGGACGCGGACGCGGTGCACCTCAGCCGCGGGGGCGTGCCCACCGCCCTGGTGTCGATCCCGCTGCGCTACATGCACTCCCCGGTGGAGCTGGTGGCGCTCGCCGACGTGCACGCCGCCGCACGGCTGATCGCCGCGGCGGCGCGCACGCTGGACGCGGATACCTCGTTCGCGCGCTGAGCGCCGACTGCCCTCTGGTGTGCGCGACTACGCGTGGTGGAAGCTGCACGCGCCGACGCGGGGCATGGAAGCCCCGCGCCCACAACCCTGATTGCCGTGCCCGCCGCGCGGACGATCTCTAGGTAAGACTCTTGGGGTCCCCCGCGCTAGGCGCTGGCGCCGGTGAGTTCGGTGAACTCGCGGATCTCGTATGCCGCTCCGGGGGTGCCGCCGAGTGCGAGCACGCGCATCCCCTCGGGGCCTGCGTAGAGCTTGCGCTTCACGGCGGGGCCGACGCGCACGAGGACGTCGGACACGAGCTCTTTGCGCTCGCCTGCGATGTCGATCTCGCCGGCGCCGCGCAGGACGACGTAGACCTCCTCCTGGCCGTCGGACTCGTGGTCGTGTTCGGGGTAGTCGGCGTAGTTGGGGGGGAGATCCACGATCTGGACGCCGAACGAGGTGACCCCCAGCTCGGCGCGGGCCTTCTTCAATCCGCCGCCGAAGGCGGCCTCCATCTCGTCGACGTGCTTGGCGGTGTAGTCAGCCATGGGGAGTCCAGTCCTATCTGTAGTCGTGTGTCGAGGTCGAGCTTCCAGGGGATCTTAGCGGGTACTAAGAAAGCGGGTCAACCCCGCACGAGCCGCTTGTAGGAGATCCGATGAGGCCGGTCGGCGGCGGCGCCGAGGCGCTCGTGGCGGTGCTCCTCGTAGGCCTCGAAGTTGCCCTCGAACCAGGTGACGGCGGAGTCGCCCTCGAAGGCGAGCACGTGGGTGGCGATGCGGTCGAGGAACCAGCGGTCGTGGGAGATGATCATGGCGCAGCCGGGGAAGCCGAGGAGGGCCTCCTCGAGCGCGCGGAGGGTGTCGACGTCGAGGTCGTTGGTGGGCTCGTCGAGCAGCAGGAGGTTGCCGCCGGAGCGCAGTAGCTTGGCGAGGTGCACGCGGTTGCGCTCGCCCCCGGAGAGCATGTCGATGCGCTTCTGCTGGTCGGAGCCCTTGAAGTTGAAGCCGGCGGTGTACTGGCGGGAGTTGACGACGCGCTCGCCGACCTGGAGGTGGTCGAGGCCCTCGGCGATCTCCTCCCACACGGTCTTGGCGGGGTCGAGGGCGTCGCGTGACTGATCCACGTAGGCGAGCTGGACGCTCTCCCCGAGCTCGAGGGCGCCGCCATCGGGGGCCTCCTCGCCGGTGATCATGCGGAACAGGGTGGTCTTGCCGGCGCCGTTGGCGCCGATCACCCCGACGATCCCGGCGCGGGGGAGCTCGAAGGAGAGTTCGTCGATCAGCAGGCGATCGCCATAGCCCTTGCGCAGATCGACGGCGGTGAGCACCTTCTCGCCCAACCGCGGCCCGGGGGGAATGTGGATCTGGACGTCGTCGAGCTTGACGTTGCGCTCCTCGGCGATCAGCTGCTCGTAGCGGGCGAGGCGGGCCTTGGACTTGGTGCGCCGGCCCTTGGGGTTGGTGCGGACCCATTCGAGCTCCGCGGCGATCGTGCGCTGGCGGCCCTTCTCGGCGCGCTCTTCGGAGGCGAGGCGGGCCTGCTTCTGCTCCAGCCACGATGAGTAGTTGCCCTCGTAGGGGATGCCGCGCCCGCGGTCGAGCTCGAGGATCCAGCCGGCGACGTTGTCGAGGAAGTAGCGGTCGTGGGTGACGGCGACGATGGTGCCCTTGTACTCGGCGAGGTGGCGCTCCAGCCAGGCGACGGACTCGGCGTCGAGGTGGTTGGTGGGCTCGTCGAGCAGCAGCAGGTCGGGCGCGCGCAGGAGCAGGCGGCAGAGCGCGACGCGCCGGCGCTCCCCGCCGGAGAGCCGGGCGACGTCGGCGTCGGGTGGGGGCAGGCGCAGGGCGTCCATGGCGTACTCGAGCCGGGTGTCGAGGTTCCAGGCGTCGGCGGCTTCGATCTTGGCCTGGACGGCGGCGAACTCCTCGGCGCACTCCTCGGAGTAGTCGGCGGCGAGCTCGTTGAAGCGGTCGAGCAGGGCCTTGGTCTCGGCGACGCCCTCCTGAACGTTCCCGAGCACGTCCTTGGACTCGTCCAGTCCGGGCTCCTGGGCGAGCGACAGTGGCCCCGGGCGCGAGGGCGGCCTGCCCGCGGTACTCCTCGTCGAGTCCGGCCATGATCCGCAACAGGGTGGACTTGCCGGCGCCGTTGTAGCCGAGCACCCCGATCTTGGCGCCGGGATAGAAGGCGAGGGTGAGCTCGTTGAGCACCGTCTTGTCGGGGGGGTGCACCTTGGAGAGGCGGTGCATGGTGAAGATGTACTGGGAGGAGGACATTCCCGCGGAGGATAGAGGGATGGGATTGGACGGCCTCCGGCCGTCGGGTATGCGTGCGTAGTGGCGCTCCCGGGCGGAGTGGCCCGGAGCGGCACGTGCCGCTCCGGGGCCGGGGTTGTGGCGCTACCGTTTGTACCTCGTGCCCACGATCCTGGATATCGAGCAGCAGATGATGCTGCTGGAGCTGGAGCCGCCGTTCGACAAGCGGGCGGTGCAGCTAGCGCGCCGGCGGATGGCCAAGCGCTGGCACCCGGACCTGGCTCCCCCGGGCAAGCAGCCGGAGCACGAGCGCCATCTGAAGGCGATCAACGAGGCGGCGGACCAGCTGGAGCGGATGGCGGAGAGCCTGCGCGGGGGGCGGGTATCGCGCAACGCGGTGCGGGTCAGCGCGGCGGCGGCGCGCAAGGCGCGGGAGGAGGCGGGGCGCAGGGCCTACGAAGAGGAGCAGCGCTCCCGCCAGGCGGCGGCGGAGCAGGCCAAGCACGACCCGTTCGGGGCGCGGGTGCCGGACCACTCGGTGGTGCACCGCTACGCGCGCTGCATGTCCTACCCGGAGTGGGGGGTGGGGACGGTGGCGGGGATCTACTTCACGGGGGACAGCACGGGCGACGATGAGGTGCAGCAGTGGGCGCGGGTGAAGTTCAGCCACGGCATCCGGACGGTGCCGGCGGGGAGCATGCGCTTCGTGGATTTCTCAAAGCCCGACCCGGCGGGGGAGCGGATGGAGCGCTTCATGGTGGCGGCGCAGCGGGCGATGGCGGAAGGCGAATATGCGTTGGCGGCGAAGCGGCTGGTGTACGCGCGGGAAGCGGAGCCGGGCAACGTGGGGGTGCTGCGGCTGATGACGCTGGCGTTCTGGCAGGCGGGCGACATGGAGGCGGCGGCGCGCTCGGTGCGCGACTGGGCGCGGGTGGACGGGGAGCGCCCAGCCCCCCACCGCTTCGCGGCGCGGATCTACGAGGACGTGGGCGCGGTGGACCTGGCGGCGGAAGCGGCGCTGCGCGCGGCGCAGCGGGGCCCGGCGGACGCGGAGGCGTGGGAGCGGGTGGGCCGTCTGCGCCTGCGCCTGATGGACCGCGAGGGCGCCCTGGAGGCCCTGGAGCGCGCGCTCGGCCTGGGGGCCAACGGGGAGGTCAAGGACCTGGTCATCCAGGCCCTGGCAATCGAGCCGCGGATGGAGCAGCCCGCGCCCTCAGCCGCGTAAGAAGCCTGTGCCCCTCCTCGGTGGATGGCTGTGGGCCAGGTTGACAAGTAGCCGAGGGTGGAGCGTGGATGTTCATATATTACTTTTTGGCTGCTGTCAGACGATTGTTATACAGCGGCCGATTTTTTAATACTCACACTCGCCCTTTCGGGCCCCCCACCCTCTCCGGTCCCACCCCTCGGGTCCCACCCTCTCCGGTCCCACCCCTCGGGTCCCACCCTCTCCGGTCCCACCCCCTCGGGCCCCGCCTTCTCGGTCCCTATCCCCTCGGGTCCCCGCCTTCTCGGCTCCCGCCCTCGCAGGTCCTCACCCCTCGGGCACCCACCCCTCAGGCGAGGATGTTCACGGCCCTGGAGACGATCAGCCCGATGGTGACGAGGGAGACGAGCGCCTGAACGCCCATGATGCTCTTGGCCATCGGCGTGAGGGGCATGGTGTCGGTGGGTGAGAAGGCGGTGTTGTTGGTGAGGGAGACGTAGAGGTAGTCGATGAACTTCGGCCGCCAGGCGAGGGGCTCGATGCGGTCGTCGGTCATCTGGGGGAAGAGGAAGTCGGGCGGGCCATCGTGCCCGGCGGCGCGCCGGCCGGGCCCTCCGCGGTCCATCTCCCAGTACCAGAGGGCGAAGATCAGGAGGTTGGTGAGCCAGATGAGCACGCCGGCGACGATCAGCGCGCGACCGCCCCCGGGGGGGCTGTGGTGCAGGAGGAAGTGGGTGAGGGCGGCCAGGGAGTAGACGTTGGCGGCGCTCACGAAGGCGGTGAGGCCGAGCGCGACGCGCCGGCGGCGGGGGTGCTCGTGCTCGAGCTGGCGGGGGGTGGCCATGAACATCCCGATCAGCAGCGCGCCCTCCAGCGCGGGGATCAGCCAGGAGGGCCCAACGGTGAGCCGGCTGGGGAGCAGCAGCTGCAGGGCGATGGCGCTGAGCACGGTCGCCTGGGCGGGCCAAAAGGGCTCGGGCTCTGCGGGCGGAGGGTAGGGCCGCCCGGGCTGGGACGATGACACTTGTGCCATGGGTGCAGGGTAAGGCGCGCCCCGGCGGTTCGGCTTGGCCCGACGGTCGCGCTAGCCTCAACGTGTATGGGTTTCGAGAACCCGATCCACATCAATCAGCTGGGGGAGGGCAGGCCCTCCCCCAGGGCCCCCTCCCTATCGATCAACACACGTTCTGAGTAGCGGAAACATGGGCTTCGAGAACCCGATCCACATCAATCAGCTGGGGGAGGGCAGGCCCTCCCCCAGGGCCCCCTCCCTATCGATCAACACACGTTCTGAGTAGCGGAAACATGGGCTTCGAGAACCCGATCCACATCCTGTTCGTGGCGGCCGTCGCGCTGGTGGTGCTCGGCCCGAAACGCCTCCCGGAATTGACGCGCGCGGCGGGCAAGACGATGCGCGAGTTCCGCGAGGCGCTGAACGGAGAGGGCGGTGAGCGCGAGGGGGAGCCCGTGCAGGAGAGGCAACCGCCGAACCCCCCCGCTGTGTGAGCGGCTACGCGCCGCCTGCGCCGCCCAGCTCTGCCTGGGCGACCAGGCCCACCCCGGTGGCGCGTCGTCCGTACACCGCTCTCTGTCGTCCGATCCGGCGCACGGGGTAGGGTCCCGGGGTGCGCCTGATCGTGGCCCGCTGTGAGGTCTCCTACATCGGCCGTCTGACGACGGTGCTGCCGGAGGCGGTGCGGCTGTTGATGCTGAAGGCGGACGGGACGTTCATGGTGTGGGCCGACGGGGGAGGCCCGAACGTGAAGCCGCTGAACTGGATGACCCCGCCGACGGTGCTCGAACAGGAGACGGACAAAGAGGGCGCCCTGACGCGCCTGGTGGTGCGCAAGCAGCGCGAGGAGGACCGGGTGGAGATCCAGATCGGGGAGGTGCTGGCGGACATCGAGCACGAGTTGGATACGCTGGTGTCGTTGGAGAAGGAGGGCCTGGAGCGCGAACTGCAGGAGCTGCTGGCGGACACTCCGGAGTGGTGTGGGGAGGGCTTCCGGCTCATCAGGCGGGAGTGGCCGACGGACATCGGCCCGGTGGACCTGATGTGCCGCGACGGCGAGGACGAGTGGGTGGCGGTGGAGATCAAGCGGATCGCGACGATCGACGCGGTGGAGCAGTTGACGCGCTACCTGGAGCGGATCCGCCTGGACCCGGCGCTGGGCTCCTGCCGGGGGGTGTTGGCGGCACAGCGGATCAAGCCCCAGGCGCGGGTGCTCGCCCAGGCCCGCGGCATCGATTGCGTGGAGGTCGACCTGGAGGTGCTGCGCGGGGAGCGGGAGCCGGAGCTGAGGCTGTTCGCGGCGTAGGGCGTGGGTCGCTTCCCGCTGTGCGACCCCCTGCACCATTGCACCTCTCCGCCCCTAAGATGCGGCAATGACCGACAACACTGCCGCCACCACCGAAGCAACGACCGACCCCACCTCCGGGGAACCCACCACCTCCGCGGAACCCACCGCCCCCGCCGAACCCACCGCGGTCCTCACGGAGCGACGCGGGAACGTGCTGCTGATCACGCTCAACCGCCCGCAGGTACGCAACGCCGTCAACGGCGCGGTCGCGGAGGGTGTGGCGGGCGCGCTGGAGGAGCTGGACGCCGAGGACACCCTCGCGGTGGGCATCCTCACGGGGGCGGGGGGCTGCTTCTGCGCGGGCATGGACCTGGGGGCGTTCGTGCGCGGAGAGTCCCCGTGGTTCGGGGATCGGGGCTTCGCGGGCATCGCGCAGCGCGCCGCACGCAAGCCGCTGATCGCGGCGATCGAGGGCTTCGCGGTGGCGGGGGGCATGGAGGTGGCGCTGGCGTGCGACCTGATTGTGGCGGCGAAGGGCGCGAAGTTGGGCATCCCCGAGGCCAAGCGCTCGCTCGTCGCCGCAGGCGGCGCGCTGCTGCGCCTGCCGCGGCGGATGCCCTACCACGTGGTGATGGAGCTGGCGCTTACGGGCGATGTGATGCTGGCGGAGCGCTTCCACGAGCTCGGCGTGGTCAACCGCCTGGCGGAGCCGGGAGGCGCGGTCGACGCCGCCCTGGAGCTCGCGGCGACGCTCGCCAAGAACGGCCCGCTCGCGCTGGTGGCCTCCAAGCAGATCCTCCAGGAGCAGTGGGACTGGACGGCTGCGGAGATGTGGCAGCGCCAGGCGGCGATTTCCGGCCCGGTGTTCGCCTCGGAGGACGCAAAAGAGGGCGCCAGCGCGTTCAAGGAGAAGCGCGATCCGGTGTGGCGGGGGCGGTAGTAGGGGCGGCTCGCTGCGTTGCCTCCTCGCGCTACTGTGAGCGCGTGTTTGACGAGACGCTGATGTCAAAGCTCGAACACCCGCGCGACGCGCAAATCCACGCGCTGGCCGCGGAAGGGGACGCCCTCGGCGTCGAGCAGGGCGCGCTGGCGGGCACCCTTGGCGAGCGAGCCATCGGCGCGCACGACGCGATGCCAGGGCACGCTGCTGTCACTGCACGCCGCGAGTACGGCGCCGGTGACGCGGGGGGCGCCGGGGGAGCAATCGCCGTAGGTGCGCACGAAGCCGGGCGGGATCGCGCGCACACGCGCAAGGATGCGCTGGGCGCGCGGGCTATTGAGGTCGACCCCCGGCATGTGGGGGCGTGGGGCTGCCTCAGCCGCGCCCCGCACGCCGCTTGCGGCGGCGCTGGCGGAAGATGTTCATGAAGCGTCGCCAAAGCGCGGTCATCGCTCTCCTGGGGTCTTGCGGGGGTACTGGGAGGTGTCGACGTTGAGATCGAGGGCGGTGCGGACGATGCGGCTCTGTTCGGCGATGTGGGCGGCGGGATAGCCCTCGCCGGGGCTGGCGCGCTCGGGGCGCCCGATGTAGCCGAAGTGGATCTGCGCGGGCATGATCTGCATCAGGCGGGGGAACATGTGCGCGCGGGCGCCCATGTTGCGGGGCTCTTCCTGCACCCATACCACCTCGCGCAGGTGGGGGTAGCGGGCCATCAGCTCGCGGATGGAGCGCTCGGGGAAGGGGTAGAGCAGCTCGACGCGCCCGACGGCGACGCTCTCGCTGTCGCGGCGGTCGGGGTGGCCGACGAGGTCGTAGTAGACCTTGCCGGTGCAGAGGACGAGCCGGGTGACCTGCTCGTCCTGTACCCCCGGCTCGGGGAGCACGGGCTGGAAGCGGCTCTCCTCGGCGAGCTCGGCGATCTCGCTGCTGGCCTGGGGCAGGCGCAGGAGCGACTTGGGGGTCATCACGATCAGGGGGCGCTGCTTGGCGATGCGGGCCTGGCGGCGCAGGAGGTGGAAGTACTGGGCGGGGGTGGTGGGGTTGGCGACGCGGATGTTGCCCTCGG
>Ga0210408_10001662_pt1 | contig 22889 bp, 17 predicted proteins | sample IncBWH4MmetaG_FD_155471 | JGI IMG/M metagenome (GOLD analysis project Ga0210408, IMG submission 155471) | Forest soil microbial communities from Barre Woods Harvard Forest LTER site, Petersham, Massachusetts, United States - Inc-BW-H-4-M | ecosystem: Environmental > Terrestrial > Soil >...
TCGACACGGAGAAATCCGAGCCGATCAAGACTATCAAGGTCGGTCAGCGCCCGCGCGGCATCGACATCACGCAGGACGGCAAGTTCGTGCTGGTGGCGGTGGGCGACGACGACACCATCCAGATGATCGATACCGCGACCGGCGAGATCACCGGAACGCTGCCGTCGGGCCCGGACCCCGAGTTCTTTGCCCAGGACCCGACCGGCAAGCTCCTTTACGTCGCCAACGAGAACGACAATACGGTCACCATCATCGACATCGAGAAGCGCGCGCAGGTCGGCGACGTGCAGGTGGGAGTCGAGCCGGAAGGGATCGGCATCAGTCCGGACGGCAAGATCCTGGTTAACACCTCCGAAACCACCAACATGGCGCATTTCATCGACACGCAGACGCGCCGCATCGTGGCGAACGTCCTGGTCGATGCGCGGCCGCGCTTCGCCGCCTTCAAGAGCGACGGTTCGGAACTGTGGGTCTCGGCGGAAGTGGGCGGAACGGTGAGCGTGATCGATCCGGCAAAGCACGCGGTCACCGCGAAAATCAGCTTCGCGGTTCCCGGCCTCCGCGCCGAGGCGATCCAGCCGGTCGGCATCAACATCACCAAGGACGGCAAGACCGCCTTCGTGGCGCTCGGCCCGGCGAACCGCATCGCGGTCGTCGACGCCACCACCCACCAGGTCGAGAAATATCTGCTCGTCGGCCAGCGCGTGTGGCACATGGCGTTTACGCCCGACGAGAAGTATCTTCTCGCCACCAACGGCCTGACCAACGACGTGTCGGTGATCGACGTGCCCGCGCGCAAGGTGATCAAGACGATCCAGGTCGGCGAACTGCCGTGGGGCGTCGTCATCGGCGGCCGATGAGCATGTTTCTGATAATTGGCGCACGCTCATGATGCACGGAACCGATCCGCGGCCGCCGGCGCTCGCGGTTTCCGCCGTGAGCCATTTCTACGGTCGGCGCAAGGCGCTCGACGATGTCAGCTTTGCGATCCAGCCGGCGACCTTCACCGTGCTGCTCGGCTTGAACGGCGCCGGCAAGACCACCCTGTTCTCTTTGATCACGCGACTGTTTGCCACGCGCCGGGGCGCGATCCGCATCTTCGGCCGCGACATCGGCGCGGAGCCCGGCGCCGCGCTGCGCGTGCTCGGAGTCGTGTTCCAGCCGCGCACGCTCGATCTCGACCTCTCGGTGATGCAGAACCTGACGTTTCACGCCGCGCTGCACGGCATCGGCGGCCGCGAGGCGCGCGAGCGCGCGCAGGCGGTGCTCGACGAGATCGAGCTTGCCGCCCGCGCGAACGACAAGGTGCGCGAGCTGTCCGGTGGGCAGGTGCGCCGGGTCGAGATCGCGCGCGCGCTGCTGCACCGGCCGCGCCTCCTGGTGCTCGACGAGCCGACGGTCGGCCTCGATATCAACGCGCGCGCGGCGATGCTCGCCCATGTGCGCGGTCTCGTGCCGGCGGGCGTCACCGTGCTGTGGGCCACGCATTTGGTCGACGAGATCGCCGACGGCGACGACGTGGTGATCCTGCATGAGGGCCGGGTTCTTGCGCATGCGCCGGTCGCGCGCATCGTGCAGGAGGCGGGCGCATCGGACATCCGGACCGCGTTCACACAAATAATCCGCGGTGGCGATGCGCCAACGAGCGAGGCAGCCGCATGAGCCTCGCCACGGTAAGCGCCGCCGAACGGCCGGGCTTCTCGCTCGGGCAATACGCCATCTGCCTCGGCGGCATCGTCTGGCGCGAGGCGCTGCGCTTTCTGCATCAGCGCGAACGCTTCGTCTCCGCGCTGGTGCGCCCGCTGGTGTGGCTCTTCATCTTCGCGGTCGGTTTTCGCCAGGTGCTCGGCGTCTCGATCATCCCGCCCTACGACGTCTACGTGCTCTACGAGGTCTACATCACGCCCGGGCTGATGGCGATGATCCAGCTGTTCAACGGCATGCAGTCCTCGCTCTCGATGGTCTACGACCGCGAGATGGGCAACATGCGCACGCTGCTCGTGAGCCCGTTCCCGCGCTGGTACCTGCTCGCCGGCAAGCTACTGGCGGGCACGGCCGTCTCGCTGCTGCAGGTTTACGCTTATTTGCTGATCGCCTGGTTCTGGGGCATCGAGGCGCCGCCGCTCGGCTATCTGGCGGTGCTGCCGGCGCTGGTGCTCTCGGGGCTGATGCTCGGCGCGCTCGGCATGCTGATTTCCTCCGCCATCAAACAATTGGAGAATTTCGCTGGCGTCATGAATTTCGTGATCTTCCCGATGTTCTTCGCTTCGTCCGCGCTCTATCCGCTCTGGCGCGTGCAGGAAGGAAGCCCGGCGCTCTATTACGTTTGCCAATTCAATCCCTTCACCCACGCGGTCGAGCTGATCCGCTTTGCGCTTTATTTGCAGATCAACTGGGTCTCGCTCGCGGTGGTCGCCGGCTGCACGGCCGCGTTCATGCTGGGCGCGGTTATGGCGTACGATCCCGCGCGCGGCCTGCTGGCGCGGCGGGGCGAGGCGGGCTGAGCGGGGGGCTTAGGCAACTTTTGCTCTATCCGGATGAGCACGCGACCGGGCCGACCCCGACGACAGGTTCATCCCGCCGAGCTTTGGTTTCCGCAGCGCCGTACGGCTGATATAGGTTGGCTTCCGGCTGACAAGCACGACAGAAATCTGCAAGACCAAAAAAGGGGGCCGACCCATGCGCGGGCGAGCGTTGTTGCGTGATGCGATCGGGATCGGCGTCGCGCTTTGCGTCCTGGTAGCCGCGGGCGCCGCGGCGCAGGAATGGCCGACCCGGCCGGTGATCATCGTCGTTCCTTTCGCCGCCGGCGGCGGGGCCGACGGCAGCGCGCGGGTGCTGGCGGGAGGATTGTCGGAGGTGCTCGGCCAACAGGTGATCGTCGAGAACATGGGTGGCGCGGGCGGCACCATAGGTGCCAACAAGGTGGCGAAGGGGTCGGCCGACGGCTATCAGTTCGTGGCCGGCTCGACCGGCACCTTCGCGCACAGCCAGTCGCTCTATAAACATCCGCCCTACGACACGCTGAAGGACTTCGTGCCGATCGCGCTGATCAGCCGGCAGGTCATCGTCCTCGTCGTGCGCAAGGATCTGCCGGCGGACGATCTGCCGGCGTTCATAACGTATGCCAAGGCGAACCAGACGAAGATGCAGTTCGGCTCGGCCGGCGCGGGGTCCGGCGACCATCTTGCCTGCGCGCTGTTCAACGCCGCGATCGGCGTCCAGGTCACCCATGTTCCCTATCGTGGGGGAGCGCCGGCCCTGCAGGATGTGATCGGCGGAAGGATCGACTATACGTGCTTGACCGACTTTGCCGCCCGGGCGCAGATCGATGGCGGCACGATCAAGGGGATCGCGGCGCTCGGGCCCAACCGCTCGCCGCATCTGCCGCGCCTCGCGTCGACGCGCGAGCAGGGGCTTGCCGATTTCGACGTGGGGATCTGGTTTGCGCTTGCCGCGCCCAAGGCCGTGCCAGCGCCGATCGTGCAGAAACTCCGTGCCGCCGTCCTCGCGGCGATGGATCTTGCGTCCGTTCAGGAGCGCGCGCAAAAGGTCGGCACCGATCTGGTCCCCCCCGACGAGCGGTCGTCCGAATATTTGCAGAAATACTTCGAAAGCGAGATCGCGAAATGGGGCAAAGCGATCAAGGCCACCGGCATCGGGCTCGATTGAGGCACCGCATCGATTTGGCTGGCCTGCCGCTCCGCGATTTTCATCGTCATTCACGGAGGCCGACATGAAGGTTGGCGTGTTGCAGTTCTTCGGCTGGCGGGACCGGTCGGTATCTTTGCGCTCCATCTACGATACGGCGCTCGAACGCATCACCATCATGGACAACACGGGCTACGACGCGGTGTGGCTCGCGGAGCATCATTTCTCCTCTTTCTCCGTGTGCCCTTCGGTCCACCTCATGGGCACCATGGCGGCTGCGCGCACAAAGCGATTGAGGATCGGGACCGCGGTATCGCTTGCCCCCTTCTACAATCCGTTGCGGCTCGCCGAGGAAGTGGCCTTGCTCGACGTGCTGTCGGGCGGGCGGGTCAACTGGGGCGCCGGGCGCGGTTTCGAGCGCAGCGAGTTCGAGGCGTTCGGGGTTGCGGGTGAGGAGAGCGCCTCCCGCTTCCACGAGACGGTGGATATCGTCCTCAAGGCGTGGACGAACGAGAAGCTGTCCTATGAGGGGAAATATTACCGCTACGACGCCGTCGAGGTATTACCGGAGCCCCTGCAGGCGCCGCACCCGCCGACCTGGATGGCGGCAACTTCGGTGACGGCGATCGAGTGGGCCGCCGGCAATGGCTTTTCCATCCTGATGGATCCGCATTCCTCGCGCGCCGATCTCGCACGCAAGCGGCGCCATTACGCCGAGAGGCTCGCCGCGGCCGGCTACAGCGACAGTGGCCGTACGATCCCGATGGCCCGCCTCGTCGCCATCGATGAAACGGCCGAGAAGGCGCGCGAGGTCGCCCGCCGCGCAGCGCAATGGACTGTCGACTCCTATATCGGCCCCGGTCGCGGCGCCCATCGCCAGGAGGTTCGGACATTCGACGGCAAGGACCCCATCGCGTTCTACCTCGAGGACGTGATGCTGCACGGCACGCCGGAAGCCGTGGCGGATCAGATCCGCGCGCTCGAGGCCGACGCCGGCATGTCCTATCTGATGGCCGCGCCCCTGAGCCGCCGCTCGTTCACTTTGCTCACCGACAAGGTGCTACCGAGAATCGCGGGGTGAGAGTGCCGCGGGCATCACCCATTTCGGCCAACCGCGGTAAGGCTCACAACGGCACGTTGGATGTGCCGAGAATGAAGCGCTTTGCCATTGAAGATGTACACATTTTGGAACAGCGCCGCGCGGACGTCCCTGAAGGTGCGAGATCCGATAGTGGGGCACTGGCTCGAGCCGATGCCCACCCTCATCGAGCATACGGCGGGATCTGGCGGTGGTACATGGCGAAGATCAGCTCCCAGTCGCGCTCGGCGGCGGCTTTGGCGTAGATATCGCGATCGGGCAACGCGTAGCCGTGCAGCGTGCCTTGATGGATTACCGGCGTGTAGCGCACGCCCGCGCACTTCGAGAGGATCGAGCCCAACTCGGCGATCATTTCGGGCGACGCGTAGTGGTCGGTCTCGGCGAAGCCGCAGTAGTATTCGCCGCGCATGCCAGAGAGCTTGCGATGCGATGAGTCCGGTTTGTCCGAGATCAGATAGGTGCCGTGCAGGCTGGCCGATGCCTTGAAGTGATCGGGATAGTTGACGGCAGCGACTTGCGCGTGCCGCCCGCCCATGCAGTAGCCAACCGAGCCGATGCCGCCAGCCTTTGCCGGCTCGCCGCTCATCGCAACGAACTGAATGATGGCGCCGACGTCGTCGACAATCATCCAGTCGGGCGTGGCGGCCGACTTGGCGACGACCTTGTCGTGCTCCTCCCTCGGCAGCTTGGCGAGCGAGATGCGCTTTCCCTCGGCGTCGATGTAGGTCTGCCGGATCGTGCCCTGCCGGTAATAGAAGTCCGGCACCATCGCATAGTAACCGATCGTGCCGATGCGGCGCGCAATATCGTAAAGCTCACCGCGCACGCCCCACACGTCCATGAACACGATCACCGGCGGGAACGGCCCATCCTGCTCGGGATGCGTGACGAACGTCGGCATCCGCCCGGCCTTGGTCGGTATCTCAACGATGCGGTCTTTCATCGCTCTGTACCTGAAGTTGTCGCGGTCGATGTCGGAATTTGCTGAGCAGAGCTCGCCGGCGGGGTGCAACGCACATGATGATGGGCCCTAATTCGAGCTCCATTGCAACATCAGTGATGCGCACCGGCACAATGTCCGAGTTGGATCAATCGCTGCCATCCGGCGGTCTCCGCTGAATGTCCGGATTGCCCTCCACTGCGGACATTGAGCGGACATCTCGGCACGTCCGAGTCGTGCCATTAGGACGACATCACTGAAGGGTCAACATGCGGGGCGTATCTGGCAGGGCCGGCGCTCTCGCGGACTCGCACTCTGAAATATCTAGCTGGCCTGCTTCGCGGATGTGTGCACCGTAAGTGCCTTAGGCCAACTCCGAGAGACCGCTCATGCCGCTTTTGCGTCGTCGATTTCTCCACCTTGCAATCGGTACCGCCGCGTTGCCCGCGCTTTCGAGGGTTGCGGGGGCGGACGATTATCCCTCGCGGCCGGTGCATTACATCGTGCCGTTCGCGCCGGAGGGTCCGCCGACATCGTCGCCCGAATCCTCGCGCAGTTTCTGTCCGATCGTCTCGGGCAACAGTTTGTGGTGGAGAACCGGACCGGCGCGGGCGGCAATCTCGGCATGCAATCGGTGCTCGGCTCGGAGCCCGACGGCTACACCATTGCTCACGTCGCCCCGAACAACGCCATCAACGCGACCCTGTACGAGAACCTCCGGTTCAACTTCATCCGCGACAGCGTGCCAGTCGCCGGCACCATGCGTCTGACCAATGTGATGGTGGCCAATCTTTCGGCTCCCTACAACTCGCTCACCGAGTTAATCGCCTACGCAAAGGCTAATCCCGGCAAGATTAACTATGCGTCCGCCGGCGTCGGCACGTCGCTCCACCTTTGCGGCGAATTGCTCAAGACCATGGCCGGCATCGACATCGTGCACGTGCCGTACCGCGGCTCGGCGCCGGCCCTCACCGACCTGCTCGCTGGCCGCGTGCAGGTGCAGTTCGATAACCTTCCTGGCTCGATTGGCAACATCAAGACCGGGCGGGTGCGCGCGCTCGGCGTAACCGCGTCGACGCGCGTATCGGCACTGCCGGACCTGCCGACCATCGCCGAGACCGTTCCGGGTTATGAAGCAAGCGTCTGGTACGGCATCGCTGCGCCTAAGGGCATGCCGCCGGCGATCGTCGACAAACTCAATGGCGCGGTAAACGCGATTCTTGCTGACCCCATGCTGCAGCAGCGTTTCACCGACCTCGGTGGGGAGCCCATGCCCATGACCCCGGCGGAATTTCGCAAGCTGGTGGCCGATGAAACGGAGAAGTGGGGCAAGGTGATCCGCTCGGCAGGCATCAAGGCGGAATAGACTAGGTCGACGTGCAACGGGATTCGTTCCGTGCCTGTCCAAAGAAAACGGGCCGACACAGCGCGCAGCCGCTACTTCCCTGACAGCGTCACGTCCTCGTAAGGCGAGGAGTATCCGTGGCCGGCGATCAGGCCAAACCCGGCTTCCCCGATGCGGGGGCCGACGCCGTTTATGAAGGCCTGTCGCCAAAGCGGCGCAAAGATTGCTCGTTCGTGCACGAGCTGCTGGATCTTGTGTAGCGTTGCTGTGCGCCGCGTGCGGTCGAGTTCGCTCGCCTGCTCCGCAAAGAGTGCGTCGATGTCGGGATAGTTGCCGTAGACATAAGCGCCGCCCTTGGCGACGAAAGCTTCAAGCCGGGTGGCGGCGTTACCGAAGGCGCCGCTCGCGCCCTGGATGATGTTCTTGAGGCCCTTCTCCGCATACGCCTTGAGAAAGGCGGCCCGCTCAAGCGGTCGGAGTTTGCTGCGGATGCCCGCCTCCTGGAGGTTGTTGAGCACGGCCTCGGCCAGGCTCGCGTACGAGCCGTCGCAGTAGTATTCGCCGGCGTCGAAGCCTTTCGGGTAGCCCGCTTGCGCCAGCAATCGCTTAGCCTCCGCCGGATCGAAGGTCGGGGCCGGCGGCTGCCAGTAATATTCGAAAATGTCCGGAATGATGCTGCCGGTGAGCTTGGACTGGCCGAGCGTCAAAGCCTGATTGATGGTCTCGAGGTCGATGGCGAGATTCGCAGCGCGCCGCACCCGTTGGTCGTGCCACGGCGACTTCGGGTCCCACTGGTCGGCGAAGTAGAGCCAGAAGGTCGCCTTGCTGCTGATCGGTTTGACGGTGAGCCCCTTGCTGCGCGCAAGGTCCTCGGCCAGTTCGCCGCGCAGCGCGTAGATGATGTCCACTTCGCCCCGCTTGAGCGCGACGAGCCGCGTCGACTCGTCGGGGATCATCTTGAACACGAGTCGCTTCACGTTTGGCGTCTTGCGCCAATAATCCTCGAACGCCTCCAACGTGAGCTCCAGTCCGGGGATGAAGGAGACGAACTTGTAGGGACCCGCGCCCACCGGCGCCCGCTTGAAGCCCTCGTCGCCGACACTTTCCACGTATTTCTTCGGCACGATCCAACCTGCGCCGGTGGCCTCCACGTAGAAGGTAAGGAAATCGGGCCAGGGCTGCCTGAGCTTGAAGCGCACACGGCGGGAATCCGGGGTCTCCACCGCCGCCACCCGGTCCTTCAGCATCTGGTGCGAGGTTCCGCGATAGCGTTCGAAGGAAAACTTCACATCCTCGGCCGTCACGTCCGCGCCGTTGTGGAATTTCGCGCCGTTGCGCAGGACGAACTCGTAGGTCATCGCGTCTTCCGACGCAGACCACGACTCGGCGAGGCTCGGCGCCTGCGGCTTCGCCGGCATCGGTTTCACCAGGGCGTCGTGCAGCGCGTACAGGACCATGTAGGGCGTGATTCCCGCGGTCTCCGCGGGATCGAACCACGACGGGGCCAAGGATACGTGCACTCCCCAGGTGGCCTGCCCTTGCGGTTGGGCAGCGCCGGCCGAGCCGGTCGAGGGAAGAACCTCTGACCCCGCCAGCAGCGCCAAAAATTTCAGGACTTCACGACGGCGGAAATCGCCGAGGAAATAGATCGCCATCTTGTCCTCCTTTCAGCCCCGCGCGCTAAAGGCAAGGCGGGCCTCGACATCCCGGATGCGAGTGGCAAAGGAGAAAGGATTTCGGCTACGTAGGCCGGACCGCCGCCGACGGGGACCAGTGCCCGTTCATCTCGGGCGGAGACCTCGGCTTGTCCTGTTTTTTTTAGAGATTATACCAGCGGCCGCAGACTGTCACCCGTCATGCCCGGCCTTGTGCCGGGCATCCACGTCTTGAAACAGAAAGAACCTCAAAGACGTGGATGGCCGGGACAAGCCCGGCCATGACGCGATGGATTAGACTCGGCGACGTTAGAGAGCCGAGGAGACCGGCGCGAGCGCGTCGTCGAGCGCAGCTTTGACGTCAACCGCGTTCGGGTGCTTGCGCGCGAATTTGACGGCGCGCTCGTAGACTTCGCGCAAGTCGGCCGGGATCAGGCCGCGCGCGAGGTTGTCGCGCCACAGCAGCAGGCGTTTCCAGCCGCGCGTATCGCCGCCTTGCTTCGGCAGCTCGTAGCCGAGCGCGATGAGCTTGCGCGCGAGCGTCTGCGCGGCGGCGGATTCGTCCGACACGGTCGAGAGCACCTCGATATAGGCGGCGGCGACCGCATAGATCGGCCGATGATCGCGTTCGTCCGCCAGCGCCTTGGCGGCCTGGGGCGAGTGGAGGAAGGCGATGAGGTCGCCGAGCGTCGCGGCGTCGGCGGCGTTGCCGGTTTCCTCGAGTGTTTGTTTGACGCGCGCCAGGCAGCTTTGGAAATGGCAGAGCCGTTCGTCCCGCTCGACCAGCGGAACGATCCGTGGGGTCGGCGGCGACGGCGGGGGCGCAGATACGCGGGTGCGCACGCGGGGCGCCGGTTGCGGCGCGACAGGGGCGGGCAAGAACTCGCCTCGGGCCTCGTCGAAAATAGGAAGCGCACTCATCGTCCGACAATAGCGCGCAGCCATAAGAAAAGACTTAAAACTGAATCAATTGAGTCGATAACGAGCATTAACCATGAGCGGCCTCTAAAGCGAGACGACTTTCGTCATCTCGCTTTAGCTTATTCTTGGCGCATGATCTTTTCCGAAAACCGGTACCCACTTTTCGGGATCATGCGCGAAAAGAAGAACTCCGACCGGGCCGAAGCCCGGCCGGAGCCTGCCGGGCGGCTTAGGGGCTTTGGGGGGCACAGCCCGGCGTAACCTGAACCCGGTGCGAGGAAGCCGGTTCCGCAGCGCGTCCGGTTTTTTCCGATAACTAGTGCCGCGAACCCGAAGTTCGCATGAGAACTGCCGCGAGTCCGGTTGCGAACTTCGGGTTCAAAGCGGCACTAGAATCATAGAGTTGCTAGTGTCCTTCGATTCCGAAGTTCGCTTTCCGAGCGTGCGGTAACTCCGGCGAACTTCGGAATCGGGACACTAGTGCCCGGGTGCGTGCTGCGGCCGGATGCTCTATATAGGCGGCGGCGCCCGACATCCGTTGAGGCCGTACAAGCGAACGAGGCGACGATGATGTATCCCCAGGTTTCCCTGCACATCGATGGCGCGTGGGTCAAAGGCGCGGGCGGCAAGAGCGAACCCGTGCTCAATCCGGCAACCGGCGATCCCATCGGCGACGTGCCGCATGCGGACAAGGCGGACCTCGACCGGGCGCTCGCCGCGGCCGAGAAGGGTTTCAAGGCCTGGCGCAAGGTGTCGGCCTACGACCGCTACAAGCTGATGCGCAAGGCCGCCGACATTTTCCGCAGTCGCATCGACGACGTCGCCGCCATCCTCACCATGGAGCAGGGCAAGCCGCTCGCCGAGGCCAAGGGCGAGGCAATGGCGGGTGCCGACGTGATCGACTGGTTCGCCGAAGAGGGGCGCCGCGCCTACGGCCGGGTGATCCCGGCGCGCGGCGAGGGCATTTATCAGATCGTGGTCAAGGAACCGGTCGGGCCCGTGGCGGCGTTCACGCCGTGGAATTTCCCGATCAACCAGGCGGTGCGCAAGATTTCCGCGGCGGTCGCGACCGGCTGCTCGGTGATCATCAAGGGCCCGGAGGAGACGCCGGCGAGCTGCGCGGCGCTGGTTCAGGCCTATCTCGACGCCGGCCTGCCGGCGGGCGTAATCAATCTCGTGTTCGGCGTGCCGGCGGAGATTTCCGAATATCTCATCCCGCACCCGACCATTCGCAAAATCTCCTTCACCGGCTCGACCGTGGTCGGCAAGCATCTCGCCTCGCTCGCCGGCGCGCACATGAAGCGCGTCACCATGGAGCTCGGCGGCCACGCACCGGCGATCGTGTTCGACGACGCCGACGTGGACGTGGCGGTGAAACTCCTCTCCGCCAACAAGTTCCGTAACGCCGGCCAGGTGTGCGTGTCGCCCACGCGGTTCCTGGTCCAGGAGAAGGTCTACGAACCGTTCGTCGAAAAATTCGTCAAAGCGGCGAAGGGGCTCAAGGTCGGTGACGGCCTCGACAAAGAGACCCGCATGGGTCCGCTCGCCAACGCCCGCCGCGTCGAGGCGATGGAGCGCTTCATCGCCGACGCCAAGGCCAAGGGCGCCAAGGTCGAGACCGGCGGCAACCGCATCGGCAACAAGGGCTATTTCTTCGAGCCGACCGTGCTCACCGACGTGCCGAAAGACGCGAAAATCATGAACGAGGAGCCGTTCGGGCCGCTGGCGCCGATCGCGCCGTTCAAGGATTTCGAGAGCGTCGTGACCGAGGCGAACCGGCTGCCCTACGGCCTTGCCGCCTATGCCTACACACGTTCGGCGAAGACCGCGGCGGCGATCGGCGCGGCGGTCGAAACCGGCATGATCTCGATCAACCACCACGGCCTCGCGCTTCCCGAGGTGCCGTTCGGCGGGGTCAAGGATTCCGGCTACGGCTCCGAAGGCGGCTCTGAGGCGATCGAAGGCTACCTGGTGACCAAGTTCATCACCCAGGCGGGTATCTAACAGCAGAGCATGATCCCGAAAAGTGGAAACCGGTTTTCGGAAAAAGATCATGCTCCAGCAAAAAGGCTAGAGCGGGATGACGAGAGTCATTCCGCTCTAGCGCGGACACGGCCATGAACGGGCGCGTCCGCCTCGGCATTCTCACGCCGTCCTCGAACACGGTGCTCGAGCCGATCACCTCGGCGATCCTCGATGACCTGCCTGAGGTGACGGCGCATTTCGCGCGCTTCCGCGTGACCGAGATCGCGCTCTCGCCGTCTTCGGTTGCACAATTCGACGACGAGCAAATCCTCGGCGCCGCCGAATTGCTCGCCGACGCCAAAGTCGATGCGATCGCCTGGAGCGGCACGTCGGCGGCCTGGCTCGGCTTCGCCCGCGACGTCGCGTTATGCGAGCGCATCGTTTCGAGCACCGGCCGTCCGGCGGGCACCGCGGTGCTCGCGCTCAACGAAGTGCTCGCAGTCAACGGCGTGAAACGGTTGGGCCTGGTGACGCCGTACCGTGACGACGTGCAGGCGAAGATCGTCGCCAATTACGACGCCGCCGGCATCGCGGTGGTGAGCGAGCGCCACCTCGGCATCAGCGACAACTACGCTTTCGCCGAGGAGCCGCCCGACCGCATCGAATCGCTCATCCGCGAAGTGGCGGCGGACAAGCCCGACGCCATCGCGGTTCTGTGCACCAACATGCGCGGCGCGGCGCTGGTGAGCGAACTCGAGGCCGAGTTCGACATCCCGATCCACGACTCCGTCGCCGTGACGGTTTGGAAGAGTCTCAAGCTCGCGGGCGTCGACCCAGCGCGGGTGCAAGGCTGGGGGCGGGTGTTTGCCGGCCGCTGACACCCAAGAGATCGCGATCCGCGCCGCGACGCCCGCCGATGCGCCGGCGATCGGGCGCATCCACGTCGAGAGCTGGCGCGAAACTTACCGCGGCTTGTTGTCCGGCAACTTGCTGAACAGCGTGTCGGCCGTCGTCCGCGCGGCGATGTGGCGCGGCGCCTTGGAACACGAGCGTCCGATCGTGCTGTTTGTTGCGCAACAGGCGAGCGGCGACTTGGTTGGCTTTGCCGGGGGCGGGTCTTCGCGCGCGCCCTCATTGCCGCATGACGCGGAAGTGTACGCGATCTATGTCTTGCGCGCGGCGCAGCGGCGCGGCTGCGGGCGGCGCCTGATGGCCGCCCTGGCTAACGCTTTGCACACGCGTGGGTTCAGGTCACTCTCTCTGTGGGTGCTCGAAGAGAATGCGGGCGCGCGCGGCTTTTACGAGCGGCTCGGCGGCACGGTGGTCGGCGAGAAAACGGAGGTCGACGGCGGTCACGAATTTCGCGAGGTTGCCTACGGGTGGGATAATTTGCAATCCCTCTGTTCCGCGGCCTCGATCCCGACGTCCGCCACTGATGGAGAGGCACGTGGAGTATCGTAATCTCGGCCGCAGCGGTCTCAAGGTGTCGCCGCTCTGCCTCGGCACCATGATGTTCGGCGGCGCGACCGACGAGCCCACCGCGCAACGCATCATCGCCAAGGCGCGCGAGGCCGGCGTCAATTTCATCGACAGCGCCGACGCCTACAACGGCGGCCGTTCGGAAGAGGTCACCGGCCGCGCGATCTCGAACCAGCGCGATCACTGGGTGGTCGCGACCAAGCTCGCCAACGCGACGGGCGAGGGGCCGAACGGCGGTGGGCTCTCGCGCAAGTGGATCATGCGCGCGGCCGAGGCGAGCCTGCGGCGGCTCGGCACCGACTACATCGACATTTATTATCTGCACAAGGAAGACCTGAGCACGCCGCTGGCGGAGACCGTGCGGGCGCTCGGCGACCTCATGCGCCAGGGAAAGATCCGCTATTTCGGCGTCTCGAACTACAAGAGCTGGCGGGTCGCGGAAATCTGCAATATTTGCGACGGCCTCGGCATGGACCGTCCGGCAGCCAGCCAGCCGTATTACAACGCCATGAACCGCATGCCCGAAGTCGAGCATCTGCCGGCCTGCGCCTATTACGGCCTGGGCGTCGTGCCTTACAGCCCGCTGGCGCGCGGCGTGCTCACGGGGAAATATCAGGCCGACGCGGCGCCCCCGGCCGATAGCCGCGCCGGCCGCAAGGATCAGCGCATGCTGCAGGCGGAATGGCGGCCGGAGTCGCTCAATCTGGCGCAGGAGATCAAACAGCACGCCGAGCGGCGCGGCATGACGGCGGGCCAATTCGCGGTGCTGTGGGTCCTTAACAACGCGCTCGTCACCGCCGCCATCGCCGGCCCGCGCACCGAGGCGCAATGGGACGACTATGTCGGCGCGCTCGCACACAAGTTCACGGCCGAGGACGAGGCGCTCATCGACCGTTTCGTCACGCCCGGGCATCCGTCGACGCCGGGCTTCAACGATCCGGCCTATCCGATCGAAGGAAGGGTGGCGCGGACGACGTCGTAGCTCGCATGACCCTCGCGAAGGAGAGGGGAAATGCGGGACGACAAACAAGGGGGCTAATGATGGATCTGAAAAACGCAGTCGCAGTCGTCACCGGCGGCAATGGCGGGCTCGGGCAGCGCATTTGTCACGCGCTGGCGGCGGAGGGCGCCAACATCGCGGTCGTGTATGCGCAGAGCGCCAAAGACGGCGAAGCCGTCGCGCACGAGCTGACCGGTCACGGCGTGGAAGCGGCGGCATTCGGCTGCGACGTCACCCAGCCGGCGCAGGTCGCGCGTCTGGTCGATGAGGTGACCAAGCGCTTCGGCCGGCTCGACATCCTCATCAATGACGCGGCTTACAACAAATCGATCCCATTCGACGATCTCGACCGCATGACCGTCGAAGAATGGTCGAAAATCATCGACGTAAACCTCACCGGCCCGTTCCACTGCATCAAGGCGGTGGCGCCGGTGATGAAGAAGCAAGGGCGCGGGCGCATCGTCAATATCGCGTCGATCGCCGGGCTAGGTCCGTCAGGTTCTTCGATCGCCTATGCGGTGTCCAAGGCCGGCCTCATCCACCTGACGAAATGCATGGCGGTCGCGCTGGCGCCGCACGTGCTGGTGAACTGCGTGGCGCCCGGCCTGCTCGAAGGCACACGCGCCACCGCCAACCTCTCGAACGCGCAGATCGAGCGCTCCGCCTCCGGCGCGCTCCTCAAGCGCGCCGCCGACAAGGACGATTGCGCCGAGCAAGTCGTCACCTTCTGCCGCGCCGACACGACCACCGGCGTGACCGTCGCGATCGACGCGGGGCGATCGTTTCATTGACGATCGTAGCCCGCATGGAGCGAAGCGGAATGCGAGGCTCGTTTCCCCGGATTGCGCTTCGCTCCATCCGGGCTACGAACTCGCAGCTCGCTTGCGCCAGGTGCGAAGCTGCTTCAGTTGACGTGCGTGATAAGCACGAAGTCGCTTGAAAACCTTCCGCGCGGCGATGTTGGGTCGCGGATCGCTGAGTGCCTCATCAACACAGCGACGCATCGAGTCAACGGGTGAGCTAAGACCCGACATGATGGCTCCTATTCTACCGATGCCGTGTTGCGCCAATAATGTCTGACAAAGAAGAGCCGCGCGAGCGCCAGCGCCGAGTTTGCTGCCGCGAACACAAGTATCTGACGGCGCACCGGAGCCGTACTCGGCGTCGGGGGGTCTGTCGGCATCGTCATTCCCGCACGGCCGCGATTGCAGGTACGGCTCCGCGGCCGACCGGCTTTCGTCTCCTGCGACCGGGGATTGTTGCCAACCATCACGTTAATCTGTAGTCTTCTCAATCAAGTCGCTTAAGAACGACGCAATGTTGTCCGTATGTCCCGGCCGGCTGCGAGGTCTACCGACGCGGCCGTGCGGGGGCGGACAACAGGGAGGGGATAGATGGTCTCGCTCGACGCGCCGCTCGACCGCGGCGATCCGCAGGCCGGCGCTTTTCTCGCCGGCGTGCAGGGCAACATCCTGAAGGCACATGCGCGGGATCACGCGGTCCACCTCGTGATTCGTTTCGGCGCGGATCAGGCGGCATCGCGCCGCTGGCTCGCGCAGTTTGCACGCGATCAAGTGACGTCCGCCGCCGAACAGTACCGGCAAATAGCCAATTTCAAGGGCGGGGGCGACGGCGGGAGTTTTGCGTGCGTGGCTCTGTCAAAAACCGGCTATGCGGCGTTGGGCATAGCCGCGTCCGAGCATCCGGACGATCCTTCGTTTGTTGCCGGGATGAAGAATTCTGGTGCACCGCAAGGAAGCGATCCGCCGCCGAACCAATGGCAAGCGGAGTATCGGGCCGCGATCGATGCGCTGGTGATCGTAGCCGATCAGAACCCTGTCCGGCTCGCGACCGTTGCCGGCTCGGTGCAAGACGCGCTCGTTGCCGCCGGTGCGACGGTCCACGCGGAACGCGGCGACACTATCATTCGCGATGACCCGCGCGCCGGTCGTCTGCACGTCGAGCACTTCGGCTTCGCCGACGGACTGAGCCAGCCCGAGGTCGTCAAACAGGACATCGAGACCGAGACCGCGTTGCGTGGCAGTCGCAACTGGAATCCGGGCGGGCCGCTGGGGCTCCTGTTCGCGCGCGAGTCCGCAGGCGGCTTCGGCAGCTACCTGGTGTTCCGTAAGCTCGAGCAGAACGTGCAGGGCTTTCTCGCCGCCGAGCAGCAGCTGGTCGCCGCCCTCGGGCTCGGCGGCAATGCCGCGCGCGTCGAGGGATTGATCGTCGGCCGTGGCCGCGACGGCTATCCGGCGATAGCGACCCAACCCGAGCCGGATGCCGCGCCCGGCAACGATTTCAATTTCGACAATGACCGCTTCGGTGTGGTCTGTCCCTACCAGGCGCACATCCGCCGCACCAATCCGCGCGGGGACCTGACGAATCCGGGCCCGGGCCGGCCGGCTATGTCGTCGGCGAACGAGCGGATGTTTCGCATCGCCCGACGAGGAATTCCGTATGGGAGCGACGTGTTTCAGGCCCCGGGCGTGGGCCCGAGCAAGCCGCCGCCGGTGACGGGGGCGGGACTGCTTTTCATGAGCGTCCAGTTCCGCCTGCAGAATTTCGAGATTCAGCAGGCCGGATCCGACAGCAACGATTTTCCGCTCGGAAGCGCGGGCGTCGACGCGGTGATCGGCCACAACGCGGCGCCTCAGCCCCAGCGCTGGACCTACCCGCCCGACCTCGGCCCGTCCGCGAACCCGCAGGTGGCGAATGGAACCGGCGAGGTGCGATTCACCATGGCCAATTTCGTCACCCTGCTCGGCGGCGAATATTTCTTTTTACCGAGCATGACGTTTCTTCACGGCCTGTCCGGCTAGAGCACGTTTCGCGAACGGCAATGTCGAACCGGAGATCCTGACCATGTCATACCTGACCGGACCGCGCCTTCACTTCGCCGGCCGTTTCAAGGCGGATGTGTCGACGGTGAACAACGACGTGAACAATTTTAACACGGACCAACCGGATGGCGACTGGAATGCGGGAGGCAGCGGCACGTGGCAGCTGATCGGATGCACGGTGAGGGGGGCGGTTTCCGCCAACGGCACTTTTGCCCGCACGGCAGCCGATGATCCGATTGTCGGCCTTGCGCTGACGGACGCGGCGCCGCAGCATGCCAAGATCGTCGACCTCGACCCGCAGCAACAGATGGTCTCGCAGATATGGGGACTGCAGCTTGGTCTGCTCAACGCGGGAGGCGACCCGGCATTTTCAGGCAAATTCGAAGTTGCCGCGTTCAGCGATCTGTGGAACCGGACGCCCGCCGGAGGCGGCGGAGATTTCGCGCTGGCGGCCTTTTGGCAATCGGTCATTACAAATGTCGTGTGGGGAAATGTCGGCGGGTCCGCCATTTTGCAGCAGCTTCAGCAAGCATCGGCTGGATCAGGCCTGTCGATCAAATTCAACGTCGATGGCTTCGACATGAACTCCGATTCTTCGACGTTCACGACTGGACGCATTGTCGGCGCCATCGGGGCGGCGGCGCCCGGCGAACCGCACCATTTCACCATTGGCCGGCATTGCGCGCCGGCCAGCCCGCGCGTGTACTTCTTTCCTGCGGTCGTCGATACGCAGCGACGAAAGCTGATCGCCGACCTCGGCAATGCACTCTCGACCACCCTTACCGGAGGACCGGTGAACCCCTCGCTGGGGCTCGAGCTCGGGATGCTGCCGACGGGCTCGACGTTTGCATCGCTCGGCAAGGTCGCCGTGGGCGGCGACGGCTGGTACGAGCAAACGGCCGGCATTGTCGAGGTGCCGCCGGATCGCCCGCTGTCGACTGACGAATTGACGAAGTTGCGCACGACTCCGATTGCGCTGGCGGGGCAACCGCAGACCGGAGGCCTGAGCATGTTGGCGAAGGAGGGCGTCGACGGACTTCATGTGCGGCCTGATCGTTTGTTTTTCCGGCTGAGTGCGGGAGACACGCCTACCGTCAATGTTTATGCCAGCCAATTCGGCGAGCCGCTGCCAAACGCGCAGATCGCCGTATCCTACGACGCCTCGGGGCTGAAGCCCGGGTCAACGCCCAACACGCCGGTGGCATTGCCGACGAATGCGTTGACGTTCCCGCCTACGGTGACGACGAATCAGGACGGCGTCGCGACGCTGACCTTGACGGCGCATGCCCTCGCCAAGCCGCGCGTATTCATTGACGGGCAAATTTATGGTGTACGGTGCCGGTTGCAACAAGCCGCGCACGGCGCGGGCACATATTCCAATCCGTGGGATTTCATCAGCGCACTTGTTTGGAGTTCGTTCACTCCCTCCGCCGGGCTGACGTGGTGGGGCGACATCCAGCCGATATTACACCAATATGCCAATCTCTATCCGTTCATGAAGAATTTCCTCGATCTCGGCAACTATGACGATGTGGTCGGCCATATTCCCGTCCTGCAACAAGTATTCAATCTGCCGGACGAGCATCCGCATTACATGCCGGTGACGCGTGACCTTTCGCCGGCTAAACGACAGGCCATTCTCAACTGGCTGGTGACGACAGGAAACGCAGGAAAGCCGAACTTAGGCACCCCACCGGTAATGGCCGTCGTGGCAGCGGCACGGCTTGCCGCGGCGCCGGTCCGCCATCCGTCGCTGGGCGCCAAGACGGCGGCTATGGCTGCCCGTGCGCCCGAAGCCGTGACGCTTACTCGCGTCTAGTGCGGCGGTTCAGAAGTCCGCATCGCGCTTAAGTACGGATGCAAGCGGCACCGCCTGCCTATTAAATTGGCTTGGCGTTTCTCGCGCCAAGGCTGCTATTGTGATGTTCTGATCCAAGGGGAGGGGGCCAATGGCGGTTTCAGCCACGACCAGCGGTACCGGCGTCACGTCCAACCGATGGACTCAGCTCGTCCTCGGCGTCATCGCCATGATGGCGATTTCCAGTCCGCAATACGTGTGGACGTTGTTCACCGGTCCGCTCAATCAGAAGCTCGGAACGACGCTCGCCGAATTGCAGTGGACGTTTTCCCTGCTGATCATCCTGCAGACTTGGTTCTCGCCCTTTCAGGCGTATCTGGTCGACCGGTTCGGTCCGCGCCTGTTGATCGCCGTCGGCTCGCTCATGTCCGGCGGCAGTTGGGTGCTCGCCGCTTATGCGGGCGACTTGTGGACCCTCTACCTGACTTACGGCGTCATCGGCGGCTTCGGCACCGGCATCATTTATGTCGGCATCATCGGCCTGATGGTGCGCTGGTTCCCGGATCGCCGCGGGCTTGCGACCGGGCTTGCCGCGGCCGGCTACGGCTTCGGCGCCTTCTTCACCAGCTTCCCCATCGACTCCATGGTCAAGAGCTCGGGCTATTCTCATACCTTGATCGTCTGGGGCATCATCCAGGGCATCATCGGCATTGTGGTGGCCCAGGGTTTGCGCACTCCGCCGGAGGACTGGCAGCCGGATAGCTCTGCCGCGAACGTCGTGCTCGCCGAATGGCAGGCGAAACGCAGCTACACGCCGGCCGAAATGCTCAAGAATCCGGTGTTTTATCTGCTCTTCATCATGATGAGCATGATGTCCACCAGCGGCCTCATGGTGGTTTCGAACGTCGGGCCGTTCGCGAACGAATACAAAGTGGCGAATGTCCTGGTGCTCGGCATGGCGGCGCTGCCGCTTTCGCTGACCCTCTCGCGCGTGACCAACGGCCTCACCCGGCCGTTCTTCGGCTGGGTGTCCGATCACATCGGCCGCGAACAGACCATGGCGCTCGCCTTTTCGCTGGAGGCGGTCGCGATCCTGGTGCTGTTCGCGTTCATCGACAATCCGGCGTTGTTCGTCGTGCTGACCGGGCTCGTATTCTTCGGCTGGGGCGAGATCTTCTCACTCTTTCCGTCGACGCTGACCGATACCTTCGGGCCGAAATACGCGGCGACCAATTATGGGTTCCTCTACATCGCCCAAGGAGTGGGCTCGATCCTCGGCGGGCCGGCCGCGGCTTTCCTCAAGCAGAGCACCGGAAGCTGGACCGCCGTGTTCTTCATCGTCGCCTTCCTCGATGCGTTGACCGCTTTCCTCGCCATCACGGCGCTGCGTTCGATGCGGCGCCGACACCTGCAGGCGAGCTGATCGGCCACTATCTACGGGGAACCGACAACGGCCTGGCGGCCCGGCCGCCCGGCCGGGCGGCGCATTGTCGCCCGGGGAACCGCAATCGCTGCCGCAGGTTATACCGGCAAAGCCCCATTTCACTGGAATCGCCATGCCTCGCCGAGCTGCTTCCATGGCCAGCCGCGCCGCGCCACGCGCCGCCGCGACCGCCGAGCGCGATATCGACCTGACCTGCATCGACACGATCCGCACCCTGGCAATGGATGCGGTGGAACAGGCGAAGTCGGGCCATCCCGGCACGCCGATGGCGTTGGCGCCGGCGGCCTACACGCTGTGGCAGCGGGCGCTGCGCTACGATCCGGCGGATCCGAGGTGGCCGAACCGCGACCGCTTCGTGCTGTCGAACGGGCACGCCTCGATGCTGCTCTACGCGCTGCTGCATCTTGCGGGCGTTCGGGACGAGGAGCGCAACGGCCCGGCCGTGACCCTCGACGACATCAAACAATTTCGCCAGCTCGGCAGCCGCTGCCCCGGCCATCCGGAATACGGTCACACCGCGGGCGTCGAAGTGACGACCGGTCCGCTCGGGCAGGGCTGCGGCAACAGCGTCGGCATGGCGATCGGCGCGCGCTGGCTCGCCGGCACGTTCAATCGTCCCGAGCTCACGCTGTTCGATTACAACATTTACACGTTTTGCAGCGACGGCGACATGATGGAGGGCGTCGCCAGCGAAGCAGCTTCGCTCGCCGGTCATCTCAAGCTCGCGAACCTGTGCTGGATCTACGACAACAATCACATCACCATCGACGGGCCGACCGGCATCACCTTCGACGAGGATGTCGGCCGCCGCTTCGAGGGCTACGGCTGGAAGGTCCTGCACGTCGACGATGCCAACGACACCGAAGCCTTCGCGCGCGCGCTGGAGACATTCGGGCGTACCCGCGACCGGCCCACGTTCATCATTCTCGACAGCCACATCGGTTTCGGCGCCCCGCACAAGCAGGACACCAGCGCTGCGCATGGGGAGCCGCTCGGTGAAGATGAAGTGCGGCTTGCAAAGCGCAGCTACGGTTGGCCGGAGGACGCGAAATTCCTCGTGCCGGACGGCGTTTACGAGAATTTCCGCAACGGAATCGGCAAGCGCGGTGGCGATTTGCATGCCGAGTGGAGGCGCCGGTTCGAAACTTATCGCGACCGTCACCCCGACCTCGCCGCGCAGCTCCACGCCATGCAGCGGCGCGAACTGCCGGCGGGTTGGGACGCGGACATTCCGAGCTTCGAAGCGGACCCAAAAGGTGTTGCCACCCGTGACGCCGGCGGGAAGGTCCTCAACGCGATCGGGCACCACTATCCTTGGCTCGTCGGCGGCGCCGCCGATCTCGACGCCTCCACGAAAACCGCGCTCAAATTCGACGGCGCCGGCGAGCTTGAGCCCGCCACGCCCACCGGGCGCAACCTGCACTTCGGCATCCGCGAGCATTGCATGGGCGCGGTGCTCAACGGCCTCGCGCTTTCGGCGCTGCGGCCCTTCGGTTCGACTTTCCTGATCTTCTCCGACTACATGCGGCCGCCGATCCGGCTCGCCGCGATGATGCGGCTGCCCACGATCTACGTGTACACCCACGACTCCATCGGCCTCGGTGAGGACGGGCCGACCCATCAGCCGATCGAGCAGCTGATCGGGTTGCGCGCGGTGCCCGGCCTCGTGGTGATCCGTCCCGCTGATGCCAACGAGGTGGCCGAGGCTTGGCGGACGATCATCGCACTCAAGGAACCCGCGGCCCTCATTCTCACGCGCCAAAGGCTGCCGACCGTCGACCGGGCCCATTATGGTCCTGCGGCGGGCGTCGCGCGCGGCGCCTATGTATTGGCCGAGGCAGAGAATGGGCGCACCGATGTTATTCTCATCGCGACCGGCAGCGAGGTCGCGGTTTGTCTGGCGGCGCGCGAGGCGCTCGCGCGCGAGGGCATTGGCGCGCGGGTGGTCAGCATGCCGTCATGGGAGCTGTTCGACCGGCAAGAGGCGCGCTATCGGGACGAGGTGCTGCCCTCCTCGGTCAGGGCGCGGGTTGCCGTCGAGGCTGCCGCGGTCCTGGGCTGGGACCGGTATGTCGGGCGTGAGGGTGCTACCATCGGGATGCACGGATTCGGCGCCTCGGCGCCGATCAATGACCTTATGAAGGAGTTCGGCTTTACGCCTGAGAACGTGAGCCAAACGGCCAAAGCACAAATCGCCTTCTGGAGAAATCATGGCAAAGAATCCCCTGCTTGAATTGCGTGAGCGGGGCCAGTCGGTCTGGCTCGATTTTCTCTCTCGCGACTTTTTGCGCGCGGGCGGCCTCGAGAAATTGATCCACGATGACGGGCTCGCCGGCGTCACGTCGAATCCTTCCATCTTCCAGAAAGCGATCGGCCAGGGAGACGCCTACGACGAGCAGATCGGACGCGTGCTGGCGTCCGGCTGGCCGACCGTCACCAGCGTGTTCGAGGAACTGGCGGTCGCCGACATCCGCGACGCCGCCGATGCGCTGCGCCGGACCTACGACGTGACCCGCGGGGCGGACGGATTCGTCAGCCTCGAAGTCTCGCCCTATCTCGCCAACGACACCGCCGGCACCATCGACGAGGCACGGCGTCTGTGGCGCACGGTCGGGCGCGAAAACCTGATGATCAAGGTGCCGGGGACGCCCGCCGGGATTCCCGCGATCCAACAACTGATCGGCGAAGGGCTCAACATCAACATCACGCTCCTGTTCTCCCAGGCTGTCTATGCCCAGGTGGTCGAGGC
>Ga0210408_10001666_pt1 | contig 22845 bp, 14 predicted proteins | sample IncBWH4MmetaG_FD_155471 | JGI IMG/M metagenome (GOLD analysis project Ga0210408, IMG submission 155471) | Forest soil microbial communities from Barre Woods Harvard Forest LTER site, Petersham, Massachusetts, United States - Inc-BW-H-4-M | ecosystem: Environmental > Terrestrial > Soil >...
GGACGACTATGAGCAACCCCCAACGCACCAAACGGAATCCGCCATTGCGTGTCGGCATCGGTGGACCAGTCGGGTCCGGTAAAACCACTCTCGTCGAGATGCTATGCAAATCGATGCGAGACCGGTTCGACCTGGTCGTCATTACCAACGACATTTACACAAAAGAGGACCAGCGCCTTCTGATTATTGCCGGTGCTCTCCCGGGCGAAAGAATTCTGGGGGTGGAAACCGGCGGTTGCCCGCACACCGCCATTCGGGAGGACGCATCAATCAATCTGGAAGCTGTCGATCGCATGCTGCAGAAATACCCCGATGCCGACGTCGTGTTTATTGAATCGGGGGGCGACAACCTTGCTGCCACTTTCAGCCCGGAGCTTTCCGACCTGACCATTTACGTTATCGACGTAGCAGGCGGCGAAAAGATTCCTCGCAAGGGCGGCCCGGGCATCACCAAGTCTGATCTTCTGGTAATTAACAAGGTGGACCTTGCTCCCTACGTCGGTGCTTCCCTCGCAGTGATGGAGAGCGACGCGCGAAAGATGAGAGGCGAACGCCCATTCGTGATGTGCAATCTCCGGGAAGGCGTCGGTCTTGCTGAAATCGTCAGTTATATTGAGAGACAAGGGCTGCTCAATTGTCCCTAGCCTGCATCGCTGGCAGGCGTAAGCGAAGGCTTCAGCCTTTGCCCTATGTGGTACGCCGTGTCGGGCAAAGGCTGGAGCCTTCGCTTACGTTTATGACGATTCGGGCTTAGTGGCCTTTGAGTCGTGCACGATGGGGCGGAGGCGGTGCCGAAATCTCGAGGACGACTGCTGAATAACGGGCTGTCACTTTCCGATGAAACTCGTGGTTCTGCATGGCCATCTCATGCATGTCATCGGCGATGTCCGGCAGACCTTTGGCGCCCTTCTCGATGGATTTGAATATTCTGTCACGCAGATCACGCCATGAGCCGAGCCGCTCAAGCAGGGCTTGAGCTTCCGGATCATCTTCGCCAAAAGCGCGTTCGAGTGCCAATGGATTGTCTATGCCTCGAAAAATTGACTGCGCGGAAACATTAATCAGCTCATAGCGAATCTCATCGAAGAGTTTGTTGACAACTGCGCGATCGGGGCGAGGCATGGCCGAGACCTGGAGCACACGGTCATATAACTCATCAACGATACGCCGCCTAAAATACCAGCTGAGGTTCAGAAGTTGGTAAAGAATTGCCTCCTTCGCTTTCTCGCCAGCTTCGAACGGTATTTCGAACGGTAGATCAAGTGGGGCAAGGGTGAAAAAAAATCGCTTTCTCTGTCCGGCCATCCGTTCATAGCGACGCAAGGTTAGCCGATACAATTCGTTCGAATTCGGGGGGCGCATCACGGTGCTCTGCGGATTGTGGCCGTTGGCTGCCTCATGAATCATACTCGCAATGAGAAACTCGTAGATGTCGCGATACGGCCAATCTTTGACAAGATTTTCCCACAACCATCCGCCGGTGTTAATATCCTTACCGAACAATCGCTGCCAGTCCCTGGTTCCGCTGATCGAGCTCTCCCCTGGCAACCGTCCATGATGTAAATCCGTTGCTGCCTGGTCGGTCAGGGAAAATTCGAATGTCACGCTGGTGGCGACGTCAAAATTAGCTTCGATCCTCGCGCCACCCGAAAAGGCATCCAGGATCTCAGCGGCATTTTTTCGTAGATCGTCTTCGCTGACAGCGGGAGAAACCTCCCATGGCGGGAAGTGATAAATCTGTTTTAACAGCTTGAAAATAGAATCCAAGCCGGCCTCCATCGCATTGAATTCTTCCAGGGCCGGACTGATTTGGTCGGCCTGGCGACAGAATATGACCAGGTTTTTGTTTTCTGGTTCCTTTTCCATTCGCGCTTGAAAATAACCGCATTCAAAGAGGCAGAAACCCCAGTCTTCGTCTTGTTCGGTAAAAAGGAAGATGAGCCAATCCGTCGTATCCAACTGCTCATTGATCTTTTCGCGCCATTTCTCACCGTAACGAAATTGGCCGGCATGCGTGACCTTAACCTGGTTGCCTGCGTAGAGTGCCAGCCTTGAACCAATCTTCTCGGCCATCGCCGTGTCTGTTGGCATCCTATGGCTGATGAAGATGCGTAGCTCCTTTGCCATTTTTGAGCACTCTAATCAACAAGGAGGCAAGTTAACCAGCCTCCAACTTAGCCCGCAACTTTCATAATAAGCTAAAAAAAGAGCTTCTGTCCAATGATCTTACCCGATCGATTTACCACAAATTCGACTATCCCGGCGCGCCGAGGAAATACAGGCTGGAAGCCTATGCTGCTAACGGAATGTTAAGTGCATCGGTTATTGAAACATTTGCATTTTTATGGAATTTGGTAAATGTCGGGGACAATTATGAGATGTCGGAACGTGACCGACCATCAAAGCTTCTCGTGAACACAGAACGGCAGACGACCTTCGAAGAGATCCGAGCGTCACGTTCGACCTCACGGCGAGGTACCAGGAAAATTCTCCGGGGACAACGAATATGGCGCCAATTCTTTTGATCCACGGATATAGCGCGGAGAGCCCACAAACTGATCACGATTCGATCAAGAAAATCTACGGCAGTCTGGCTGACGATTTAAAGGTGTCATACCCGGTCGTCGACGTCGATCTATCGAGGTACGTTTCTCTGAATGACTCTGTATCCATCTATGACATTGCACGTGCTCTCGACCGTGTTTTGAATCAGGAGTATCCCGAATTGCTCCGATCGGGCTTCAACCCGATAATTCACAGCACCGGAGCGTTGGTGATCCGGAACTGGATCAAGTTGTTCAGTCCAAAGCCATCCCCGATACGCAATCTCATCCATCTCGCTGGCGCAAACTTCGGTAGCGGGTGGGCCATCATTGGTGAGGGACAGGTCGCCCGATGGGGGCGTTACGTTTTCGAGCATGGCGCTCAGCGCGGAGCGAAGGTGCTCGAAGCTCTGGAGTTAGGCTCGAGCCAAACGCTCGACGTTCACCTCCATTTCATCGAGCACGGAAATCGCATGCTCGAAGATTATTTAGTTCAGGAATACATCCTCGTCGGCACGCAAGCGGATCCCGAATGGTTTACCATTCCAGTCCGATATGCAAAGGAAGATGGGTCCGATGGCACCGTCCGCGTGTCCGGGAGCAATCTAAATTTCAATTACCTGAGGATAGTTCCTGCCGCTGACACCTATACCATGCGCTGGACCGATATCCAATCCGCGGTCTCCAACGCCAACTCAAAGCAATCATTCTCCGAGTTCTATAAAATTGCGCAATCTTCCCAGCCATTCTTCGACAGACCGGAGATACCGTTCGCGATCCCCTACCAGTGCGCCCACACTGGCGATAAACACGGTATTGTTTCCGGCTCCGAGACAAAGGCTCAAGTCCAGCGTCTGATCAAAACCGCCTTGGACGTCCCGGAGCGGTCTACTACGCAATGGTCTGCAGTCGTCGATCTGTTCCACAAAGAGACTGAGACGACCTATGATTTAGCGCGAAAAACGCCAGGAGGAGGCCTCTTCAATTTTTTGACCGACCAGCGTAACCAATACGACGCACACGCGCAGGTCATTTTTCGACTGCGGGATCAAGATGGTCAGTCGATACCGATCGATAACGCCGACATCTTCTTCGTGTCCGAGCAACAACTACCCGGAACGACCCCGATTCAGAAGTTGATAGAGGATGTAGTCGTGAGTGACGTGTCTCGGAACGTCATCACTTTTTATCTACGGACTAACCGATTTGACAAAGACAAAAATGATTGGGTTTACCTGCTGAACAGCGTACAGGAGTTTGCACTTGAAATTACAGCAATCGAACCCCTTACTTCCAACCGCGATCCGTCGGTGACTTACGTTCCGCTGAGGATGCCACTTTCAACGGAAAGCCTCGTCAGGCTCATCCAACCGCATCGGACCACGGTCATTGACGTGCAGCTTGTACGGATACCCGGTCCCGACCTTTACAGGATAGTGCGGGCCTGATCCAGTAGCACCAAACGCGTCTTCTCCGCTCTGGGCTAGCGGACTTGGCGACCTCCGGCACAATGCTGTCGTCTCACCCAAACGGGTGAGGCGGTTGGACAGTATTTTGCTTGAGTCGAAACCGCTTTTTAGAAATGTTGATGCATTGTGACACCAAAGAAAAAATTGCGTGTTCTCTTTCTAATCCTGGCATGTCTTGCGTCGTACTCGCTATGGCGGCGATGCGCGTCAGAATGCAGTAGAGATCCTGAATCTCGTCGATCCCTGGGTTCGCGTCTTTTGGAGAAACTATTCGCACGCGTCAATAGATATATCCCCTGGCATAAGCTGCCGCCACCGCTGGGAGCCATGAACTTGCTCGCATTTCGCGACGTTCTGCGCGAAAAGAATCTTTACGACACGTCACCACCCGCCTCAGGGGACCCGAAGGTCGTTCAATGCGACGCGCACTCTCTCTACACGCGAAATTCTGATGGAACGTGTAACGATCTGCAGCACCCGGAAATGGGCTCCGCCGAGACGCGTTTCGGCAGGAATGTCCCGCGAAAGTACACCTATCCGGAAAAAGAGCCGGCTCTTTTAACTCCAAGCCCGCGCGTAGTGAGTCAGCGTTTGTTGGCGCGCCAAAGCTTCCGCCCGGCGGAATCGCTCAACTTGCTTGCGGCAGCCTGGATTCAATTTCAAACACATGATTGGTTTTCCCACGAAAGATCGAAACCGGGAAACGAATTTAACGTTCCTTTGGACGCGAATGACGATTGGCCAGAAAACCCGATGCGCATTCAGCGCACCCCTGCGGATTCCACACGTGTCCCCGAGGAGTCTGAGACCCCACCGACCTATCTAAACCGGGATTCACAGTGGTGGGACGGTTCGCAGATTTATGGGAGCGATGAAGCCACCACCGACAAGCTTCGAGCGCATGGCAGCGGCAAGCTGATCATCGACGAAAAAAGTCACCTGCTGCCCGTTGACCCCCATACCGGCCTTCCGAGAACGGGCTTTACGGACAACTGGTGGATCGGCTTGAGCTTGCTCCATACACTCTTTACGCGAGAGCACAACGCGATCTTCGACGAGCTAAAGCGACAGAACCCTTATTGGACAGATAACCAGCTCTTTGACACCGCGAGGTTGGTCAATGTCGCATTGATGGCAAAGATCCATACGGTGGAATGGACGCCTGCAATCCTCGCTCACCCTACCTTGAAGATCGCAATGAATGCCAACTGGTGGGGACTGCAGACAGAGAGCTTGAATAAGGTCTTCGGAAGAATCAGCAAAAGCGATGTCATCAGTGGAATTCCGGGATCTGAAACCGATCACGATGGCGTCCCTTTCGCGCTGACAGAGGAATTTACTTCGGTTTATCGCTTGCACCCATTAATTCCGGAGGGGATCAAGTTCTGTAGAGTTTCGGACGGAACACCAATCAAGGAGCTGCCGATTTCTGAAGTTGCGTTCAAGAAGGCGCAGGACGTGGTGCTTGAACATGGAGTCACCATGGCCGATGCATTTTACTCTTTTGGCATCTGCCATCCCGGGGCGATTACGTTGCACAACTACCCTTATTTTCTGCGGCATCTCCCAATGAAGGATGAAAACGGTGATTCGGTAAAAGACGCCAATGGCAATGAAGTGTTGCTGGATCTTGCTGCTGTTGACATCATGCGTGACCGCGAGCGTGGTGTGCCGCGCTATAACCAATTTCGCCAACTGCTGCACCGTCCGCCGGTCAGGACCTTTGACGAGATCACCTCAAACCGGATTTGGGCGCAAGAACTCAGCGACGTTTATGGCGGCGACGTTGATCGAGTCGATCTGATGGTTGGAATGTTTGCGGAGGATCTTCCGGCGGGTTTCGGCTTTAGTGACACAGCGTTTCGCGTCTTCATCCTGATGGCATCCCGACGTCTGAAGAGCGACCGCTTCTTCTCGATCGACTACCGGCCGGAGATTTACACTCCAGCCGGGCTTGAGTGGATCAACGAAAACAACATGAGAACCGTCCTGCTGCGGCACTATCCCGAAATCAAGCCGGCGCTACGGGAGGTTGACAACGCTTTTGCTCCGTGGCGGGTCATCGGGTAATTGGCCTGGCACCGCCTGGTTACTAGTCAAACGATGAACCGCTCAACGACCAGCGCCGGCGAAAACGCTGATCAGACAGGATCTTTGGCGCACTCTATTCGGAGCGCTTCTGTGGCTGACAGTATTAAGTTCAGTCTGCTGCACTTCGTTCCATATCTTTTGCGCGGCGTTTTCACAAAAAATCGATTCTGGACGTTCGTCTTCGATGCCGCCGACTCCGATGCTCATGTCGTGAAATTCTGTCAGCAGCTTCGGAGCAAATACCGGAGTGACCTCATTTACATTCGAATGATCGGGGGAAAGTCACTGCTGGTCTTCAGCGAAAGTGGAATCAGACGCGTCCTCAACTATTCGCCGTCAATCTATGGAGATGCCGACTTAAAGGCGAAGGGAATGTCCCACTTTCAGCCGAACGCTTTGACGATTTCCCAGGGCGAAGAATGGAAAGAGAGGCACCGATTCAACGAAGTCGTGTTGAACTCCGACCGGGGGTTGCATGAGTACGCAGATGCTTTTCTGGAAGTGATCAAGAGGGAAGTCGCATTTTCGCTTGGCCAGATCGGCAGATATTTTGGATGGGAGGACTTTGACCGGCTATTCAAGCGGGTCATGCTGCAAGTCATTTTCGGCACAGCAGCGCGCACTGACTCCGAGCTTCCAGATCGGCTGCACAAAATGATGCTGGAAAGTAACAGGATTTTTCTACTCGGCAAATCGAAGGAATTCGACGCTTTCTATGGAAAGATTCGCAGCTATCTCGCTTCTCCCGAGTCCGGCAGCCTCACGGCTCTTTGCCCGCACGCTCCGCAAACCGATGGCACGCGTGTCGAGAATCAGATCCCACATTGGATGTTCGCCATGATGGAAACGCTGGCGACGAATACTTTGCGCGCCCTAGCGCTGATTCTGGCTCACCCTTCGGCTGAAGCGCGCGCCCGACTTAAGATTAACAAGAATCAGTCCTTTTCGGCGGTTGATATTCACTCCTTTAGCTATTTGGAAGGGTGCCTGCAAGAGGCCATGCGGCTCTGGCCAACTACGGCCATGCTAGCCAGGAAGACGCTGATTGAGGACGAACTCTGCGGAACTCTGATTCCAGCAAAAACGCAGGTGATTATCCTAAATACCTTTAATCATCGCGACGCCGAGACTCTCTATTTTGCGGACAGCTTCAAACCCGAATTGTGGCTCGAACGCAAGGCTGATTACCATTTCAATCATCTCAGCAATGGCACTCAGGTGTGCGCGGGAAAAAACCTTGCGCTGTTCATTGGTACAGCGGTTCTTGCCGAGTTGCTCCGGCAGGGTCGCTACAAACTCTGTCGGCCGGCCTTGAATTCCGCCCGGCCATTGCCTCATTCATTCAATGAGTTTCAGACCAAGTTGGAACGAATTCCCCCTTTCTAGCAACGACTCATAACTAACATAGGTAAACTAGGTAAACGTATGGCCGAGGACATCATTTTCAGACCGTTGAAGATTGGCAAGAAGTTCGAGGCTAAGAATCGGATTTTCCGGTCCAGTATCTCCGGCAAGTTCGACAACTACGACGGATCAGGGCCCACTCAGGCACGGATCAACTGGGAGGAGAAATTCGCCCGCGGCGGAGTTGGCGCGATTATCACATCGTACGTGCCGGTTGCCTCCCACGGCCGGATCCTGACGAACTATGCGATGATCGACTCGGACGAGCGCATCGATGACTGGGCCCGGCTTATTCGACAGATACACACCTACGATTGCAGGTTTATTATCCAGTTGAGCCACTCCGGTCGACAACGAGACGAGGAAGGGTTCGACAACCATCTCCGACGAATCGTTGGGAAGAAAAAGGCGCTTAGTTCGACCAGCAACCGGGAACCAGTGCATGGTTTTTCCTGTCAGGCAATGACCGGTACGGAAATCCAGGAGATGGTCGCAGCCTTTGGTGAAGGCGCGCGCCGGGCGAAAGAAGCCGGCGCCGACGGGGTAGAAACTCATAGTGCCAATGGTTATCTATTCACGCAGTTCCTGAGCTCGGGCATCAACGATCGCGACGACGAATACGGCGGTTCTCTTGTCAACCGCGCGCGTTTCCTTCTCGAAGTCATTCGCACCATTCGCGCAAAGGTTGGGAACGAATTCCATTTCCAGGTCAAGATCAGCGCGGTGGATCGCAACAACGCCGTGTGGCCATTCGAAAAGCCTGGCAATGTGCTTCCAGATTCTATCCAGGTTTGCCAGTGGGTGAAGAATCCTATCGAATGGGCTACGGCGGTTAATGAAAAGGCCAAGGCTCCCAGGGAAGATCTTGCGAGTTGGAAAGATGTGCAGGGTGCGGACGCCATTCATGTGTCGAGCGGGAGCAGTTTTCCTCATCCGCTCAACCCGCCTGGCGAGATGCCAATTGAGACGCTGGCGCGAACCTATGAATCGGTGGTTTCGACCGGGGAACTGACGTTCCGAAACGAATTTTTATTCCATTATCCTTTAGGTCGGTGGGTATTTAAGACGCTCTGGGACCGCATTAAGAAGTCACACCCGGGTTACAATCTCAAGTTGCTACGGCAAGCTAAGGAAACCATTTCGCGTGATATGCAGAAGCGCCTCCAGGCCTACCAGGGAGTCAGTCTCGGCGATGCCCGCCAAATCAGGGAGCAGGTCAACATTCCGGTTATATGTACCGGCGGCTTTCAGCAGGCGTCCTACATTCGCAAAGCGATCACCGACGGCTACTGCGATGCCGTTTCCATGGCGCGTCCGCTTATCGCCAATAACAACCTGGTCGAGTATTTCAAGGCAGGTGATGATCTGCCGCCACGACCATGCACCTACTGCAACGAATGCCTGGTGCACGCCATTAAAGATCCGCTCGGCTGTTACGAAATCAGGCGATTCGACGGCGATTACGAGAAGATGATGAAAGAAGTCTACTCCGTATATCATCCGGTCCATCGGAATTGTTAAGAAAAGGGCTTTGACTTTCCAACGTCTTACCTATGGCTAGCGAGGAAATTAAAAGAGTAACCAAACCTCCAGGTGGGCGGCGAAAGTGGACGCTCATCACCATCGTCGTCGTCCTGGTGTTGATCGTCTGCGGCTACTTCGTTGGCTCACAAGTATTAAACCGGCCGGTCGACTACTCCGATATACGCGAACATTTCAAATATGGATCCATCGGAAGCGAGCCTGTCAATGGCATTCCGTACTGGATCTGGAAGGTGCTGCCGGAGATGTTCCCGGAAAAACTACCCGGCAAAGGTTATGCTTCGCTCGGCTTTCTGGTGGAGCCGGGTAAAGACACCCCAATCGGATTTTCGCAACGAACGGTGTTCGTCAACCGGGCAGGCCTGAACTGTGCAGTATGTCACACCGGAACCTATCGCGAATCAGAGAGCAGTCAGCCGACCATCGTCCTCGGGATGCCTGCGATTAAATTGGATCTTCAGGGCTATATTAATTTTCTCACCGAATGCGCACTCGATCCACGCTTCTCGCCGCAGTACATGATGCCGGCAATCAAGGCTATTGGCGGAAAGCTCAATTTTTTCGAGCGATTCATTTACCAGAATATCGCGATCTATCAGACACGCGACGCGTTAATCGCCCAAGGAAAGCAGCTTGAGCTCCTGAAGGCCCACCGCTGGGGAGCCGGCCGCGTGGATACCTTCAATCCCTACAAGGCGCTCAAATTCTATTTCCCCATGGATAAACTTCCGCCGGAAGAGCTTATCGGCGCGGCCGATTTGCCCTCGATTTGGAACCAAGAACCGCGCGAGGGCATGCAACTCCATTGGGATGGCAATAATACGGTCGTGCAGGAGCGAAACAAAAGCGCTGCGTTGGGCGCGGGTGTCACGCCCACCAGCATTGATCTCCCGCGACTCAAAAGGATTGAGGACTGGCTGCGACTGCTTCCAGCCCCCAAGTACCCTTTCCCCATTCAGAAGGATTTGGCCGCGAAGGGGGAACCTATTTACGGCCAGTACTGCGCAGCTTGCCATGCTTTTGGCGGAGCGAAGGTAGGCACCGTAACGCCAATCGACGAGATCGGTACCGACGCTTATCGTCTAAATTCGTACACTTATGAATTTCTCTCAAATCAAAACACCCTCTATGCCGGTTATCCATGGCGCTTCCAGCATTTTCGGAAGACAAACGGCTATGCAAATCAGCCCCTAGACGGGATCTGGCTGCGAGCGCCGTACTTACACAATGGATCGGTGCCAACCATTCGAGCCCTGCTTGAGCCCGTCGAAAATCGGCCTGGTAAATTTTACCGAGGCTACGATGTCTTCGACCAGAAGAATGTCGGCTTTGTTTCTGATGTTCCCGAAGAGAATGGATTCCGATATTTTCTCTATGACACAACCGTCCCGGGCAATGCAAATACGGGTCACCTTTACGGTATCGGCTTGTCGCCAGAGCAGAAGGAAGCACTGGTGGAATATATAAAGACTATTTAACAGGCAGGAACAACCAAGTTAAGCCACGACGAATGGCGGCAGCGGTGATTCTTCTTTTGCCCGCTTGTTCCGGCATAGCAAACAACTGACTGCGACAGCTCGAGATGTTAATCAATCGAAATAGTACATCCTATGATCGAGCCTAGAGGCAGATGGAAGCGAATCCTGTTAACGGCCGCGGCGGTCCTTTTGCTGCTGGTTATAGTCCTTGGGTTCGGCGTTTGGTTCTACCTTTTCCGGGAAAACGAAACGAACTACGACTCGGACGAGGAGCACTTTAAATACGCGTCGATCGGAACTGAGAACCAAGAAGGGGTTCCCTATTGGATTTGGATGGTATTACCGCGCGTTTTCCCTGAGAAGCTGCCCGGTCCCGGGGGCTACACATCGCTCGGGTTGACCTGGGAAGAAGGCAAGGAAATGCCGGTCGGTTTCACCAAAAAGACCATCGGTTTCGACCGCGTCGGCATCAACTGCGCGTCTTGCCATAGTGCCACGTACCGTGTTGCTCCAAGAGATAAGCCGGTTGTGCTGCCGACCGGGCCGTCAAATAAGTTTGATGTGCAGGCTTACCTGCGCTTCCTCTATGCCTGCGCAAGCGATCCGAGGTTCAACGCAGATAGCCTGCTCGAGCAGATCTATTACAACCATAAATTCTCCCTCATTGAGGGAATACTATATCGCTATGTCATCATCCCACAGACCAAGAAAGCGCTCATTCAGCAGAAGGAGGAGTTCGCCTGGATGGATTCGCGTCCGCGCTGGGGGTCGGGGCGGATCGATCCTTTCAATCCCGTGAAATTCCGCGTGTTGAAGCTACCGGTAGACGACACCATCGGCAACTCTGACATGATGCCGATCTGGAACCGTAGGGCCCACCAGGGTCAAGCGTTGCATTGGGATGGTTTGGAGAGTTCGTTGGTGGAAACCATCCGCACCGGAGCAATTGGCGACGGCGCAACAAAGCAGTCGATTAATCTCAAAGGGTTGGAGCGTGTGGAAAAATTCATCACGGAACGTCCGCCTCCTCCCTACCCTTTCGCTATAGATCACGAATTGGCGACACGCGGTAAAGAGATTTTCGCACAGCAATGCAACACCTGCCACGGGCAGGATGGCCAGCGAACCGGGCAGGTCATCCCGGTAACGGAACCCGGACTTGGCACTGACCGCCATCGTCTCGACATGTGGACAAAGGAGGCGGCCGACAAATATAATCAGTTCGCTCAAGGCTATCCATGGGCCTTCCACGATCTGCGGAAAGTCGTGCCTGAAGGCTATCAGTCCGTACTCCTGGACGGCCTGTGGTTGCGTGCCCCGTACCTTCACAACGGTTCTGTGCCCTCGCTAACCGCCCTGCTGGCCGCTCCGGATGCGCGACCGAAGAAGTTCCTCCGGGGCTATGACGTTTATGATCAAGTCAACGTGGGGTTTGTCTCGGAAGGCCCGGAGGCAGCACGGGTAGGTTTCGAATACGACACGAATCTGCCCGGCAACGGAAACCAAGGCCACACTTACGGGACCGACCTGCCCGAGGAACAGAAAAGAGCGCTCGTTGAATACCTCAAATCCTTGTGAACAACGCGGCTGTGCTCTGTTTGCTGGTGTCGGTCAAAACTAACAAAAAAAAGGAGAAATCATATGAAAAAGTTCGATCCGAACACGCGACCGTCCGCAGGAGTAAGTCGGAGACAATTCACTCGTAGTCTGCTCGCAGCGAGCCTGGCCGCCGCGGTCAAGCCATTTTCACCGGCTTGGGGAGCGTCAGACAGTAGTATTTTGTTCGACTACATTATCGTAGGTTCAGGGGCCGGCGGTGGACCCCTCGCTGCCCGTCTCGCCAGAGAAGGTTTCAAAGTAGCCCTTCTCGAAGCCGGCCTCGACGCCCTGGGGCCAGAGGCAAATGCTATCGATCCAAGCACGGGGATCATTTACCAGGTACCCGCGTTCGCCGGGATCGCTTCCGAAACCGATCTCTTGAGCTGGGCGTTCTTTGTTAAGCACTATGGCGACTCGGCCCAGCAGGCGCTTGATTCGAAGTTTGTGCCCGGCAAGGGCATCTATTATCCCCGGGGTAGTACTCTCGGAGGGTCCACTGCGCACGATGCCATGGTCTGGGTCTATCCGCATGACGACGACTGGGAGGACATCGCGGAGACAACGGGCGACCCTTCCTGGCGCCCCGAACGCATGCGAGAGATCTTTGAGAGGATCGAGCGCTGCGATTATTGTCAGCAGACGCGGGGCCATGGCTTTAATGGCTACATGCCGGCTTCCGTGTTTGACAGCCGGATATTCGATCGCTATCCGGTGCTACGGGACATGGCCGAGTCGGGTGCGGGTGCAAAATTCCCTTTTCCGGATATCAACAACCCTCTGGTTGCTAAGGGCGCTTTCGGTGCATTTACTGCGCCAATGCACGTTGGGCTTGAGCCGGCGGAAGGCTTTCCTTTTCCTGTGGTGACCCAACGCAGGATATCGATCCGCGAGCATCTCGTAGCCACCCAGCAAGCGCATCCCGACAAGCTGTTTTTGATCACCGGCGCTCTCGCGTCGAAAATTCTGATGGATGGTAAGAGGGTGTTTGGCGTCGAGTTCCTGCAGGCTCCCCCCCCTCGGAACCTCCTTGACGCTCCGAAGCTCTATGAAGCCGATCAGCACTTCGATTCCTCGTTCGTGCCGAACACCCACCGGATCTACGCCCGTCGGGAAGTGATCCTTTCGGCTGGCGTCTTTAATACGCCGCAATTGCTAAAGCTCTCGGGAATCGGGCCGGCGAGCGAGTTGACCGCCCTTGGTATCAACGTTGTCGCCGACTTGCCCGGTGTGGGGCGGAATCTGCAGGACCGTTATGAGATCACCGTGAACGTCCAGCTCAAGCCCGAGGATGCTATAGGACTGTACACGCAGTGCATGCCAACGCCATCTCTACAGAGCGATACCTGCTTCCAGGCTTGGCTGACCGGTCAGGGGCTACCCTTGATCTCTTCTCCGTTCTACGGTCCGTACGCAAACAACGCCAATTACGCTTTCCGTATCGCAAAATCGCGCCCGGACCTCAGGCTTCCCGATTTGTTTATCGCCGGCCAGGCAACCCAGTTCGATGGGTTTTTCCCGGGGTATTCTCAAATGACTTTAGGTCAAACCTGGACTTGGCTAATACTAAAGGTTCACACCAAAAACACCGCAGGTGTCGTGACCCTGAGGTCAACCGATCCGCGCAGGATGCCGGAGATCAACTTTCACTATTTCAAAGAGGGCAACAACGACACGGACCCCGATGATCTGAATGCCGCTGTGGAGGGTGTAAAGCTCGCCCGGAGCTACGTCAATGACCCACAGGCGGCGCAGCATGTGGCTGCCGAACTTCACCCTGGAAGCGGGGTCCAGACCGACGATGAGATCAGAAGCTACATACGAAATGAGGCGTGGGGGCACCACGCGTCGTGTACAGCAAAGATCGGAGCTGACCATGATCCAATGGCCGTTCTAGACAGTAGCTTCCGTGTTCGAGGCGTGAAGCGTTTGCGAGTCGTCGATGCCGGTGCCTTGCCTCACATCCCCGGGTTTTTCCCGGTCGCATCCATCATCATGCTCGGTGAAAAGGCCGGTGACGTGATTGTCGAACATGCGCATCGTGCGCATTGGGAAGACGATTAGGGATAAGCGCGCCTGAGAAAAAATCAGACCTCGAAACAAATAAATTTGTACAGAACGCTGACGCACGGAAAACGTGGGCCGGCCCGAATAAACCCCTTAACAGATACGTATGACGGAGCAGTCAACGCAAAGCGCTACATCTTTGCCGGGGAAGAATGCGTTAATTCTCCGACCACTTATCTTTCCCAAAGTCGAGAGAAGTCGAGATGGAAAGATATTGGTAAAACCCGGCGCAGGCTTGCAGGTAAAGAATCGCATCTTTAGATCCAGCATCTCAGGCCAATTTGACCACTACAACGGAACTGGCTCCGAAGCGCGCATTCGCTGGGAGGAGAAATTTGCTCGCGGCGGGGTAGGGGCGATCATCTCGTCATTTGTGCCAGTGCATATTAAGGGACGCATCCTGCCGAGATATGCGATGATCGACCGCGACAATACCATCCGGTTCTGGAGTGCCGTGGCCAACCGTGTAGAGAAATTTGACGGCTGCAAATACATCATCCAGCTCAGCCATGGCGGGCGTCAGCGTGATATTCCAGGAGTGGAGAACATGATGGAGCCGGGGCTTTCTTCCACCAATAAGGCCGACAGCTTCCACGGCCTGCTCGCGAGAGCAATGAATCAGGATGAAATTCACGAGGTCATCCAGGCTTTTGCGGCCGGCGCGAGGCGTGCTAAGGAAGCGGGAGTCCACGGCGTCGAACTCCACGCATCGCATGGCTACCTGTTCACCCAGTTTCTCAGCTCGGCCATTAACGACCGGACGGACGAATACGGGGGATCGCTGGCAAACCGCGCCCGCTTCCTGATCGAGGTGATTAAGGCCATTCGCGCGGAGGTCGGATGGGACTACCATGTCCAGGCAAAAATCAACATTTTGGACCTGAACCGCGCGCTTTTTCCCCTGGAATGGAAACAGGGCAACACGGTTAAAGAGGCGCTCCAAATTTTCGAGTGGGCCGAAGAGGCGGGACTGAACGGGTTGCACGTCTCGGCGGGAAGCACATTCCCGCATCCGCTAGTTCCACCCGGTGGCTTCCCGCTGGATGAGGCATCGTGGTGGTATGGCGTGATGGCATCGAGCGGCAAACGCGCGTTTTCAAATCTCACGCTGTTCCACTTCCCGTGGCTGAGGTGGATTTTCCGCTCGGTGTGGAACCGGAGCAAGCGGGCCTACCCGATCGAGGGCGTCAGCTCTGCGCTGTGCAAGCTGGTCAAGCAAGCGGCGATAGCGCATGCAAAAGCACGCGGCGACGTTGTGACAAAAGAGGAGGCCCAGCTGGGCTGGACAGCGCACATCCCAGTGCTCAACACCGGCGGCTACCAGGACGGCGCGCTGATTCGCAGAGTGATTACCGAGGGCGTCTGTGATGGGGTGGCAATCGCGCGTCCGCTCATCGCGAACAATGACCTGGTCAATACCTACTTTCGCAACGGCAAGGACCTCCCGGACAAGCCGTGCACTTTCTGCAACCGCTGTCTGCTCAACGCGCTCGCCAACCCGCTGGCCTGCTACGACCAGAGCCGGTTCACGAGTCGCGACGAGATGATCAAAGAAGCCATGAGCGTCTTCCCTGAAATTTATGAACCATCCTGCCCGGACGAAACTGCCCACCGTTAGAACACGGGGCGCCGACCGTGTTCTGGAGGACGTCGTCCTCGAAACCCCCGTGGGTACCGCGCTTCGCCGCTGGTGGAAGCGCGCGTTGCTGATATTACTCGCAATCTTTGTGCTTGTTCGGCTCGTATCGCTTGCCTGCGAGCGGGTGACGGACAAACAGGCTCCAATGAAAGTGCGCTAGCTTTTTCTGTAAAAAACACTTCCAACTGTTGTCTAGCGTTCTCGACCAAGCCGTAAAATCCCTCGCCGCATTTTTTTTCTATTTATTTAATGCCGACGGCTTATCTGTTAAACTGCTTCGTAATTTGCGTTACTAACCTCCTGGGGATGAACCTCAGCGCTAGAACGCCGATCTTATTCATCAATCCCGGGATAACAATGCGTTGACCTTTGCTAAGCCCATCATAGCCCATCTTTGCAACAGTCGCTGGATCCAGCACTGGAATAATGCCCCCTTGAAACAATCTGCTTTTCTCCAATTCCGCCCGTTTGGAAAACTGTGTCGCGGTCGGACCCGGACAGAGAGCGGTGACTGTGACACCGCTATCATTCAATTCTTCAGCTAACCCTTCTGAGAAGGATAGGACAAATGCTTTTGTTGCATAATATATCGCCATAAAGGGACCTGGTTGAAAAGCAGCCGTAGACGCCACGTTTAGAATTTTTCCATGCCCTTTTTGCGCCATCTCTCTCGCAAATAGTTTGGTCAATATTACTAGAGACACCACATTCAGTTGAATCATCTCGACCTCCCGCTGTAAATCAGTTTCAACGAACGCTCCTGAGATCCCAAACCCTGCGTTATTAACGAGAACGTCGATCGTATCGAATTCTTGTCGAATCTGTCGAACAACGTCTTCGGCGTCGCTGGTCACGCTCAAATCTTTTGGGTAGATTTTCACAGAAACATTAAACTTAGTTTGCGAGCTAGTAGCGATCTGTCTCAGTTTCTGTTCATCCCGCGCAATCAGGACCAAGTTGTAACCGTCAGCGGCAAGCAATTTCGTGAATTCGAAGCCAATTCCCGTCGTGGCCCCGGTTATTAGCGCGGTTTTATTCATGGTTCCAGTTTTTGGTTGAGAGAGCATCAAAAGGCCGCGTATCAAGTGGCCCGGTCTCAGGTTATCAACGCCCGGCTGATTGCCCAGGCGACTTGTGGGACAAAGACGAACCCATGGGCGTCACCGCCGTGTGGATCAACAATGAATCGGTCATCCTTTAAGTTGTGAATCCGTCCCGACTCCCATTTGTAGTTGAATTTGACGGCCTCGAGGTTCGTTGCAGAATTAGAAATTTCTCCGGGTTCCATTTGTTGCGCTCCATTGCTGCCAATTCCTCCGAATGGATCGTCCGCGCCTCCAAATGCCGCAGCGGTGTCCCCGCTGATCCGGGAGGCAGCTGGATAGGCCAATCCGACCGACAGATCTTTCTTAGTATTTGTCACCAGAATCGGTCCCGAAATGCGCCGATCGGAGATAACTGTTCGGAAAAATCCGCGCCTCACTTTGGAGAAGCCATTTTGTGAAAATGCAGCCTGAAGAAGGGACATGCTCCGCAGTTTTTTCGTCGTGGAGTTCGCCGCCGCGGCCGTCACGACGCGTCCTCCAAAACTGTGTCCCGCGAGATGAATGTGCTGCACCTGACCCGACAATTGATCGATAAGCGGAGCAACTCCATTCTTGCCGACAGTGCCGGCCCTCTGCTTCATTTCGAAATAGGTACTCAAGTTCATCAAGTTGATAACGGCATTGGCTGCTTTCGAAAAAAATCCTCCAAAGGCCTGAGCTCCTCCGACTTGATTGGCCGGTCCGGGATCCTCCGTTTGGGCTTCATTGGGGTCCGATTGGGCAGCGGCTGTCGCAGGAACGCTCTGCGAGGCGTTCTTAAAAATGGAAGCGGGTTGACCCTCGAAAAAAATGTCGGAACTATCTTCCCAGCTACGCTCATCTCCATGCTGATCGGCGGGGTCGATCAGCGTACGCAGTATTTTGACGAATTCTTCCTGTGAGCCTGAATCATCCTCAAGCGTCGGGACTAGCGACTGGAGTCTGGCGATTAGCTCAGAATCGCCCGGGTCATCAAAAATCGGCGATGCCCTGTTGATCGACTCAAGCATAGCGGCTTCGGCTTGAGATTGATCCGCGGCGCTTAGCGATTTGGCGCCCCCGGGCGCTTTCTCATTTCTCTCAAGTTGCGACATCAGGTCATCGAATTTTTTCGAGGGCCAGATCACCCCGATGATCGCAATCTTCCGGGAACCGATCGCGTGGTCACCAGCCGTGACGTCGGCAAAATTGGAAAACAGTTTCGTATAGAGATCCTCCGCGGCCGCCGCGGTATTGTTCCAGCCGTGGGAGACTACGATGAGATCGGTCGTTCCATCGGGAATAGCCGGTGTATTCCGCCGTTTTCCATCCTTGTCAAACACGACTTCTGCATAGGGAATGCGTTTAATATTGTTCATAGTTGTTCTGTTGAGGGATGCTGTCTTTGGCGATTCAGACCGACTGGATGGCACGCATCAAATCCACCAGTCCGGAACCCTGGAAATAACGGGCGCGACCGAGGTCAGTCGCCGCCGAAGTGAAAATCGTTTTTATCGTATCGGTTTCCCCGATAAATTCACGCCGAATTGAGAGGAACGCGGCAATCGCGCCGCTAACGTGAGGGGCCGCCATACTTGTGCCGCTTAGCTCGAAGTAATTACATCCGGGAACAGCCGCTTCTTGAACCACGAGCCGGCTATCTTTCGCGGCGCAGGAGATAATTTTTTCGCCCGGTGCGAGAAGATCGGGCTTGTAGCGGCCGTCGCCAGTCGGTCCTTTGGATGAAAAGTAGGAAACCCCATAGATGTGCGGCATGTCGCGATGCGTCGAGCCGACCGTGATTGCACCCTCAGCATTTCCCGGATCGTTGATAGTCAGTTCAAGAGTCGCATCCCAGTCTCCATCTTTGGCCCGAAGCGTGCCATAACCGCTGTTGCCAGCCGCGATCACGACAACGACGCCTGATTTAACGAGGCGATCGACCTCAACACATAAGGGACTGTGCCCGCAAGCAAACCACTTCGGTTCAAAAGGGTAGCCGAGGCTTAGGTTCACGCCGTGAATATGAATTTCACGACCGTGATGATTGATCTCCTGTACGTGCGTCAAAGCTGCAATAACACTTTTTGCGCTTCCCATGCCAAAACGGTTCAGCGCTTTGAGGCTTATGAGTTCGCATTTTGGCGCCATCCCGGCAATCCTTTCAAGCGTCATCTGTTTCGGATCATCTTTCTCCTGATCGGCATCGAATTCACGCCACGCAGCAATCATCTCCTCGGGATCTGATTTCTTTTCAATAGATTGCTCGCCAGCAATAATTCCGGCGACATGCGTGCCGTGCCCAAATTGATCGTTGAACGGGTCGCCAGGTCCGCTCATCACTGTAAAATCCGCATGGTAGGGAGACGTTATGTCGACATTCCGATTCAGCCTAAAATGCGGATGGTCGGCTTGAATGCCCGAATCGATCATTGCCCAAGCGATCCCCTCGCCAAATGCCGTAAAGGAACGATGCGCGGCGTCGGCTTTGACCGTTGCAATCGTTTTGGTGATACAACTGCGAAGTTTAAAGTCAGGCCAGATATGATGGATCTTCAAAAACCGGTGGATGAGGGCGAACTTTCGCCGTTTTATCAACTCGCCATGGCTGATTGGCGGTAGAGCATTCGGCGGTTGGGTGGCGGATTGCCGCTCTTTCGGCTCAGAATCGGCCGCGGGTTGGTTGGTCGGCGACTGGTTCGTTGTACCTAACTTCAGATCTGTTTCCCTGACAGCCGCAGCTTCCGCCTCCGTTGCCGCTACGGCCTGATCGATTGCAACTAACTTCTTGATAACCTTTCCTTCGAGGCGCGCAAAGACGTATTGTGGTATCAGTTTCATGGCTTTCTCATCCACACACTGATCCTCATCGATCACCCCGACTTCTTTCTTGGCTTGATCAATAAACTCCTTGATTCGGGCCTGCGCTACGATCCGCGAGTCAGAGGTCTGGTGTTGTTGCATTTCCTCCGCAGTCGGCTTGAAGTCCAGGTTAATGTCGATCGTCACATCGAAGAGTGATGGCCAAATTCGTTCGATGGCCGACTCCGATTCGCCACGATCGATCGCGAGCAATTCTCGAATCACACGCCCATCCAACTTTGCGAGACTTATTTCTTCAGGCAGCCGCGTTGCGGGATCATAGGAATCAATTGTCTGGGAGGTAGTTTCCTTGAGTTCTGCGACTGCCTCCTGCAGTCGCTTAAGTGCTACGCGACGCGATTCATCGAGCCCTCCCGGAAATTGCTTTCGGTGAAATACCGCCGCATTGTGATCTTTCAACACGTCGGGAAATTGCTTCAGAAACCCCTCGGTTTGGGCAAGTTCCTGTTCGATCGCGTTCCACAAAGGGATAGCGATTGTAGATTTCCTCAGATCCTTGGGATCGAATGGTGCGGGAACGCGATCGAGCGGCGAATGAATGGCATCAGGCATGTGGATTGAGCTTGGCTGGAGATTCGGGAAAGAAGGAGGCCAGTACTAACCGTTTCGGCGGATGAGGGTCGAGAGATCATCGGTGGGAGATTGCTGAAAATTTCTCGTCAAGGGCGTGGATCGACTCCGCTTAGAGAAAGGTTGCGGTTAAGGTATATAGTCGGGATGAAAGCGCCCATCAATTACCTAATTGGGTAATAGGTGTTTCTGCTTTTATGCTAAGGTGATCAATGCACCGGCGAACGCAGCTCGAAGTCGGATAGCGACAATTGAAGGTCTACTGCCAGCTTGCCCGCCGCGACGACAAGTCTAGGTTGCGTCCATGACCAATTCCTCATTGTTTGCGGAGGCCAAGCGATTTATCCCTGGCGGTGTCAATTCGCCGGTTCGAGCATTTCGGAATGTTGGAGGAGAACCGTTCTTTGTCTCAAGAGCCAAAGGATCCCATATTTGGGATATTGAGGGGCGAGAGCTCATTGACTATGTCGGCACCTGGGGTCCGGCAATTCTTGGTCATGCACCGGATGTGGTCGTCGAGGCGGTCCGGGAAGCGGCATTGGCAGGCCTAAGCTTCGGCATCCCGAATCCGCTTGAGGTCGAGATGGCGCGATTGATCTGCACCTGGGTGCCCTCGGTTGAGAAAGTCCGCATGGTAAACAGCGGCACTGAGGCGACGATGTCGTGTATACGGTTAGCCCGAGGCTTTACAGAACGTAAGCTGATCGTGAAATTTGAAGGCTGCTACCATGGCCACGTCGATTCGCTGCTGGTCAAGGCCGGGAGCGGGGCACTAACCCACGGTAGCCCGGATAGCGCCGGCATACCGCCTGAATTCGCGCAGCTGACCATCGCAATTCCATTCAACAACCCTGAAGTGCTTGCCGAAACCTTCCAAAAGTTCGGCGAACAAATCGCGACGGTGATTGTTGAGGCTGTCCCGGCCAACGCCGGGCTTTTTCTCCCACAACCGGGATTTTACGAAGGCCTTCGGCAGTTCTGCGATCAGTACGGAACATTGCTGATATTTGATGAAGTGATGACCGGGTTTCGCGTCGCGAAGGGCGGATACCAGGCGATAGCAAAAATTAAGCCCGATCTCACGGCGATGGGGAAGGTTATCGGAGGCGGTCTGCCGGTCGGGGCATTTGGCGGTCGAAGTGAAATCATGGATTTTTTATCTCCCGACGGACCAGTTTATCAGGCTGGAACGCTTTCCGGCAATCCGCTCGCGATGGCAGCCGGGCTCGCCCAATTACGGGAACTGGAACGAGTCGACGGTTGGGGTCAGCTTGAAGAGATCGGTCAGCAGATGGAGAGCGGTGTACGGAGAGTTCTGCACCAACTCGGCAGGGGATACCAATTTAATCGGATCGGCTCGATGTTTTGCCTGTTCTTCACGGAAGAGCCAGTGTTGAGTTTCCCGGACGCCATGAAGTCCGATCTAGCGGCCTTCCGTAAATTTTTTCATCTTTGCCTTCAGCGAGGTGTCTACTTCGCACCGTCGCAGTTCGAAACAGGTTTCCTCTGCTTAATGCATTCGGCCGCCGACGTCGATCAAACGACAAACGTGCTGCATCATTGCCTCCGCCAAATCTGAACGAAACAGAAGAGAGCTAAGAGAATTTGAACAGAAGGCAGCAAAGGTAGCAAAGATTTGGGCAGATAATTTTCGGCGGCCCCAAGTTTATTCGGAAGTCGTCATTTCAGCGGCGATCAGACCAGGTCGCGTCAAATGGTCGGAGCCGCGGTCTGTCACGCTCGCTCAAGGACCTACCGAATGATTACGCTCCAAACCCCATTCCTGGTCGGCCTTTGCTTCTTACTGAAGAAAACGAAGAGAATTTGAACAGAAGGCAGCGAAGGTAGCAAAGATTTGGGCAGATAATTTGGGCGGCACAAAGTTCATTCGGAAAGTCGTCATTTCAGCGTCGATCAGACTAAGTAGCCTCAAATGGTCGGAGCCGCAGTCTGTCAAGCTCGCTCAAGCACCTACCGAATGATCACGATCGAAACCCCAATTCCTGATCGGTCTTTGCTTCCTTTGCTACCTTCTGTTCAAACCTCTTCGCTTCCTTCTGTGGCACCGGAGTTGCGATAGGATCGGGTTAGACGGTACCAGCTTGCTAGACGCTGAATCCCGCCAACCGGCGATCGAGAGGCCAAGTCTCCAAAATCTCGAAGTTCTCGATCCGCCAAATTCCACCTTCCTGGATCATCGTGAAAAGGGCGGGTGTGACCTGGTTGCGGGCGCTCAGGAAAAAGACCTGAACGATAGCTCGGTGATGCTCCAGGGAAGTCATTCCAAATTGTAACTTTTCGGCACGGGAGATGCGCCCGTACTCGGTCCGAATCTTAGAAACATACTGAATAAGCGTAAAATGCTGCTGAGTGGCCCTTGATGCCTGGCCGTAGGCTTTTCCAAAGTCATCGGAACGGCATGCCTGAAATTGCGCAAAGATCACTCCGAAAAGCGGTCTCGGATCAAATTCGGCCTCGACCCGCTGGCGCCAGACGTGA
>Ga0210408_10001667_pt1 | contig 22836 bp, 16 predicted proteins | sample IncBWH4MmetaG_FD_155471 | JGI IMG/M metagenome (GOLD analysis project Ga0210408, IMG submission 155471) | Forest soil microbial communities from Barre Woods Harvard Forest LTER site, Petersham, Massachusetts, United States - Inc-BW-H-4-M | ecosystem: Environmental > Terrestrial > Soil >...
CAAGGATGTCGAGATGAATACAGCGAACCTAGAGGCGGTAAACCCCGACACCGGAGCCAAGCTCGGCAGCATCACCTTTCAGGACAACCACGTGGAGGCGATGGCCTTTGTCGAAGATGATCCCCGCCTCTTCATAAATCTGGCCCAAACCAACAAGATTGCTGTCGTCAATCGCAAGACCTTCAAACTGATTGCCACCTGGATCGTGACTCCTGCAAAGCAGAATGCGATGGTCGCGTTCGATCCGGCCCAGCACCGCCTTTATGTTGTGTGCAGAGATCCGGGTATGGTCGTGGTGATGAATTCCGATAGCGGTGAGGTCGTTGGCACACTACCCGCCCCCCTTCGTTCCGACGAAGTGCAATATGACCCGGACAAGCATCGCCTCTACGTTCCAGGCGGCGAAGGGTATATGAGCATCTATGACACCAGCGATGGTGACCACCTGAGATTGTTCGAGAAGGTAAATACCGCGCCTGGAGCGAAGACTGGTCTCCTTATCCCACCGTTGCACAGGCTCTTTCTGGCGGTGTCACCCGGCGAATCGAAGGCGACAGCCAAGGTGCTTACCTATGAGGTCGACTGAGAACACCTGTTCACAGGGATCAACCGCAGAATTTCGATCGAACAAATGAGAATCCATCTGGTAAACCTGATCCTGATTTGCATAGCGGGCGGCGCATCGCATCGATGGGGCCTCGCCCACAAGCCGGCCACAGAGTGCTTCACTGGTGAAGAGAGTTGAGATCAGATTTATGACCACTGGCATTGCGAAACCTACCGCTGAAGACGACAGGCAGGGTCTCCTCAGCCGCGGAACAGCGCTATTCGTCTTCCTCTTCGAAAAGGTAATGCCGGACCCGTATGTCTTCGCGGTGCTACTCACGTTTCTGGGAGTGCTTCTCGCGCGGTTGTACGCGCCCAATGCCACCTTTCCCGGCATTGCATCGGCCTGGTACGGGGGCATCTTTGCAATTTTTGCTTTCGCATTCCAGATGGTGATCATGCTGGTCGCCGGCTACGCGCTCGCCATGGCGCATCCCGTACAGAAACTGCTTGCGCGAATCGCCGGAATGGTCTCTACTCCCCGCGGCGCCATTTCGCTCACCATCATTGTCAGCATTCTCGCGTCGTGGCTCAACTGGGGACTCGGACTGGTGACCGCCGCGCTCCTTGCGCGTGAAATGGCCAAGCGGGTTCGACTCGACTTCGGCTGGCTGGTCGCGGGTGCGTACACAGGGTTCGTTGTCTCAACGGAAGGTCTCTCCGGTTCGATTGCTCTTTCGCAAGCTACCCACGGCTCCGCTCTCAATATCGTTGAGAAGGTTACCGGCCGGGGTGTCCCATTGTCGGAGACTGTCTTCAGCTGGTTCAATATGATCCCATGTTTGCTGTTGTTGATTACTCTGCCAATCATCTTTCGCTATCTGCAGCCGGCCGAGAAAAACACCATCGTCGCCGATCCCGATCGCCTCCGCAAAGAAGACCAGCAGGTTCACGCCAAGGAACGAACACTCACGCTCGGATCCATGCTCGACAACGCCTGGCTTCTCAATCTGGCGCTCGTCCTCTTCGGCATTTTTGCACTCTATATGGAGTGGTTTCACAAGGGATTCTCCCTTGACCTTAACTCAGTCATTCTCGGCCTTGTTCTTGGCGGCCTGCTGCTTCATTGGCGGCCATCGGCCTACATTGACGCCGTCAAGCACGCGGCTCGCATCTCCGGCTCTTTGGTTCTTCAATATCCCCTGTACGGCGGGTTGATGGGAATCATTACCACCACCGGGCTCGCGGCCGTTCTGTCCAAGGTCTTCATCAAATACTCTACGGCGTATACGCTCCCCTTCTTCACGTATCTGACCTCGATGATCATTACCCTCTTTGTGCCGAGCGGAGGCGGACATTGGGCAGTGCAAGGACCATTTGCCGTGCCTGCGGCCGTCCAACTGCACACTTCACTCGCCGGCACCACCATGGCCGTGGCCATGGGAGAATCCGTAGCCAACATGTTGCAGCCCTTCTGGGCCCTTCCCATACTCGCCATCGCGGGCATCCCAATGCGCCGCGTAATGGGCTTCATGGTAGTCACGTTTCTCACCGCCGCGATCACATTCGGTTTGTCGCTTCTCTTCCTCGTTCCTCAGCAGTGAACTTGTTTTCAGGTGTTTTCTCAAATGCATTCAGGATTTTCGACTCGTCGTGGTCCTTCTTGCGGTATCTGTTTACGGCCTTGCCTTCCCTCAGGGCGTCTGACTCTTCGTTCAAGCTGCAGAAAACGTGGGACTTGGGAGGTGATGGTAGCTGGGACTACCTTGCCGTTGATGCCAATCTAACCCCAAGCGCCGCCCTGCCATTCTTCCCAACAGCTTTGTGGTCCTGACGATTTCGCGCTAAACCGTATTCCAACACAAGAACCCAGCTGGAAGAATGACTCCTTGTCACTCCTCCAGCTGGGAAAGCCGAAACGGAATTTGTGTCTTTCAGGCAGGACCAAACAACACGCCCGCAGATGGCAGCTTGGCCTTCATTTCATCTCGAACCTGGTCAGCGATCTTTGCCAAGGCTGCCTTGTCATCACCGGGCTTATAGTTGAAGACAACGCCTAGGGCGCCAATCGTCTTGCCTGAGCCGTCCAACAGAATCAACTCATCTTCGAAGTGCTTTCCAGTCGAGTTGAGTTCAAGGTTGCTCTTGCCCGTGCGGATGCAGCGGAGATCATCCTCATCGCCGATCTTGCCGATTCGCCCAAAGTTCGACGCCACGATCAGGTTCTTGTGACCCGGAGGTTGCGCGTGGATCGCAAGCAGAATGACTTCTGGATGGTTAGCCAGCGCTTCGTCGACGAGCTTCTGGGCAAAGGGAGCGGCCTTCGTGTAGGTCGGATCCATTTCTTTGGGGTCTACATGTCGCATTCCGGCCGCGGCTTGATCGCGCGTCTCCTGCGCAACGGCGGAAGCAAGGCCCAGAGCGATCAAGGATGCTACACAGATTACCGCTGAATGTTTTCTCATGACTCTCCTGCAGTTAAGGTGAAGGTGCTTCCTGACGACGGCGATGAACGAATCGCAATACCAAGTAAACGATCAGGGGCCGGGATGAGAAATGGCTGAATCATGTATGAAATTGCATTCATCTCTGCCTCCACGAATGTCTCCGGACAAATCTCTCTATCTAAACGCCTCTTAATCCAGGCTTCAGTCTTGCTTCACGCCGCCAAAAGATAAAGAACTGGTACGACAAAACCACGAGGTCCGTCAAATGTCTGGAACGCTAGCCGAAGACCAGCCAGCGCAATCAGCTGGAAGACCCGATCAAATGAAGGGGTCGGATGTCTTCGTGCGGGCCCTCGAAAACGAAGGAGTTCAATATGTATTCGGAGTTCCCGGAGAAGAGAATCTCGATCTCCTCGAATCCATACGGACATCTTCCATCAAACTGGTGGTCACACGACATGAACAGGCCGCTGGTTTTATGGCAGCCACCTATGGCCGTCTTACCGGCAAGCCGGGGGTATGTCTCAGCACTCTCGGTCCAGGTGCTACAAACCTGGTCACCGCTGCTGCTTATGCCTCGCTGGGCGCCATGCCGCTGCTGATGATTACGGGCCAAAAGCCAATCCTTCATAGTCGCCAGGCCAGATTCCAGATCATCGACACGGTTGCAATGATGCGGCCTCTCACCAAGTCCGCACGACAGGTACTTGATGCCCGCAACATCGCCACTTTGGTTCGGGATGCCTTCCGCGTTGCACAATCAGAGCGTCCCGGGCCCGTTCACCTCGAGCTTCCCGAAGATATTGCCGCTCAAAGAACCGAAGCGTCTCCGATCGTTCCCGTTAGCCCTTCCTTTCGGCCCCTAGCCGCCGCCGATGCCATTCGAGAGGCCGCCCGCAGAATCGTCAATGCCGCCTGTCCTCTGATTGTTCTCGGCGCCGGCGCCAACCGCCCTGGACTGGCGCCAGCGTTGTCCTCAGCCATGCAGCGGATGGGCATCCCATTTTTCAACACCCAGATGGGAAAGGGTGCAGTCAACGGGAACTCCGACCTCTATCTGGGCACAGCCGCGCTCTCCAGCGGCGACTATGTTCACCTCGCAAGTGATCATGCGGATCTCATCATTACCGTTGGGCACGACACGGTGGAGAAGCCGCCCTTCATCATGCATCCTTCGGGACCGGAAGTAATCCATGTTGACTTCAACCCCGCAGACATCGATCAGATTTACTTTCCGCATGTTGAAGTCATTGGGGACATCGCCAACAGCATGACACGGATCGCGGCAGCGGTCGAGGGTTCTACGCATGACTTTCGCTATTACCGCAAAGTGCAGGCCCTGGTGCGGAAGCGCATTGGCGAAGGCGCAGACGATGCGCGGTACCCGCCGACCCCGCAGCGAATCGTCGCGGACGTTCGGACGGTCATGCCTGACGACGGCATTCTCTGCCTCGACAACGGAATGTACAAAATCTGGTTCGCGCGCAACTATCGCACCCATGTGTCGAACACCATCTTGCTCGATAATGCTCTCGCTACTATGGGTGCGGGACTTCCATCGGCCATGATGGCGGCGATGCTTCATCCTCAGAGGCGAGTAATGGCATTATGCGGCGATGGCGGATTCATGATGAATTCGCAGGATCTCGAAACGGCAATCCGCCTCAACCTGAACCTGGTTGTACTCATTCTCGAAGATCATGCCTATGGCATGATTCGCTGGAAACAACAGGCTGAGGGTTTCCGAGACTTCGGTCTTGCGTTCAACAATCCCGACTTTGTCCAATACGCCAGGTCTTATGGCGCAAAGGGCACCCGAGTGAGCACTACCGAAGGGTTGGCTCCCGCTCTTGAGGCAGCCTTCCGCGAAGGTAGCGTGCACCTTGTCATTGTGCCCATTGATTACTCCGAAAACCAGCGGGTTCTGGTTGACGAGTTGAAATCTCGCCCCTCCTACGTTGATTAAGCCCCCGCAATACGAGGAGTTTCGATGCGCGTCACCCAGCCCTACGATGGAGAACTGATCGCCGAAATTCCCGTCCACACCGCAGCCGAAATCGAGACAAAGCTTGAAGACGCTGTGCGGACATTCTCACGTCGAGCGAATTGGCTGCCTGCCTATCAGCGCATCGAGATTCTAAGGCGTCTCGCGCGTTTGGTCGAACGCGATCGCGACCATCTTGCTCTGATCATTGCTCGCGAAGGCGGCAAGCCATTAGCCGATGCAAGAGTCGAAGTGACTCGGGCAGTCAATGGAATTGATGGCGCGGCTTCTCATGTTGAGCACCTGGCCGGCAGCGAGATTCCCATGGGACTTACGCCGGCGTCGGCAAACCGGTGGGCGTTTACAACCCGGGAACCCATCGGACCCGTGGTCACCATTTCGGCGTTTAATCATCCGCTCAATCTGATCGTCCATCAGGTAGTACCGGCTATCGCGACCGGGTGCCCAGTGCTCGTCAAGCCGGCTCCGGTTACTCCGCTCACCTGCATTCACCTCGTCAACCTGGTGTATGAAGCAGGGCTGCCGGACCCCTGGTGCCAGGCTGTGATTCTGGAAGACAACGCTCTTGCTCAAAAGCTCGCGACCGATCCGCGCGTAGCATTCTTCAGTTTCATTGGCTCGGCCAAAGTTGGGTGGTATCTCCGTTCGCAACTTTCTGCCGGCACCCGCTTTACGCTCGAACACGGCGGTGCGGCGCCGGTCATCGTCGACAAATCGGTCGACATTGAGGCTGTCATTGAGCCGCTCGTCAAAGGCGGTTACTATCACGCAGGACAGGTTTGCGTCTCGGTGCAGCGCATCTTCGTCCACAACGATCTGAAAATCGAATTCATTCAACGCTTGTCCGCACGGGTGCAACGACTATCATTGGGGGATCCCCGCTCTATCGACACCGAAGTTGGCCCTCTGATTGCCCCTCGCGAAGTGGCACGCGTAGCCCAATGGGTTGGCACTGCCATCGCAGAAGGAGCCACTCTCGCGGTAGGAGGCCGCGCTGTCGGGGAACGTCTTTACCAACCTACTGTTCTTGTTGAGCCCAATCCCGCTTCGCTCGTCTCCACGGATGAGGTATTCGGACCGGTCACTTCCGTCTACGGCTTCACTGAACTATCAGATGCCATTCACCGCGCCAACAGCCTCCCGCTTGCATTCCAGGCTTCGATCTTTTCCCGCGACCTCGATGCTGCTCTTCACGCCGCGAGGCATCTCGCCGCTTCCGCTGTCATGGTCAACGACCACTCTGCATTCCGTACTGACTGGATGCCCTTCGCCGGCCTGAAGCAATCAGGCTTCGGAACAGGGGGCATTCCCTACACGATGAATGACATGCTCCAGGAGAAATTGATCGTTCTACGACATCAAAATGTAACGTATTAATTATCCTCACCCGTTCGAGGCGACCAACATGTGGCCGAAAAACCGCCTAAATCGAACACGCCGTCTCGCTTGACGCCAAATCGACCCCACTCATCGAGGAGCCGATTGGCACCGACATGCTGGCAAGTCCTTCAGGTGTTTCGTTCCCAATCTTCAGATGGCGCTATCGCGTCCTTGGAGCGAATCTAACGTTAAGCACTCACACAGAGTTATCTCGTAATTTGCCGCGGTAGTTTCGGTTGATTACGGTAGCCTTTGGTCAAATTCGCTCCTTCGCCGGCACCGGCGAGACCTTCCGCTCGATTGTCCATGCCATTGTCGATCAGCAAGTTCGATAAGAAACCACGAACTGAAATTACAGCACTTACGACTGCTTTCCATCTTCTGCATTGGCAAATAATTGTAAGTAGTTTATAAGAAAGTACTTAGCGTAGGTTATTGCAGATTTCTACCTTCTTATATGGCTGATTATCAGCCTGAGTTCTTGGAGTTTTACGGACATTGAGATGCGCGGCCCGGTGGTCCGCGAGGGCGCAGCCCAGCCAATCGTCCATTGTATGGTTGATAATCAGCCATACAATGGCTGATTATATAGATCATGATTCACCGGCAAATCACTAACCAAGTCCGAGAAGCACTGGCCGACACACCGGCTGTTCTCGTCAACGGCGCTCGGCAGACGGGCAAAAGTACCCTCGTTCAGTCTGCGGAACTGGGCGAACATAACAGGCAGTACCTGACATTCGACGACCCTGGCATCTTGGCAGCCGCGAAGGGTGATCCAAACGGGTTCGTCGCCGGCTTGAATCCACGTGTCACATTGGACGAGATTCAGCACGTGCCTGAGCTGTTTCGAGTGATCAAAGCGGCTATCGATCGGAAGCGGCAGCCCGGGCGCTTTCTGCTCACGGGATCGGCAAACGTGATGCTCCTGGCAAAGCTATCCGAGTCTCTGACAGGGAGGATGGAAGTGGTAACCATGTGGCCATTTTCCCAAGGAGAGATCAACGGAACGAAAGAGACATTCGTGGACACCATGTTTTCCAAGCATTCCGTTGTGTGGTCTGGAAAATCCGCCACTGTTCGGCGGGAGGAACTGCTGGAGACCGTTCTTGCTGGTGGATATCCCCTTGCCATTGCCCGTCATAATGCGTCTCGCCGCAATGCCTGGTTCCAGTCCTACATTATGACCATGCTGCAGCGCGACATTCGCGATCTAGCCAACATCACCGACCTGACTGCGATCCCGCGCCTACTCTCGGTCGTAGCTGCCCGAGCAGGCGGTCTACTGAACTTTGCTGACCTGTCACGAACCGTGGGGCTGCCGCAGACCACGTTGAAACGCTATTTCGCCCTCTTGGAGTCAACGTTCCTGGTGCAACTGTTGCGGCCATGGGCAACCAACCTCGGACAGCGGGTCATTCAAACTCCGAAGGTGTACCTGAATGACACGGGGCTGCTCAGCTACTTGTTGGGGATCACTATTGACCGAATTAAGACCGAAGGTACGCTCGCCGGTGCGACACTTGAGAACTTCGCGTTCATGGAGCTGCGGAAGCAGGCGTCGTGGAGCACGACTCAGCCGGAGATATTCTACTGGCGCACTGCTTCCGGACAAGAGGTTGATCTCGTGATGGAGGACCGCGCTGGCAAGCTCGCAGGGATCGAGGTCAAGGCATCCGCAACGCTGAGCGGCAATGATGTGCGCGGACTGCAGGCTTTGGCAGGGGCAGCCGGCAAGAAATGGGTGCGGGGCGTTGTCCTTTACACCGGAGCAGAAGTCATCCCCTTTGCGAATAACCTGCACGGGATTCCCATGACACACCTCTGGGCAGGATAAGCGGCGCCGCGGCACAAGTCCCGCTCAGCAAATGGCTGCGAGAAGTTAGACTAGTAGTTCTCGAACAGTGAAGGTAGCCCGAGTGATCGGAATTATGCATTGGAAGCTCCGACTGATAGAGCCTTGGAACGGGCCACGTACCAGGGACCGCGACCACTACCAGCCGTATTAGCGGCCAGTCGCGGACGTACCCCAAGTTGCAGCAACGCGGCCCGACGACGACAGTGTTTTCCATTGTCGCCAGAGTGCGCATCGCAGCCTGAGCCGCACCCAACGAATAAGGCCGATCAGCACCTCGGGAGTTTCGCAGAAGCCGAAGTAGCCGCGCCATCCCACCATATATGTGGCCAGTCGCGTCACTGTCGTCTCGATGCTCACGCCGTTAGCCTGTCGCGTGATCTCGCGGATTTTGTCTTTGCAGCGAGTCAGAGCCTTCGGAGCACCGTATCGGTGGTGAATGCCTCGCCAGTAGCAAGTGGCAGAGATAGAACTCCGTTCTGGTGATTTCCCGCCCGTTGATTTTCAATGTGCTCCGGCAGGTCTACGTTATCATGCACCCATGACAGCGACGGGCTGGGTTATGACAATTGCAATCCTCGCGTCGGCCCTGCCCCACGCCCGTCTTGCAGGGCAAGGCGCCCCGCCTGCATCGGGTGCCGTCTGGCAACCCGGGGGTGTGCAGACTCTGAAACAGGAACTCGCCGTTCGCCCTCCCGAGGCAGTCGATCTCGTTCCCGACAAGACCTATACACTCGCCGAGTTGATCGACCTGGCCCAGCAGCACAACCCCGAGACACGCGTCGCATGGCAGGAAGCCAAATCCAAGGCTGCCGCTCTGGGCATCGCACGCAGCGCTCTTTACCCAACCATGTCTGCCGTCGCCCTCGCCGTCACCCTCCGTACGGCGACCCTCATCGGCGAATTCTTTCACCGCCAGTCGGAAGGTGTCTTTGAGCCCGTTCTCCATGTCGAGTACCTGGTCTTCGACCTCGGCGGACGAACCGGGGAAATCGACGCGGCCAAAGCCAACCTGCTGGCTTCCGATCTCGCGTTCAACGACACCCATCGCCGCGTCATTTATCAGGTCGCCTTTGCCTATTACCGTTTCCTCAACGCAGAAGGCCAGCGCCAGGCTGCCGAAGTCAGCCTCGAAAACGCAAAGACCGTCGAAGAGGACGCAAGGGCACGCCTCGCAAACGGGCTCGCCACCAAACCCGACGAGCTCGAGGCCACCGCCGCGCGTACCCAGGCGGACTACGATCTGCAGGCCGCGGTCGGAGCTGTCGACATCGCTCACGGTGACCTTGCTACGGCGGTCGGACTGGCGCCGGGCACGATATTCAAGGTCCAGGGCATCGACGAGCTGAAGCTTCCCTCCTCCGTCGCCGGCTCCGTCGATCAGGAGATCGATCGGGCCCTCAGCCAGCGCCCCGACTTGCTCCAGCAACTGGCTCGTGTGCGCGCCGCCGATGCCTCGATCAAGCAGGCTCGATCCACCTATTTTCCTTCTCTCAGCTTCACGGGAGATGGTGGCCTGGCGCGCGCCTACGGACAGCAGGATCTCCTTCCCGGACACTATGCACAAGGCGAAGTCTGGACGACGGAACTGGAGCTCAAATGGACCCTCTTCGACGGCGTGCGGCGCGAATACCGTATTGCCCAGGCCAAGGCCGACAAAAAGGCCGCGCAAGCCCAGATCGATGCGCTTCGCGACCAGATTGCCGACGAGGTGTGGACCGCCTACTCCAACATGCAGACGGCGCTGCGGCAACAACAGGCCGCCGCCGCGCTGTTGACTGCTTCGCAACAATCGTACGAAGCGGCGCATGAAGCCTACGGCTATGGCGTCCGCAATCTGCTCGATGTCGTCTCGGCCCAAAAGGTCTTGGCGCAGGCCCGTTCCGAAGATATCGCGGCGCGGACGCAGCTGCTGCTCCAGATCACCAACCTCGCCTTCCGCACCGGCGACCTCATTCAAACCCAGCACTGGAGCCCAGGTCCATAACTCCGAACTCATGCGAATGCAGCGACGCAAAACCGTGAAGCGCGTTCAACGACTGTTGACTCTGCCGACTGTGCTGCTCGCGACCGCACTCACAGGGTGCAGCCGCGCTCCCACGTTCAACATACTCGGATCTTTCTTCCCGTCCTGGCTCATTTGCTTGGTGGCGGGGATCCTCCTGGCTGCTATCACCAATCGCATCTTCGCTCGTTTTGCGCTCGACAAAGAGATCCTCTGGCCTGTTGTCGTCTATCCGTGTCTGGCGCTCTTCTTCGCCTGCACGCTTTGGCTCATCTTGTTTAGTTGATTGCCCGTTTAGTCGATTGCCCGTTTGGTTGATTGGAGGACGAACAATGCCCGCTGATCCGTCGCACGACCGCCTTCACTTCATGGGCCGTGCCATCAGCCTCGCGGTGATGATCGGGACGGTTGTGATCGCGCTGCTGGTCGTTCACCAGGAGAATGTCAATCCGCGCACCGATGATGCCGAAGTCTTCGCCAACTTCATCGGCATGGCCCCGCTCGTCAACGGTCCCGTGACCCATTTGTATGTCTCCGACAATCAGCTCGTGAAGGCCGGTGATCCGCTCTTCGATATCGACGAACGCCCCTACGCCTATGCTCTCGCCCGCGCCCGCTCCGACCAGAACGCGCTCGAAGGCCAGATCAGCGATGAGCGCCGCATCATCGCCGCCAAATCGAGCGGCGTCGATGTGGCCAAAGCGAGTGTTCTCAGCGCCGAGGCCAGCGTTGCTCACGCCGCCGCTGCCGTCGACCAGGCCAAGGCTGATGTTGCCAACGCCAAGGCCGCCGTCGAGCGCTCCAATGCGGAGTTCGAGTACGCCTCGAATAATCTGCACCGCATTGAGCCGCTACTGGCGCGCCAGTTTGTCACCGTCGACCAGGTAGACCAGGCGCGCACCTTGCAGATTTCGCGTTCCCAGGCTTCCAACCAGGCCAAATCGCAACTGGCCTTGGCCGAGGCCAGCCTCCTCGCCTCCGAAGCACAATACAAGCAGGCGCAGGCCCTGCTCGAGCAGAGCCACCAACAAGTCCAGCAGGCAACGCACAGCGTCACCACGCTCGAGCCGCTGCAAGGACAGCTTCCCGGCAAGCAGGCCGCCATTGACACGGCAAAGTACAACTTCGACAACTGCCGGATCCTTGCCCCCTTCGAAGCCCGCGTCACCAACCTCACCATTTCCCAGGGGGCCTACGCAACCGCGGGCCAGCACATCTTCACGCTCATCGACACCCGCATCTGGTGGGTCATTGCCAACTTCCGCGAAACCCAGTTGCACCACATCCGGCAGGGGATGGTGGCCGACGTGTACGTGATGTCCCGTCCCAGCGTTCGCTATAAAGGTGTCGTCGACAGCGTCGGATTCGGAGTGACGCCCGACAGCGATCTGGTGGGCCATATCTCCGCGCCGGGCCTTCCTGACGTCCAGCGCACTCTGAACTGGGTGCATCTGGCCTCACGGTTTCCTGTGCGGGTGCGTATTCAGGACCAGACGGCTGACCTGTTCCGCCTGGGCGAATCCGCGGTCGTCATCATCCGCGGCATCACGCCTCAGAATACCGGGGAATAGACATGGCCTCCGAAGCAATCCACATCCCGCACGAGGAGCGCTTCAACAAGTGGTTCCCCGAGTTCCTCAAGAATGAACTCGCGCCCTATCCCGGCCGCGGCGCGCTCGCTGCGCGCATTGTCATCTCCGCCACCCTGACCATGATTCTCATCGTCACCTTCCGCATTCCCGGAGGGGTCGTGGGCGCATTGTCCGCCTTCATTTTCTCACGCGAGAACCTGGTAGCCACGGCCCGCTCAGCGATCTTCATGATCACCGCGTTTGCTCTCGGAACCCTCTTCATCCCCATCGGCGCACGTCTGTTCGCTTCCACTCCCGAGACGCACTTCCTGTGGGTGGGTGGCAGCCTCTTCATAGTCTTCTTTCTGCTCCGTTGCCTTGCCAATTACGCCGTGGCCTCCGGTCTGGCGCTCGTCGTTGCCAACGTTGTCGGCATCTGGTATTTGCCCGGTCCGCCGGAACAAAATGTCGAGCTGACTCTGTGGCTTGTCGCCGCTACCCTCATCGGTGCGCTGGTAACGCTGTGCGTCGAAATCGTCTTTTACGCTCTGCACGGCCGCGACGACCTCATCGACGGCCTAAATACGCGCCTCGCTCTCATTGAAGACCTCATGGCAGATTATGCCGCGACACGGCCCATTTCCCCCGCCACCCGGTCCCGCCTCCCCCGGTTCGCCATGGTGGGAGCAGGTTCCTTGCGCCGCCACGTGGCCCGCGGAAGCTACTCCCAGCTCTATCGCACACGCATGAGCACCCTGGTATCCCTGGTGGGGCGCTCCATTGATTTTGCTGCCGCCCTCGCCGATGCTTATCCTTCGCTGCCCGGGCTTGAGGAGCGGGCGCGCCGCTTGAATCGAAGCATCGCGGACATCCGCCAGTGCCTCCACACGCACGGTCGGCCTTGCGAGGCAGTCCTTGAGCCCCGACCCAGCCCGGGCACTCCGCTCGTGTCCGAGATCGAATCAATGGTCTCGCTCATGCCCTCCATCTTCAGTGAAGAGAGCGCTCCCGATCCCGCCCTTGAGAACATCGAGGACCCGCCAGATACCACGCGCATCTTCATCCCCGATGCCTTCTCCAATCCCGAGCATCTGCGCTACGTCCTGGGAGGAACATCCGCGGCCACGCTCTGCTACATCTTTTATGTATCGCTGGCTTGGCCCGGCCTCTCCACCTCCGTCACCACCTGTGTGCTTACCGCGCTTACCACCATCGGCGCCTCCCGCCAGAAACAGATCCTACGCGTCGCGGGGTTCGTCCTGGGCGGAGTCATCTTCGGCCTGGGATCTCAGATATTTGTTCTCCCCTTCCTTGATTCCATCGGCGGATTCGCGGTCTTGTTCGCCACTGCAACCTTTGTCGCCGCGTGGCTCGGAACATCGAGCACCCGGCTCTCTTACGCCGGCCTGCAATTCGCCTTCGCTTTCTACCTGATCCACCTCAGCGAGTTTTCGATACAGACCAATCTCACCCTCGCGCGCGACCGCGCCCTCGGCGTCCTGCTCGGCATGACCATGATGTGGCTCGTATTCGAGCGGCTTCTTTCTCGCTCCGCTAGTGATGAGATGGTGCGCATCTTTGTCGTCAATCTCCGCCTGCTGGCAGATCTCTTCTCTTCCTCACCGCGTGCCGATGACAAGGCAACCATTCTTAAGATCCGCCGCCAGCGCGAGGCCATCTATCGCTACTTCGGTGAAGTCAACGCTCAATCCGACGCCGTCCCCTTCGAGACCGGCCCCCTGCGCGCGGGAGATATGGCCGCTCGCGACCGCCTCCGGCGATGGCAGGCTCCCTTGCGCAGCCTTTATCTGCTCGAAGCCCCGCTCCTCCAGTTCCGCATCTTCGCCAGGATCGATTTGAAGTCCCGGTCATTTACCGCATTCGAGGATGATTTTCGCTTTGAGTGTTCGCGCATATTCCTGCACATCGCAGAGAGCCTCGAGAACCAGCTTGCCACACGCACTCATCGCGCCGACTCGGTCGCAAGTCTCCTCAATCGCCTCGATTCTTCACCGGAAAGAATCGAAGCTGAATTCTCCGAGCGCGAACGCGCTCTCATGCGCCTCATTAGGACCATCGCTCAACTCGTCGATCGGCTCCAGAGCGAAGTCGCATCCGAAGGGCTCTATGATGTCCCGCCACCCTCCCGCCCTATGGCGGGCCGCGGTGTCTGATGACGCCTGGGACTCCCCGTTCGGTTTCCATGCTTAGACCTGAGAACCGGAACAGCACTTGCAGGATAGCTTTCACATGGTTCGGGACAAGGAGCATGCTACTGTCTCGAGCAGGAATAAGTCCTGAAATGACAGCTTGTACTCGCCGATGCATCCGACCGGAGTCAAAGCCGAATCTGACTCAGTCCACGTGCGTCCTCATGGACTGAGTCCTTCAACTTGCGGTCATCCAAGTTGCTTTATAACCGCCTAATCGAACAAGTGATGCGCGTGGCCGTCGCCCTCGTCGCTAAATCGACCCACTCATCGAGGAGCCGATCGGCACCGACATGCTGGCAAGTTCTTCAGGTGTTCGTTCCCGATCTTCAGATAGCGCTACCGCCCTCCTGGAGCGAACCTAACGATGAGCACTTACACAGAGTTATCCTGGTAGTTTGCCGCGGTAGTTTCGGTTGATTGCGGTAGTCTTTGGTCAAATGCGCTTCACGGGCACCGTCGAGACTCGCGCTTGATTGTCCATGCCATTGTCAATCGTGGATTTCGCTGAGAACGACGGACTGAAATCACGCCACTTGCGAAGGGTTTCCACCTTCTGCATCGGCATATAAGTTTAAGTGCTTTAAAGTAAATAGTTTACTGAGAATTATTTGACCCTCTCGACCTTCACACTTGGCTGATTATCACCCCAATCTCTTAAAGCTCTTCCAACAATAAGGCGCGCGGCTTTTTCTTGCTGCCTTGAGGCACCGCGCTCCAGCCAATCGTCCATATGACGGTTGATTATCATCCACTAAATGGTGGATTATATACACCATGATCCACTGGTACATCACCGATCAGGTCAGAGAGGCGCTGACCGACACCCCTGCCGTTCTCGTCAACGGCGCCCGGCAGACGGGCAAAAGTACCCTCGTTCAGTCTGAAGAACTGGGCGAGCAGGATCGGCGGTACTTGACGTTCGACGACCCTGGCGTCCTGGCCGCCGCGAAGGGTGATCCTAACGGTTTCGTCGCCGGACTGAATCCACCCGCTACCTGAGCCGGTGGCACCGGGATAACCCAGGCGACGGCTGCACCATGGCCGCGCTGGCCCAGGAGGTGGCTCGCTCGACCCCTGAACTCAGAGCCGCGTTCGAGCGCGGACTCGAAGAGATTCTCTCCGGGCAGGGCGGGGACCGAAAAGAGGCGATCTTTCAGACAGCCGCTTTGCTCGGCGGTGTTGTGCTGGCTCGCGCAGTGCAGAACGCGAGGCTCTCAGACGAGATTCTCGAGAGTGTTCGCCAGGGAGTTACGACAGAGAGTTAGTTGACGATTTTCAATTGGCGCCAACAACTACCCAATGCGCTCATCGAGCCATTCGGGTGGGCGTATTTCTTCAGCAAGTGTCCGAAAAACCGGCTTGATCGGCAGGGGCAGGGGAGATTTTTCTCTTGACATCCCCTCTCATAGGATCACTTAGCGGAGAGTACCGCAGCGATTCTCCGAGATCATCCTTGCTCCTTTCTTGTAAGTGGTTGAAAATACTTAATCAACGATGTTCCCGTTTGTTCCCGTCCACACAGAACCCGCTTTTCAAACGGAATTCCTCGTGATATGAGTCAACCCGTCGTTGCAGTTTGTCATCGGGTGCGATCTCGGCTTCGTCGGTTAATCTTGGCGGCATTCAAAGCCAACTCGGTAACAGTCGGAAGCTGACGATCCCATGGGTCCGTGGACTGCCGTATTTCTACTCCATGGCGGATTCGAGGATGGACCAGCTCAGGCTGGAAACTTCGTCCTCAATCGAGAGGCGCATAACCACCTGATCTACGGCTTCATTGTCCCGCCCAGCGGTTGTTACCTCCGCACGCAAATGCGTGTCATCGCTGTCGTCATCCTGTTCTCCGTGGATGGACTGAAGTCTGATCGGCAGGCTGGTGATAGTGGAAAGCAGCAACGCGCGGATGTGTGCAACCACGGAAGCCTTGCAGGTCAGGCGTATCTCATAGCGCGTCTCGGCCGGTGTGGCTTCGGGCAGCACGGGATGAATGCGGTAAGCAAGGGGCCGAAGTACGGTATTCGCGAGCAACACCGCAATGGCCACTATTAGCGCGAAATGAAGGTAGCCGAAGCCGCCCAGCACGCCGATGGCCGCTGAACACCAGATGGTTGCAGCGGTGTTCAGCCCCCGCACGCTGGCGCCATCCTTGAAAATAACTCCTGCGCCAAGGAAACCCACGCCAGAGACTACGTAAGAAGCGACGCGGCCGGCCGCCGAGGGATCATTCTCGAGCAGGGTGCCCGCCATCACGAAAGCCGCGGCGCCGGCGGCGACCAAGGCATTGGTACGCGTGCCTGCCATGCGTTGGCGCCATTGCCGTTCCAGCCCGACCAATGCACCCAGCCCCGTTGACCCTGCCAGGCGAAGAACGAACGGGAGCGTAGTGATTGCGGTCATGAAAGTCCCTTTCCCGCCTAGGCGGATCGCGGTTAACCCTGTTCCCGGTTATGGATAGTGGACGAGATAGAGTCCCCAAAGAAGCAGCGAGAGCAGTATCAGCAAGTGCAGCCCCATGAACATGGATCGGCGATGCCGGACATGATGCCGCCGTCTCACCACCGTCTCGACACGAAAAGGGGCCGAAACCACCTGCGGTTGGCTTCGGCCACCGCATTCAGAAGGTAAATTTTGCTGCGATTTGGCCAATCCGTGGATCGGCTGCCCTCAGGACATGCCCGAAGGAAGCATCACTTATGTTTCCGTCGACTGACCCGTTGGGATAGAACTGCGCGTGGTTAAAGACGTTGAACATTTCGAGCCGCAGTTCGAGCGAACGGCTCTCTTTGAACCTCGTCACCTTGTGCAACGCCATATCGAAGTTCTCGATTCCTGGTCCGTAGAACATGCGGCGCCTGGAGTTGCCCTGTGTACCAAGAGCATTTGGGGTAAACGCAGCAGTGTTGAAGTACGGTCTGCCGTTGCGCGAGCTATGGTTGATTTTGTAGCCGCTGCCGTCATAGTTGGGCATGTCAATGCTGGTCGCGTTCACACCGTTATTCTGCACCTGCACCAGGTAGTTGTCGCTGGAGCTTGCAAAGGTGACAGGCAGACCTGAAGCAAAGCGGGTCACGCCGGAGAGCGCCCAGCCCTGCGTCAGCCGGTTTGACGGAAGGAAGCGGCCGGCGGGTAGTTCATAGTTGTAACTGACCACAAAGTTATGCTTCAAATCAAATGCCGAAACGCCATCGAGCGCGTGGTAATTGTACGGATCGACCTGCTCCTGAATGCTCGAGGTCTGATCGTAGGACTTGGAGTAGGTGTACCCAGCCAGTAAGGTCAACGGCCCCGTGGTTCGCTTTACGGTGACTTCGAGCCCGTTGTACTTAGAGGTGCCCATGTTCTCATAGTAGGCATCGGTGCCAATCTGGTTTGGGAACGGACTGCGTGTGCCGTTGACAACGGTTCCGTCCTTGCGTGTGAAGACGAGGTTCTCTTCGAATGGTCCGCAGGTTGGTGAACCTGGAGCTACATCCGAGGGATGGCTAAGGCTGAGGCAGAGCGCGGGGTTGCCGGGATTCGCCCCATGAACCGTCAACAGGTGACGTCCCAATGAGCCGATATAGCCGACGCTGAGCACGGAGCCGGTCCCCATCTGTCGCTCGACAGTGAAGTTGTACTGCATCACGTAGCTGGTTTTGTTTTTGTAGTACACGCTGCCAGCGCCGCTGATGGGGTAATAACGACTCCAATCGACAGATCCGTCCGGATGGCTGGGCGAGACAGTATACGGAGGCACATTGACCGGAAACTGCTGGACGTACTGCGTGCCCGTTAATGCACCAAGAAATGGCGTCTCCATAACCGGCGATTCCGGGCTGGTATAGGTGAGTCCATATGGCGGATTGCCGGTGGGATATGCAACGGTGAGTCCCTGCGGCGAGGAGAAGAAGCGCCCACCGCCGATGCGGACGCTCGTCTTGCCGGGTCCCCCGGTGAGTATGTGAGCGATGCCGTCCGAAGCCGAGGGTGAATAGGCCAGGCCTAGGCGCGGCGAGAAGTTGTTCATCGGAGTGGGGGCGATGCCGGCGGGAACGTGTCCGCCACCGGGCAGTGGATCTCCCGGCACGAGATAGCCAAGCGGCGCGCCCGGAAAGGTCTGGGATTGGATTCCCTGGATCAAAGTGGTCGTCTGGTGGTACCTCTCCGCCCACGGCGTGACGTAATCCCAGCGCAGCCCGTAGTTCAATGTCAGGTTCGATCGAACACGGTAGCTGTCCTGGACAAAGACGTCGCCGTCGGCGGCCGACTCGTAGAAATTTGGCGAAGACTGCTGCGAATAGAAGTCTGGCAATCCAAGCAGAAAATCGGCATAGTCGTTGCCCGTAGTCTGGCTACCGGATGCAAAGAACGAAAAGGTCCCGTTGGCGACCAGATTCGGGGCCTGTTTGACCCTATACCAGATGTAACGGCCCCCTGCCTTGATGGTGTGATTGCCAACGGTGCGCGTAATCGAGTCGCTCAGGTCATAGTTGCTGTTCACCTGACCAAGCGAGAAGGGATTCGTCCCCACAGAGAATCCGTTGAAGAACATCCCTTCGACTCCAGCCTGTGAGGGGAAACCTTGGATGATACCTTCGCCGCCTGCCTGAATGCCCTGCTGGGCAAGAGTCACACCGACGCCGCCCTTCGGTTCTCCGATGTGATTGTCGAGACGCGTAAGGCCCAGGCGCAACTCGTTGACGGTCTTCGTTCCAAAGGCGCGGACGTTGCTGAAGATCAGCGTCTGGTCGGCGCCAAAGGAGAGCGCGTCGTAGGCGAAGCCATTGCCAGGAAGCGTAGCGCCGCCGAGGCCAATGGGATAGGGATCGTCGAGTGTGTAGCGATCGTTGAAATAGTAGATGGACGAGCTGCCGAAACAGGTGGAGTTGAAGTCCACTCGGCCGGCGGCCTTGTTGTCGTTGATCGTGCGCGAGTATGCGCCGGTCGAGAACTGATCGAGCCCCACATTTGGCTTCGGAATGTATTGCAGCATCTTGGCCGGCGCGGCTCCCCACGCACGCTTTGGAATCTGGCCATTAGGAAATACTTGCACGAATGGCTCATTCTGGCTGACCTGGTAACCGAGACGCTGGGTCAAGACCTGGGCGAGATAGGGCCCATTGACGGTCCCGGTGAATGCTGAAGCCGACCCGAAATCTCCGCTCCGGTTTGCCATCGAGGGCACGCTCACATAGCCGGTCTCGATGCCTTGGACGTACCGCTGGCCCTGGTAGTCGGCGAAGAAGGATATCTTGTCTTTGCGGATCGGACCGCCGAACGTGCCGCCGTACTGGTTCTGATGGAAGGCCGCGCGCTCTGGAGAGAAGTAGTTCCGCGCATCAAGATTGGTGTTGCGGAAGAACTCGAACAGGTTGCCATGAAACGCGCTCGTTCCCGCCTTGGTGACCACGTTGATGATGCCGCCGGTGAAGCTGCCGTACTCGGCGTCCACGTTGCTGGACAGAATCCGAAACTCGGCGATCGAGTCAAGGTTGGGGATTACGCCGGCCTGCTGGCCGATGGTCTCTTGTACGCTCGCCCCGTTCAGGTAGTAGGCATTGTCGGACTCACGCTGGCCGTGAATCGAGAATTGACCAGTATTAAGCTCTCCTGCCGCGGGAACGGTGCCGAAGCCACCCCCTGAGCTGGTGTTGCCGGCGCCGCTTGTAGTGACGGGAGAGACTCCTGCCTGAACCGCGAGCAAATCAGTGTAGCTGCGGCCATTCAGCGGAATATCGACAACCTGTTTGCTCTCGATCGTCTGTCCGATCTGCGTATCTGTAGTTTGAACGTCGGCCATGTTTTCGGTGACCTCGACGGTCTCCGCAGCAGCCTGTGCGATCTGCAGGACAACATCGATGCTGAGTGCGCTGTTGACGTCGATCTTCAGGCCTGCGGTCTGCCGATAGGGATTGAAACCTGTCGCGGTCACGTCCAATCGGTATTGGCCGATTGAAACGGTGGGGAAGTTGAAGACCCCGCTTTGATTGCTTGTCCCAGTTTGAGTGACTCCGTTGGCCAGGTTTGTCAATGTCAGTCTGCTGCCCGGAATCACAGCTCCGGTTACATCCTTGACGGAGCCTGTAATTCTTCCACCTACGGCCTGACCAAACGCGGGATGGCTCAGGAGCAAAATCAGAATTGCGATGATGGCAAACAGAAGGAATGCAACCAAAATGGCGGTGTGAACTGCACGCTGACGCTCTTGAATCCGGTAGCCATCTTCTGCGCGAAGGTTGGCGAAGTCGTTCATTGAATGGTTGCTGAGGAGGTTGTGCTTCATGGTTATCTCCGATGCAGCATGCCCGCCGTCCATGGACACACTACGAGTGTTCTGGGCAGACCATCCATGTGGTCCGCCAGTGAACTCGTGCGTCCGCCGTGAGTTGCGAACGCTGTCGATTCAAAGAATCCTGGATTCGCTCGCGCCACAGTCTCGGTTCCGTGGCGGCCAAGGAGCTTTCAGCTACTGGCTAAAGGGGCTGCGACGCCTCCGGCCATGCGGAGGCTCGCTTGAAACGGGATCATCCATATGCCCTCCTTCACACGTGCATTACGTTTAGCGCATCGAGTGAAACACGCCTGCCATATCCAGGACGTGATAGAGCAGCATGCCTGACATCACGATCAGATAGCCGCGCAAAACGGTGAGCGAGATGCGGACCGCGGGTGTCATGGCTATGTGGCCTAGGCCTTCAGTGGAGCACTTCTGTTCCGGTTCATCGTGCAATGGATGGATCACGCGGAAGTATTGAGGAGCGTATCCATTCTGCATGGTTGCCATGAATCACCTCGCAATTTCAATCAAATAGTTTTGGCAGCATTACCTGCGCGGCCAGCAGCAGCGACAGGGCAAAAAGGACCACGATGATCGTCCAGTTGATGACGTTGTTCCAGAGCTTGTTGATCCAGCGATCCCCGAGCAGCTCGTGATCGTTAAGCAGCAGTTGAAGGAAGATGATGGCCGAGGGAAGAATCAGTCCGGCGAACACCTGTACGCTGATTATGACCAACTGCAATGGCACATGCGGGATGAGCACAATCGCGGCAGCCGCGGCCACGCAGGCAATGTACGTCGCGTAAAAGCCCGGAGCCTCCCACAGTTTCTTGTGTAGTGAATGCTCCCATCCCCTGACTTCGCCATAAGCCCAAGCGCTGGCCAGCGAGATCGCCGTCGTGCCCAACACGGCGGCGTTGACCATCAGCAGCAAAATGCCATTACGAGTGAAATGGCCAAGCATCTGCATGATCGCTCCGCCAAACTGTGCCGGGTCCTGAAACGCAATGCCGTGCTGAAAGCCATAGTTGCCGACCAGCATCATGGCGCCAGCCACCAAGACCGTGAAGGCGGCGCCGATCAGCGTGTCGAGCCTGGCCCACTTGAGATCCGAGAAACGCAGCCGCTTTTCTGCCACGCAACTCTGCTGAAAGAAGAGCTGCCATGGCGCAATCGTTGTGCCCACGATAGCAATGACAAGAAAGACCAGGCTGCTGGTGATGCCGCCCGCAGGCATCGAAGGAGATACGGTGGAGCTGAGCACGGCGGCCCAATTGGGATGCACCACATAGGCCAGCGCGAACCAGGTCAGGTCAATGAGGCAAAGCCCGATGACGATGCGCTCCCAGCGGAGATAGCTGCCGGTGACGACCATCAGCGTAAGCCCGAGCGCAGAAACCGGCACGGAGATCCAGGGGTTGACTCCCAGCGCGCTGAGAGCGAGGGAGATGGCGGCAAACTCGGTGATGAGAGTGAGGAAGTTTACCACCAGCAGATCGAAAAGCGAGAAGCGTCCCCACCATTTGCCAAAGCGCTCGTAGATCATGGCCGCATGCCCCTTGCCGGTCGCGATCCCGAGACGCGCCACCATCTCCTGAACGAAGTAGCAAATGGGCAACAGCACGATCAGGGTCCACAGCAAATGCAGGCCGTATTGGCCGCCGGCCTGCATGTAGGTGGAGACCGCTCCTGCATCGTTGTCCGCTTCCATCACGATCAGGCCAGGGCCGAAGACCATGAGGAAGGTGAGCAGATGTTTCTGCCAGGAACGGCGGACTGTGATGCCCGCAACAGCCACTCCCTCGGGTGTAGCGGTGGTTTCGAGTTGGGGCTCTGCTACGCGCACAGGTGCATCCTCCCGGTTTCATCCGTGGAAAATGCAGGGGAAGCAGCTTCCGGGGTATTCGATCCCGTCCAAACGCGAGCCAACGGCAACTTAGGGTCGCCGGTCAGCACCCACTTGCAAGTGAGGCGACCGGTCCTCTGCATCAAACAGAGCTTGCTCGTCATGGTTCCTCCTCGTCCAGTCCAAGCCGCAGCGGTCGCACAAGATGCGCTAAGGCGCATTCCGGCGGGCGGCATGGCAAATCGGACTGTTGGTTCGGGAGGGTGAGTCAGGCGTTCAATACCGGCGGCTCACACGCTCAATTCACATGTCGCGTGTCGTGAAGAGCGGTGTGGAAATCGTCGGTAGCCAAGCTAGGGCCGGTTTCCAGATCGCTCTAATCACGACCCAGGAAAGGACTTCCGATACTCGGAGGTTCTTGTGCGGATTCGAAGCTCATAGTTCTCCTACAAAGAATGGAAATCCCTACAACATGATTGTACCATACCCCCATAGGGTACCGTCAAGGGAAATGAGACCTTTTGAAAATAAATATTGGATCCGGTGTGAACAACGGATGCCCGCGAAGCCGGCCCATCGCCTTCTGCGCACAGTCGCCAGATCTACGCTCTGACTGGGGGCGCCGCGCTCGCACTGGCGCATAGGGATTGGCGCCGGGCCTACGTCGTGAGATTGTTGCTGGCATGGCACGCGGTGTCTTCGGCGCGGAGCG
>Ga0210408_10001669_pt1 | contig 22824 bp, 18 predicted proteins | sample IncBWH4MmetaG_FD_155471 | JGI IMG/M metagenome (GOLD analysis project Ga0210408, IMG submission 155471) | Forest soil microbial communities from Barre Woods Harvard Forest LTER site, Petersham, Massachusetts, United States - Inc-BW-H-4-M | ecosystem: Environmental > Terrestrial > Soil >...
GCCAGCAGTACGCGCCGGCTCCGCTGGTACTACGGCTTTCGCGGTTGGCAGGGTCGCTTTCCTGCAATGTGGGCGGAACGGCGCCGGCGGCTTGACGAACGACTCCTGACGTTGAAGGACGGCCTCCGAAAACCGCTAACACTGACTCAGCGGTTCAAGAAGTGGCCTGGACTGTGGAAGGAAACGGCTAACGCGCTTGCCGCCAAGCTCGACTGGACCACCCGCGTCGCTGAGGCTCCGAGATCCGATCAGGAGGCGGCGCAGAACCGCGCCATGCTCGACGCGGCGGAGCGGCGCGATGTCGTCGGCATCGGACAGCGCGCGTTTGGGCGACGCATCGTCATGCTCGTCGTGTCCGACCTCCGGATCGATCCCCGGGTGGAACGCGAGGCCAGAGCGCTCGCCTCTGCTGGCTACCGTGTGACGGTGATCTGCCCCGAACCGACGCAAGGAAAGCATCCCGATCTGACACTTGATTGGGGGCTTGGCGTGGAGATCGATTTCCGTCATTGGAGTGCGGCGAGCTTCGTGACACGCCGTCCCGGGTACTTCGGCGCGGCCCTGTTCGAGCGAGCAGTAAGGTACCGGCCTTTCGCCTTCCACGCGCACGACCTCAGCACGACATTTGCCGCACGAGCAGCCGCGCGCTTGACCGGGGCGCATTTCGTTGCCGATTTTCACGAGTGGTGCTCGGAAAACGTTCATTGGGATGCGGCTACTGCTTCACACCGCGAATATTCCGGCGAATGGAAGGCCGAGTTGCAAGCGCTCGAAAGGTGTTGCCTGCGCGATGCATCGGCGGTGATCACCGTTTGCGATTCGATAGCGGATGCAATGTCCGCGGAGCTTGGCGATGGGCGCAAGGTCGAGGTTATCCGCAACATCCCCAACCTCGCGACGGAGCCTACCCGCGACTACGCGCCCTTGAAAAAGCAGCTCGGCATTGCCGATAGCAAATTCGCCTTGTTGTGGCAGGGAGGCACCGGTCCGACGCGGCTGATCGAGCCGATCATCGAGGCGCTCGCCTTTGCACCGGACTGCGCCTTCGTCATTCGGGGGCCTTCGCTCGACATTTTTGGCGACGGCTACCGCGCCGTCGCGACTAGGGCGGGCGTCGGCGATCGCCTAATCCTTACACCCCCCGTGCCGTCGCGGGATGTCGTCTCGGCTGCAAGGGGCGCGGACCTCGGCGTATGGACCCTGCCGAAGCTCTGCCGCAACTTCACTTTTGCGCTTCCCAACAAGATTTTTGAATACATGGCCGCCGGCCTCCCCGTTATCGTTGCCGATTATCCGGAGGCGCGACGCCTGATCGAGAAATACGGAGTAGGCCTTAGCTTCGATCCCTACGACCCCCGCTCGATCGCGTCGGCAATCAATCACATGATAGCGAACAAGAGCTTTAGACTGGCGTGCGCAGACAATTCGATCCGAGCCTTGGACTCGCTGTCCGGGTTGAACGAGGGACGCAAGCTCGCTGACATCTACGATCGGCTGCCGCGCACAACATGAGGGAAGCGATTCGCCGCAACCTGAGGCGCACAAGCAAAAATGGCAACGCCACGATATGAAGAGCGCCATCGCCACACGCTCGTCGAGATCGAAGGCGAGGCCGGCTGGTATGCCGCTGATCCGACGTTCGGCTACGTGTACGTCAAGGACGCGAGTGGTGCGCGGCTGAGCGTCCAGGCACTGCTGCAGTCGTTGGAACACGATCCGGCCGGCAAAGGCCTGACCTTCGGGCTGGTCTACCGCGATAGCATTCGGGACATGCCGGGCAGGGCGGTGGTAAAGGCGAGCCCTGTGATCGCTTTGGTCTGCTTCACGCCCGACAAACCGCTCACCGTTTATAACGACGGGCGGCCGGTGGCCTACGCGCGGTAGCAATGTCAGGAGCGCCGGTGTCTAATGCACCCTTCAAGGAGGCTACGATGGCGGAGCCCGTCGTCCCCCGGTGCCACATTCCATGGCAGGAGATGAACGTCGACGCCGACGGCAACGTGACGCCATGCTGTAACTGGAAGTCCCACAACAACGTCGACAATCCCTATTGCGGCAACGCCAAAGAGCAGACGCTCGCCGAGATCTGGAACGGGCCGGTCTACCGCAACCTGCGAAAGCACATGGCGGCTGGGGATCTCGAGAAGGCCGGCTGCGCCAAGTGCATCCTGATCGTACGCAGCCAGGAATCGCCGCTCCGCTGCGACCAGGACGCCGAAGCCGAGTTCGCCAAGCCGCAGGCGGAGCAGAGCCCCTACGCCCGCAACCTGGCAACGCTGAAGAGGGAGATTGCCGCCGGCGCTGACGTCCTTGAGGCGAAGCCCACCGTGCTGTCCGTCACGCCATCCTACGCCTGTAACATCCGCTGCGTGCACTGCTTCCAGGAACCGCTGCGCACCAAAGACATGGACAGCCCGCCGCTGTTCAAGGAGATGCTGGAGCTGTCGGACAGTATGAGCTTCATCCAATGCGGCGGCGGCGAGCCGCTGCTACTGCCGCTTTGGAAGGAGTTTTTGTCGCACGTCGACCTTGAGAAAAATCCCTACCTGACCTTCGCCACCTGCACCAATGCGACGGTGGTGACGGACGCCACCGAGGCCAAAATCCGGCAGTTCAAGAACGTGAACATCGGCGTCTCGATGGATGCCGGCAGCAAGGGCGTCTACGAGAATGTGCGCCTGCGCGGCAAGTTCGACGACGTCGACCGCAACCTCGACCGACTGGCCGCGATCGCCAGGAGCAAGCCGGCGTCGGTCATCTCGATCTCGATGGCGGTGATGCGCGACAATTTCACCGACTTGGCCAACTTCTTCGCCTACGCCACCAGCAAGGGAGTGACCACCAGCCTGTCGCCGGTAATGGCGATGCCGAGCGACCAGGCTATCACCTGCCTGCGCGAGCCCCACATGGATCTCCGGCTTTGGCGCGCCATGCTCGCGGCGGCGGAGCGAACCGTCCGGACGATCGACCTGTCCAGCGTCATCGGCGGCCCGGCGCGGCTGTTCCGCGACGAGAACGAGGCCTGGCTGCGCGACAACTATCTCAAGCAGATCGACTTCGTGCGCAAGCAGATCCCGTGGCAGCTTGAAAGCGAGGTGCACGTCGAGGTGCTGGACCGCATCCCCGAGCCGCTGCAGCACAAGCTGACTGGTGCGAGCCTCCAGCTGATCATCTTTTCGCCGGTGTCGGCGCCAATCAACGCACCGGCCCGCCATTTCGCACCGATTGAGGGCGAGACCTACCTCGCCTTCCTGCCGCCCGGAGCTTATCGGGTCGGGATCATACCGCGCCACGAATGGCCCCGTTACGAGGCCGGGCTGCAGCTCGAGATCGGCGGCAACGGCCAAGCGACCTGGCGACACACGCTCGCGAGCGGCGACGAACCGGGACTGATCCGCAGCGGCCTGCCGATCTGCAGCAGCAGCCACGACGTCTACCATGTCAGCTACGCCTTCGAGCCTACTACGAATTGCTGGGTCTCGGCGGAAGTGGGCGCCGAGATGGATGGCCGTGCCTTCATCGGGATCGACGCTGGCAGCCCAATCTCGGTCCGCCGCATCCGGGTGAAATGGCCTGCGGACTATGCGACGCCGAAAAATGTGATCATCGAGTGCAGCGACGATGGAGACTCATGGCAATTCGTCGAACGCGTCGAGACCAATCCGCAACCAGAGCCCTCCTGGCAGGCTATTACTCTGGGGGCAACGGAGCGGCGCCGTCACTGGCGGCTCCTCGCTGGCCAGATGCGCAGCGAGCTCGGTCGGATGGGGGTGATGGAGCTTAAGTTCTACGACCGTTAAGCGCCGCTTCCGTCGTTGCCCCCATGACAGTCATCGCGGCGCTTCACCGAAATGCGCGACGCTTAGCAGCATTTGTCAATAAGGCTTGGTGCGATGCTTATGGTCGCTGATGGCGGGGATAAGCGCCGGGAACACCGGCGGCCGCCACTTCGAGTCTTGCACGGTCCGGTCAATGTCGGCAATCAGCCGTGGCATCTGTCGCGAGCCGAGCGCGTGCTCCAAAATGAGAGCGACCTCGTGGTCAACTATGGCACGTGGCTTCAGTACCCCGCGGACCGCACGCTCGCGCCGTATGGGGCCAAGAAATGGGGCGACAGACTGCGGCGCGCAGCGTTCGCGCTGTACGCACCTTTCCGCTACGACGTGATCCACTACTACTTCGGCCGCACCTTCATGCTATGGGACGATCGCGGGATGAGCTTCGGCGTCTTTAACCTGCTCCGGCTCGCCGATTTGCATATTGCGCGACTCCTTGGCCGCAAGACCTTCATGACGCTCCAGGGCTGCGACATTCGGCTGGCGCGCGAATCCAATCGCATCAACAAGGTGACTCCTTGCGGCGAAGGCCGCTGCCCGGTCTTTTCGACATGCGTTACAACCTACGACGCCGCGCGCCAGCGTATGCGCAGCGCGGTCTTGCCGCTCGTCGATCGCGTGTTCTATCTCAATCCGGAGCTTGGCCGTTATGTTCCCAACGGCGAATTCCTGCCTTACGCAAGCGTTGATGTGGCCAGCGAGACTGTGACCTTACCGGAGCCAGGCCGCCGTCTGCGCATTCTCCATGCCCCCAGCCATGGCGATATCAAAGGCACGCCACGTATTCTCGCTGCGCTCGAGGCTCTGAAGTCGAGATACGACTTCGAACTCGTCCTGGTGCAGAACGTACCGCATGCCGAAGCAAAGGAGCGCTATCGTACAGCCGACCTTGCGATCGACCAGCTGTATGCCGGCTGGTATGGCGGCTTCGCCGTCGAGGTCATGGCCATGGGCAAGCCTGTTGTCGCCTACATCCGAGAGGAAGATCGCGAGTTCGTACCCAAAGCCATGTGGGACGCGATGCCAATTATGCGTATCGCTGCCGACACCATCGAGGAAGACCTCGCGCGGATACTCGACCAGCGCTCCGACTGGCCGGCGATTGGACGGATCTCGCGTCAATACGTGCTGGACTGGCACGACCCTCTTATGGTGGCGACCGCCCTCGACAGAATATATCGGGATCCATCGGCGCCGCTTGTCCTTGGTCCGGCGCCAAGGTCGTAGTGCGGTATGTGCGGGATTGCCGGGATTCTCCACTTTGATGGACTGGCAGACGCGCCCAAGCGCGTCATGCGGATGACCGAATCGATACGGCATCGCGGCCCGGATGACGACGGGTTCTGGTCCGATCGCGACGTGGCACTGGGGTTCCGCCGCCTATCCATTCTCGATCTCGAAACCGGCGCGCAGCCGATGTCGAACGAGGACGGCGCCGTTCAAGTGATCTTCAACGGCGAGATCTATAACCATCGAACCCTGCGCGCGGAGCTTGAAACGTGCGGCCACGTCTTCCGTAGCAATCATTCAGACACTGAAGTTCTTGTTCACGGCTATGAGCAGTGGGGCACGGCGCTTCCGTCTCGGCTGAACGGCATGTTTGCGTTGGCGGTGTGGGATCGGCGCAAACGCACCATGTTCCTGGCCCGGGATCGGCTCGGCATCAAGCCGATGTATCTGGCCGATTTTCCGGGCGGGATCGCATTTGCCTCGGAAATACGCGCCTTGCATCGGTCCGGCCTGGTCGAGCAAGAAGCCGATACGGAACGCGTGTTCGAATATTTTCAGCAGCAGAATGTTTGGGCCGCCCGGTCAATGTTCAGCGGCATACGATTGCTCGAGCCGGGCTCCTGGTTGCGTATCGAGCCAGGCCGGCGTGAGCAGACCAAGTTCTGGAACGTGGCGTTCGCACGGCGCAATCAGCCGATGGCACAGGCAGCCGGTGCGCTCAGGGAAGTCATTCAAGCTGCACTGGCGCGCCAAGCCGCGGCGGACGTACCCGTCATGGTCTATTTGTCCGGAGGAATTGATTCAAGCGCAATCGTTGCGGGCGCTTATCGCCTGGACCCCGGGCTGCGGGCGTACTCCTGCATCTTCGACCTGGAAGGGGTCGGAGACGATCGCGGCGTCGACGAGCGCGAATTTTCGCGTAGCGTGGCCCATTACCTCGGCGTTGAGCATATCGAGCTCGAGTTGCCCGCAGACAGCCTGAGGTGCTCACTCGCAGCTACGATTGCTGCTCTTGAAGAGCCGCGAATGGGAATGGCGTATGTAAACTATCGGATTGCCGAGCTGGTCTCGCGTGACAGTAAGGTCGTCCTCTCAGGTTGTGGCGGAGATGAAATATTGGCCGGCTATGTGGGCCGTTATGGTGTCGCTGGAGATCGCGCGGCGATGTTGTCGCGACCGACTGGGCTGATTGGATGGCTACGATCGCTACTTTCCACGCCAAAGCCCACCAGGGAAACGATTCGCGAAGCGATATTGCCGATGTTCAGCTATCCGTTACTTGACTCCGAACTTGATCAAGCATTCACGCCGGATTTTCGGCGCATCGCCGGCGACTACCGAACGCGTGATGGTCTTGACGAACTGGTCAGGGAGTGCCCATCAGACAGTGCTTGGGATGTGCTTATGTACGCCGACCTCAAGACTTATCTGCACGGTTTGCTCATGGTTGAAGATAAAGTATCCATGGCCCATGGTCTGGAGACGCGCGTCCCCTTGCTCGACAACGAAATCATGGATCTTGCTCTGAGTTTTGGCATTGACCTCCTGACCGATGGGGTAACCGGCAAGATAGCATTTCGAGAAGCGATCCGTGACTGGGTGCCGCCCGAGATCGCCGACAAACCGAAGATGGGGTTCGGCCCCCCTGATGCCTCATGGTATCGTGGGCGCTTGCAGCCCTTTGTACGGCGCGTACTTGATCCGACCCGTATCGCCCGGCGCGGCGTATTCCAGCCATCCTTTATTGCGAACGCAATCGAGGATCACATGTCAAAGCGCGCCAATCGATTGCCCCTGATTTGGTCGATGCTTTCGTTTGAGGCGTGGTGCGAGTCATTCAATGTTCTCGGTGGTGATCTTGGAGAGGCATGCACGCAATATCAAGCTTTGACGTGAGGACTCCGTGCACCGCTCGAGCGTGAATAGCTTTGCTGTATCCGGTGTCGAGCGAGGTGGCCTCGCTCTCGAGGTGTTCGCCGGCGAAGGTGATCATATTGTTGAAGGCGTTTTGAAGAGTCCCGACGGCCGTTGGTTCCCGATTCGGGATGGCGTACCCTCGTTCTTAACGGGCGCTTTGCGACGCGACCTCACGGAATTCGCCGAACGATACGGGCTAACCGAACATCGCGCGGCGAAAGGCGCGACCGCGACAATCGAACAAGCGATGACCACCGCGACGTTTTCGCACAAATGGCGACGCTTCAAAAATTACGGTTTGCAGCCCGAACACGAGGCATTTCTTTTCGGATGGTATTGCAGGAAATTCGGCCTACCGGAGAGCCGGAATGAGCTGATCAGTTTTTATGCATCGCGGAGGCGCGTCCTCGAAGTCGGACCTGGATCTGGATTCAACACGAGGTTCATCGCGCAGCACTGTCCCGGAGAGGTCTTTGCAGTTGATATCTCGGATGGCGCCTTTACGACGTTTGGCAATACCCGGCACTTGCAGAATTGCACCGTCGTGCAAGCAGACCTTATGGATTTGCCGTTCGCTGATGAGAGCTTCGACCTCATCATTGCGGACGGCGTTTTGCACCACACGCCGGACACGCGCGCCGCTGTCGATGCCCTGTACCGCAAGCTGGCGCCCGGTGGGCAATTTTTCTTTTACCTCTACAAAAAGATGGGTGCCTCCCGTCAATTTGCCGATGCCCACATCAGAGAGCATTTTGTGAAGCTCGATCCGGAAGACTGCTACGAGGCTTGCAAAGCGATAACTGACCTTGGCCGTGAATTGTCGAATCTCAATGCCAAACTCACTTTGGACAAACCCATCCCGGCACTGGGCATTCCCGCAGGCACTCACGATGTGCAACGCCTTGTCTACTACAACTTTGTCAAATGCTTCTGGAATGAAGCATTCGACTACGAAACGAACAACATGGTCAATTTCGATTGGTATCATGCCCACACGGCGTCTCAGCACGACCGCGAGGAAGTTGAAGAGTGGCTCAAGGCACTGGGTATTGCCGACTACCAATTCAACGATGCTAACCCCAACGGATTGTCAGTGCTGCTCATGAAGCCGATCTAGGTTTGCATGCGTGTTCTCCTTACCGGCGCGTCGGGATTCGTCGGCCGCTTTACGCGGCGCGCCTTGCAAGCCGCCGGCCACGAGATCGTGGTCTTGTGTCGCACCCCGTCTGAACCGAGCGAGCCTGACTGTGTCGTCTGGGACCTGGCGAAGGATCGGCCGGCTTCTGCGACAATCCCCGCGTGTCAGGCCGTGGTTCACCTAGCCCAGTCCGGGAGCTATCGACATTTTCCGGGGGATGCTCGTCTGATGTTTGATGTAAATGTAGCCGGCACGCAGCGCTTGCTTGATTGGGCCTCTGAATCCGGCGTCAGGCGATTTTGCTTGATCTCGAGCGGCTCGGTATACGCGCCGTTCGTGGGCCCGCTCAGAGAGGACAGTCCGGTGGCGCCCCCTGACTATTTGGGCGCGAGCAAGCTTGCAGCCGAGACAATCGCCCGGCCACATGCCGATAATTTCGAGCTGAGCATTCTCAGGCTGTTCACGCCGTACGGTCCTGGTCAGACAAGCCGCCTGATTCCAGACCTGGTCCGCCGGGTTCGAACTGGAGCGGCCGTAACGATTACATCGAATGGGTGCGGTATGCGCGTGGCGCCGACTTATGTCGAAGACGTCGCGCAAGTCATCCGCGCAGCGATCGAGCAGGGGTGGACGGGCGTCACCAATGTAGCCGCGCCCATCGATATCTCGATTCATCAACTGACCGTTGCAATCGGGCGTCTGGTGAAGCTCGCTCCCCGATTCGAACAAGGGCCTGGGAATGCCGCAAGCATGGTTCCCGATCTTGGTAGGCTTGCGTCATATTTTGAGCTCGCGCGGTTCCGCCGCCTCGAAGATGGACTTGCAGAGACCATAAAGCTCGATGTGAATTGAACGTGATGGTGTGCATTCCCCTGGATCCAGGGACGGTATGATGCTTGCGATCCTTACGGTCATCGGTACGCGCCCTCAGTTCATCAAGGCCGCTGCTGTTTCGCAAGCCCTGCGTACCCGCAGCAATTTGCGCGAAATCATCGTGCACACTGGACAGCACTTCGACGACGACATGTCTCGACAGTTTTTCGACGAGCTCGATATTCCAACGCCGACATATTCCCTGGATATCCACGGCGGAGCGCACGGCGAAATGACGGGCCGGATGCTACAAGAAATCGAGCTCGTCATTGGCAAAGTGCGGCCTGATCTTGTGCTCGTCTATGGCGACACCAATTCCACGGTTGCCGCTGCATTGGCCGCGGCAAAAATGCGCGTGCCGGTGGCGCATGTTGAGGCCGGCCTGCGCTCGTTTGATCGAAGCATGCCGGAGGAAGTCAATCGTATTGTGACGGACCACATATCTGGTTTGTTGTTTTGTCCGACGCGGGCAGCGGTAGCCAATCTCAGGCGCGAAGGTATTGTGGCTGGAGTGACTCACGTAGGCGACGTTATGTATGACATGACCCAACGTGCCGCCGCGCTTGTCAAGCAGAAGTCCAGAATTCTCGAGCGTCTCGCGCTTAGACCGAACTCATATGCGGTCGCGACCGTGCATCGAGCTGAGAGCACCGATGAACCTGACAAGCTGGCTCGGATATTCATGTGGCTCGCCGAGCGGGCAGTCGAAAGACCGGTCATAATGCCGCTTCACCCACGCACACGCCTTGCAATGGAGCGTGCTGCCGTCAACACCGGCGCGCTGCGAATGATAGATCCTCTGGGCTATTTGGACATGACGGCGTTGGTGCAGAATGCTGCGGCGGTTTACACGGATTCAGGGGGCCTGCAGAAGGAAGCCTACTTCCACCGCGTTCCTTGCATAACGTTGCGTACCACGACCGAATGGGTTGAAACTGTGGAGGCCGGTTGGAATCGGCTTTGGACCGAACCGCCGAACGACACGCCGCGTCGTGAGATCGATGATTATGGAGACGGGCTGGCAGCGCTTCGCATTGTGGAGGCGATTGAATCCGCCCGCTGATCCAAGCCGAAAAAACGCGGTGGGCCGGGCGGCGGGGTGAGCGGGTATCGATGGGTTGCGAGGAGTGCCTCGACCACAAGGTGGGTATCAGCGCTCGTCCCGCACAGCAGCGCGCCTCCAGGCGGAGGGTCCAGCGCACCCTTGCGACATCCGGCAGGCGGTACAGCCGCAGCCTGACGCGAACCAACGCTACGGTGACGCAAGCGGATGATACGGGCGCGGTCCGGGCAACGGGGCGTTCGCATGCAAGGACTCGCTGACTATTCATTGCCGTTGCGCCGCGACATAGACCCGGAGTTGAAGCGACCTTACGTCCGATGTATAAAATCTAGCGCGTGCAGTTTGGGGCGAAGCGACGCGAGCGGTTGAGCGCCCAGAAGTGCGGCGTTGGGTGGGGGCTATTCATGGATTTTGGTCTCGTCGGGGCCGCGGGATATGTGGCCCCTCGCCATTTGCGAGCGATTAAAGCAATCGGAGGTTGTCTGAAGGTCGCGTTCGATCTTAACGATTCCGTTGGAATCCTGGACAGCTATTTTCCCAGCGCAAGCTTTTTCACCGAGTTCGAACGGTTTGATCGTCATGTGGATCTGCTGCGCCGCACCGGGAAAAAAATCGATTATCTTTCGATCTGTTCGCCAAACCATCTTCACGATGCTCATTGCAGATTCGCACTACGCTCGGATATTGACGCAATCTGCGAAAAACCCCTGGTCCTTAATCCCTGGAACCTGGATGGCCTAACCGAGATTGAGACTGCGACCGGACGAAGCATATCAACGATATTGCAGCTGCGACTGCATCCGGCAATTCAAAACCTGAAAGCTAGAATTGATGCCGAGCGAGACAAAGAGCACAACGTCGATCTCAGCTACATCGCCTCACGTGGCCGTTGGTACCATACATCGTGGAAAGGTAGCGAGGAGAAGTCCGGCGGCGTTGCCACCAATATTGGAATCCATTTTTTCGATGTGCTCATCCACGTTTTCGGACCGGTAAGTGTCAATATTGCCCATTTGCGCGACGCCCATCGTGCGGCCGGATTTCTTGTGTGCGGGAACGCCGCGATCCGGTGGTTCGTATCGATTGATTGCGCCGATTTGCCTGAGAGCGCCAACGGCAAAGCCGCCTTCCGCGCGATCACTGTAGACGGTGAGGATATGGAGTTTTCCGAGGAATTTAGCGACCTGCACACGCGTAGCTACGAAGAGATCATTGCCGGTCGGGGATTTGGCGTCGAAGCCGTAAGGCCATCGATAGAAATCGTCTCAGCGTTGCGGAGGGCGAGAATTGAGCTTCATCGTGGCGAGCGACATCCATTTGTCGCCAAACATTTGACCAACCTACCCATGGTCCCGCAAAAGGCAGCGCGTAAAAGCCGCCCGCCCAAGGCGTTCACAGTGAGCGATCTGGCAGCCACCGATGACCAATCAATGGCGTGACGACGCTCGTTTCCCGGGGGTCCGGATTCATGCAAGCTCTTACGTCGACGAACCAGTGGCCATTGGTACGGACACTGTGATTTGGCATTTTTGCCACGTGCTCGGCGGGGTAACGATCGGCAAGTGTTGTTCGATTGGTCAGAACGTGATGATCGGTCCGAACGTGACAGTCGGCGACGGCTGCAAGATCCAAAACAACGTCAGCCTCTATGAGGGTCTCGTTCTCGAGGATGAGGTTTTCTGCGGCCCGAGCTGCGTGTTCACAAATGTCCTGAACCCGCGCTCCTTTGTCTCCCGCAAAGCGGAATTCAAGAAGACTATCGTCAGGCGCGGGGCGACGATTGGCGCCAATGCGACTGTCGTCTGCGGTAATGAAATTGGATGTTACGCCTTCGTCGGCGCCGGAGCCGTCATAACGCAACGCGTTCCAGATTATGCTTTGATGGTTGGAATTCCTGCCCGACGCATCGGCTGGATGAGCCGCGCCGGTGAACGGCTAGGTCCCGCCCTCACCTGCTCTCGCGATGGCTCTCGTTATCGCGAGAAGGTTGACGGGTCGCTCGAATACATCGACGCAGAACCTTAGACGCATCGTCTGAGCAACATCGCCGCATGGTATGCGCCGGAAGCAGCCAGTGGAAGTTGAGATCTCACGTAGGTCCCATCACGGCCGGCAGTCCGATGAAAATTTTGTTTGTTTCAGCAGAGCCGCTTCGTTCCAGACAAGCCATCGCAACCCACGTCGGGGAAATTGTAAGCGGCCTGAAGCTGGCCGGCCACGAGGTCACCATATGCGTGAGCAGGGTCATGGGGCCTTACGATCGCACATCGCTTCACCGGCGCTGCGCCGGATACGTGCTATTCTGGATTCAAGTGTTACGAATGATGGGCGCGGCTGACGTCGTATATGCGCGAGCGCACCCGGCAAACTTTCCAATCTCCCTCGCCGCAAGATTACGGCGTATCCCGGTTGTTCAAGAGATCAACGGCACATATCGCGACATTGCGATCACGCACACCTGGCTCTCTTCTCTGATCTGGCTTATCGGGCCGTTGTATCGAATTCAATTCCGCTGGGCGAGCGCGTTGATCGCCGTTACGCCCGGCCTGGCGGATTGGGTAAGGCATGAGGCGCCGACTGTACCGAGTTACGTTGTTGCAAATGGCGTCAACTACGGGATCTTTAACCCCTCCCGTCCTCCGCGCAACGTCACGCCCCGCAACTACGCGTTTTTTTTTGGCAGCCTGACCCGCTGGCATGGGATCGAAACCATGATTGCCGCGATTGACAATGATGAATGGCCTGTGGACGTCGACTTGATCATTGTTGGCGATGGCCAGCTAAGCGCAATGGTGCGGGAGGCGGCAGGCCGAAACCCCAGGATCCAGGCGCTACCGTCGGTAAACCAGGAAACGCTTGCAGGGTACATCAGAGGAGCAGCGATGGGGCTTGTTCCCATCAACTCCGTCGGAGATCGTAGCAGATTCGGGGTATCTCCGTTAAAGCTGTATGAGACTCTCGCTTGCGGCACTCCTGTTGTGGTGACAGAGTTTGCTGAACAGGCCGAACTGGTTCGCTCCTTTGGAGCGGGCATTGTAATCCCTCCAAATGATCCAGGGGCGCTGGCCCGGGCCGTTTGCATGCTCAACGAGCGTCCCATATCAGCCGAAAAGATGTTGCAGACGGCCGCAGCCATCGGCGCAAATCACAGCTGGACTAACCGTTCGGCCGAGACGGAAAGGGTCCTTTTGAGCGTTGCCGCGCGCGACCCGAAATGAGAATCGCGGTCGTCGCTCTTTCGCCGATTGGACGGGACGGGCGCGTGCTGCGTACTGCCCACGCTCTCGCTCAAAGCGGACATGAGGTGCACGTTCTCGGCTATGGTCCAAAGCCGCTGGGCTGTTCAGGCGAATTTCACACCCTCGGCGAACCACCCACGAGGATCCAACATTGGGCATGGGTACTTGCCGGCTATGTGCCGTCAGGTTTAAGCCGACGGTTGGGGCAGGCCCTGACGCCATTGCGCCCGCTCCACCGCCGCTGTCAAAGGCTGCTTTGCGCCATTCGCCCGGACGTCATTCACGCCAATGACTGGCCCGCGCTGCCGATAGCGATGTGGGGCAAGCAAACGACGGGCGCTCGTATTGTCTATGACAGCCACGAATTTGCGCGTGAGGAGCACGGCGAAAGTTGGCTGTGGCGGATGCTTTGGCGACCTCATGTGTGTGCCATCGAGGCTGCCGCCGTGCACGACGCCGATCGTGTCGTGACGGTCAGCCCGGGTATCGCGCGACTTTTGGCGGAGACTTATTCTCTGGCAGAATCTCCGCTCGTGGTGCTCAACGTCCCCGAGTACCGTTCCGTTGAAACGCACCCGGTTGGGGAGCGCCTGGAATTGCTTTATCATGGACTGCTTGCGAGCGGCCGTGGCATCGAAAACTTGATTCTTGCCATGGCGGAAATACGCCGCCCAGCGCGGCTCGTGTTGCGCGGCAACGGTGCAACTCGTGACGTATCGAGCTTACGGCGGCTCGCGGCGCACCATGCCGCGCCTGAAACCATTGTCTTTGAACCAGCGGTGCCGCTCGAAAGTGTGGTCGAGTCCGCCGCTCGATCCGACATCGGCGTGTTTACGCCGCCGCTCGCGACATCGCAGCTCCGCCACATGTTGCCAAACAAGCTGTTCGAATACCTGATGGCGGGACTAATGGTCGTATTTTCCGACGCGGAGGACGTCGCGGAAATTGTCCAGCGGCATGGATGTGGGAAAACACTTTCCGATGTAAGGCCGTCGCACCTTGCCGCGGCAATCGACGCCTTGAGCCTGGAAGAGATCAGACAGTATAAACACAACGCTCGGGACAGCGCGCGGTCGCTATGTTGGGATAGGGAGCAGGCAAAGTTGATAAAGCTCTATGCGGACATGATGAAATTTCAGTAGGGCAGGCGCTGGTAAGGTGGGCTTGTCCGTGAGGCGCCCACGCTCTACTCTTCCATCCGGGCAAAATCCACCGCCAACCTGTCGAAATGGTTCCTGAGCCTCGCAGAGGTGCAGGAAGCATTGGAGGATCGACGTAAGTAGCAAGAAGAGCGCTCCGCAGGGCGCAATCGGCGAGACGACGCCGATTGGTTTTTTTGATTACGTTGGCATAGCCGGCCCGCTATCGCGAATGCGCCGGAAAGCTCTAGATACCGGAGACCAAGAACTCGGCGCATAGCACATGTTCAAACAAGTTTTGATTGTGACGCTTGTACTGCTGGCGCGCTCGGCGGTCGCTGTAGAGATACAGCCGTCCTGGAGCGCTTTCGGCACTGAAGCGATCAAAGGTTACTTGAACGCCGGTCTCGACAACAGCGGCAGCGGCGAAGGGCTTACGGGGCAAGCGCGGTACACCCCTCCCGACTTCTTGCCGACGGCCGCTTCTTATTTTGCAGAGAACAATACAAGCTCCCTGCATCTCGTCGCTGATCATGAGGTGCCTGGCGAGGTAGGTAATGCGGCCGAGTTGCCGGCGGCTCGGCCTGACGAAATTCCGCCCGACACACCCTATCCGATTCATCCGCCGATATGGCGTAAGGCAACTGAAATCTATTTCAACAGCGGTCCGCCGCGCCAACCTGTCGGAGTAGGCTATCTAAGCACCTGCTGGAGCGCCGGCGGAGCTTGTGTGAATTTCGGACCGCCTCCGCAAACCTGGCATGTGGTGGATCTTACGAAATGCACTGCACGCGCACCCTGGTGTCTTCCGAGTGATGCAGCATTTGCCTTTGTCAGTGCGATCATGGTGCAGACCAGTGGAAACAGGTCGGAAGGCGCTGGATTCGGGATCGTGGTCAGACGGCCCGGCGATTCAGCCGTCACCTGCGACAGTCATAACTATATAGGGCAAACCTTTCTCAATGCGTACGGCCCGCCCCTAGGGCTCTACAACAATCGAGCCGAGTTTTCCACGTGGGTCCCACTTACGGAAGGGAAATATGAATATTGTTGGCGTCAAACAAGCACTGCAGAGACATTCCCGATGCATCCCAATGGCGCGACCTACGCGATCAATATGTCGCTCCAGGCGTGGGCGCGTTAGGATAAATGAGACCTTGGGCGCAGCGAACGTTGCTGAGGCAACGCCGATGCTTCGAGTGATCTGTTGGCTTAACCGAGCTTGCGGAGTGCGCCGCCGACAGCTCTTGACTTCAATGAGGCGCACACTTGACCGTCGAGCTGATCCTTCAGGCTGTAAGTGAGAGAGGTGAGGGCCATCGCAATGTCGAAAATAGCTCGCGTTGAGATCTTCCAGGTGGATTTGGCGCCGAAGGTGGTGCGTAGCGACGCAATCCAGGCTTTCACCAAGCAGGAGACACCGATCGTCCGCATCTGGACGGACGACGGAGCAGATGGCACCGGATACAGCTATACGATCGGAACCGGCGGCTCCGCCGTTGTGGCCCTTCTGCGTGATTGCATGGCGCCATGGCTGCTGGGGCGGGATCCGGCAATGGTGGAGGAGATCTGGAAGGGTCTCTTCTTCCACACCCATGCCAACGCGGTGGGCGCAACAGTGAGCCTGGCGCTCGCGGCCATCGACATGGCGCTCTGGGACCTCCGCTGCAAGCGCGCCGGGGCACCGCTTCATGTCCTGGCCGGCGGCGCGCAAACACGCGTAGCGATCTATGACACGGAAGGCGGCTGGCTGAACTTCACCCCGCAAGAACTTGTCGATCATGCCACGGCGGCGCGGGAAAAGGGTTTCCGCGGCGTCAAGGTCAAGGTCGGGCGGCCTCACGTCGCGGAGGACGTGGCGCGATTGGCCGCTGTGCGCCACGCACTCGGGCCGGAATTCGAGCTCATGGTCGACGCGAACCAGTGTTTTACCGTCTCGGAAGCCATTCGCCGGGCGCGGCATTATGAAGAATTTGATCTCGCCTGGTTTGAGGAGCCGCTTCCAGCGGAGGACGTCGGCGGGCATGTCCGCCTGTCGCAATCCACCTCGCTGCCGATCGCAATTGGCGAGTCACTGTATCACCCGGCCCATTTCCGCGAATACCTGCGGCTCAATGCCTGCTCGATCGTCCAGGTCGATGTCGCCCGGATCGGCGGAATTACGCCGTGGCTGAAAACGGCACATCTTGCAGAGACTTTCAATGTTTCGGTTTGTCCGCACTACCTGATGGAAATCCATGTGGCCCTCTGCGCGGCCATCCCCAACGCTGCCTGGGTGGAATACATACCGCAGCTCGACTTGATCACGCAGTCGAGCATCAAGATTGTGGACGGGTACGTTGCTCCCTCGATGACTCCAGGAACTGGCATCGAGTGGAACTGGGAGGCAATCGAACGCCTCCGGCTCGTGCACGCCGTTGTCACATCCTGATTGCGAAGATTTACGGCGGGTCATATTGGCGCCGACGCTTAGCGTCTTCAGCGCCATATTTGATCGAGCGCAGAACGCCGAACGGCCGTTGCGTCACGCCCGCCGCGCCCGGTCAGACGATCGGAATGTCCGGCGTTGCCGATGCATAAAGCCGCATCGCGTGCCAGGCGAAGAAAATGTCGCGCTGCACGTCGGCGTCGCTTGGCGGCGCGCAGATCGGAACAAGCGGCGTCGGATGCACGTAATCCTCGATCCAACTCGTGAACGGAACATCGGTGACCAGATCGTGCGCCCGGCCATTGGCATTGCGATAGGAGCGGCTGCGCACATTTGCGATGATGCCGGCGGCCTGCGGGAAGCCGGGCCGGGGCTCGCCAAAGCACAGTCGCCGCACCGGCGGTTTGCCGTCGAGCACCATCAGCCCGGTGAACAGCGAAGCGCGCGCGGCGCCGAGGCTATGGCCGGCAACAATACAGGGCTTTTGCGTCAATCGCGGCTTGAGCCGCGTCCACAGTTCAGGAAGCCCAGCGAAGAAGCCCGGATGCACCGGCCCGAGTCCCTGGTGCGCTGAGGGATCGGCGATCGCCTCGGCATTGCGCAGCCAGTCTTGCAGTGTCGCCGATCCGCGAAAGATCAGCGCGATCCCTTCGGGGAATTCCTTGATGCCGAACGCCACACCATCCGGCGGCACCTCAAGCTGATCCCACTGGGCGGGCTGGCCTTGATAGATGTCGAGACAGAGCTGAGCAATATCATGTTCGCTGATCATCGGCTTTTGGGGCGCCGCCCCTCCTCTATTCGAGAGGCCAGCATTGTAGCGCGGCAACGGCAATGTACAACTAACGGTTTACTACGCTATTCCACGCTGCGCCGAAGTCTGAAAGTTTTGGATTCGCCGTTTCTGTAACGGCGGCGAGCGAACAATTTCCGCCTTCCACTCCGTATGACCGACAACGTTCCGGACCTCCCTTGAGCCGGCGCCCGCCAAATTGGTCGCGAACGATTCCAGTCACGGGACGAATTTGTACCCGTCACCCCAGCTCCGCATCCGTCCGATCGAGGGCGACGGAAAATGCGTTATGCACATGATCGTGGGCTCATCGCAGAAGCGGTCGAACACCTGGCGCCGGGTTTGTCCCGCCTGCCGGGAGTCGTAGTCGGCGCGCATGCCGAGCTCGGGGTATTTTCCCTGGATCGGCGAGTGGATCATGTCGCCGGTGATCAGGGCGTCATGGCCCGGCCGGCCGACGAGTACCGAGCAGTGGTCGATAGTGTGACCGGGGGTGGGAATGAACTTCACCGAATCGTTGAGCGCAAAATCGCTCGTCACGATCTGCGCCCGCTTGGCCTCGATGATCGGCAGCACCGAATCGGTTATCCAGGGAACACTCGCCGGATCGTCTTTCTCCTTTTGCGTCCAATGCGCCAGCTCGCGGTCGGCCATGACGTATTTTGCCTTCGGAAATGTCGGCACCCAGCGCCCGTTCTCGAGCCTCGTGTTCCAGCCGACGTGGTCGACATGCAGATGGGTGCACATGACATAGTCGATGTCGTTCACCGTGAGCCCAGCCGCCCCGAGATTCTTCTCGAAGCGGTCACTGCGCATCATGTTCCAGAACGGCCGCGCCGGCCGCGGCTTATGATTGCCGACGCAAGTATCGACCAGGATATTCTGGTGCGGCGTCTTTATGACAAAGCTTTGCACGCACAGCACCAACCGGCCGGTGGCGGGCTCGATGAATGTCGGCTGCAGCCAGGGGAGGTTCTCCTCAAAGGCTTCTTTGCTGAGTGTCGGGAAGAATTCCAATGCGTCGAAAAGCGCTCCTTGCTGCTCGACGACCGGGTGGATGGTGATGTCCTTGAGCGTAATGGCCGTCGTCATCGGAAGCGCTCTCCTCTGCGTGGCTAGATGCGGCGTATGTCAAGTTCGTTGTGCGGCGGCGCAATAGAAGCCGGTAGTGTGGGTGAAGGTAAAGCTAGCACTACTTTGGCAGATTTTTCAGCGCGGCATGATACCAAATCCGTTTTCGATGATTCATGGTGGGTCGGCTTTTGGCGGAGCCGACCATGGTCGGCGGGAGCTGGATCGGAAGGAAGAGCTTGCACGCTGGCTTACGCCGTTTCCGTGGCCATAAAGCGCGGCGACAGAAATGTGCATTAGTGGACGGGCCGGTCCGCTCCGCTCAACTGACCCATCCTGCGAGCCAAGTTCACCGTCACCTGAGGTGCCCGCGCGCAGCGTGGGCCTCGAAGAGCGACGACGGCCTCTGCGCCGCGGCCGCGTCCTTCGAGGCTCGCTGCCGCTCGCACGCGCGGCGCTAACCACCCTACGGATTGCGGCGTTCGCAACTCATGGGCAAAGTGGCCGCAAATCCATCAACTTGCTTGCGGGAAAGGACTGCACGTGTTGGCACGTTATTTCATCTCCTGCAGCCTCAGCTTGGCCGCCATGTCTACCTTCGCGTTATCTCAGTCGCCATCGCCCAATGGGGTGGTGATACTCAATCCGCGGGGTGCAATCAGCACTGGGACCGATACCTGGAGTGTCGGCGCGCGTGCGGGCGACTTCATTTTTGTTGCCGGCATGCAAGGCGTCGATCCGGCCACCAACAAGTTGGTGGAAGGTGAAGAGGCGCGCATTCGTCAAGCTTTCCTGAATCTGGAACTCATTGCCGAATCGGCGGGTGCGACGCTGCAGGATTGCGTCCGCCTTACGGTCTACTTGTCCGACCTGCATCGGTTCGCGCCGCTCGTGAGCAAGGTACAGGCGGAACTTTGGGGCAAGCCCCCTTATCCGCCGCGTACCATGTTCGAGGTCCAGCGCCTCTTCGACGATGACATCGTCGAGATCGACAGCGTTTTCTACGCGCCAGCAAAGAAGTGAATCAGTGAGTGTAGCCCGGATTGAACGAAGTGAAAATGCCACCCCCATACGGGGCTATCGTTGAATTGCTGGCATTGACAGGGCAACGCCGCCAGGAAGTATCCAAGCTCAAGTGGGACGAACCGACGAGAAATCGCGGACTTGGTCCATTCCCGGTTCGCGAACCAAGAACAAGAAGGCACACATCGTTCACCTGTCAGAGCCCGCGTGGCAAGTCATCGCGCAACGTCGGCACTTATCTCTTCGGCACATCTGGAGCAAAGCATTTTCAGGCCTATTCGACATCAAAGCGCGCGCTTGACACGCTATCTGGCATTACCGGATGCCGGCCGCATGACCGCAGACGTACCATAGTTTCCGGCATGGCCCGGCTCGGCGTGCCGCCGCATGTCGCCGATAAAATTCTCAACCACCAAGCCGGCACGATTCCGGTGTAGCGGCCGTTTACCAACGGCACGAATTTTTGATCGAGCGCAAGGAACCGCTAGATCGGTGGGGCGCCCACGTCGAGCACATCGTCCAAGCCCTTAGCTAGCCTCAAAACTGATGACCAAACGTTCGTCGCGCCTCAATCGAAGGAAAAGAACAAACCAACTTACCAGAGCCCCTTCCCAAATCTAAGCTTGGACCCTTGCCGACTGCGGTATCGTCCGATGGCCAGGCAAGCACACGCGCGTGCAGGAATGAACGGAGTGAAAGTTGTTCAGCTAGAGGGACTGCCGTGGCGCAGTATGTGGGAAAGTGAGCGGAGGCCATCGGTCAGACCAGGGGGCCACAGCTTCGTAAGCAGCGGCCGCGCGGAGCACGACTTCGTCGCCGAGATGCGGTCCGCATATTTGCAGTCCGACGGGAAGGCCCGAGCGTGTCCAGCCTGCCGGTACGGAGATCGCCGGCTGCCCGGTCAGATTCATGATGTAGGTAAAAGGTGTCCAGCCTTGCGGAGAAACATCTTTGCCATCGATCGACGGCGGTCCGGCAATGCCGAGCTCAAACGCCGGCACGGCAACGGTCGGAGTCAACAACAAGTCGTAGCGCTGCATGAAGCGCCAGACCGCGTTGACGATCTTTTTTCGCGCGACGATGGCGTCGGTGAACTCGACGGCGGTCCATGACCGCTCGATCATCGCGGTCAGGTCCGACGAGAATGCTTGACGATCGTTTTGCAGCAATCGGCGCATGCCGGTCAAATCGCTTTCGAGCGCTACGAGCGCCTCGAAAGCAGCGGAGGCGTCGGCAAATTCGGGCGCGGCTTCCTCCACGTCGCAGCCGAGTTGGCGCTCGAATGTCCAAGCTGCGCGCGTACAGATTTCCCGCACCTCGGAGTCGACCGCCGCATAACCCCAATCGGGCGTGAACGCCAGGCGCAGACTTCGGATCTTGCCGGCGGCCGAGGCCCGCCAATCAACGTCGCCAGCAGGGATGCTGTGCCGATCGCGTGGGTCGGGCCCCGCGATCACCGACATGACCAGCGCGACGTCGCCGATCGTTCGCGCGATCGGCCCGATGTGCTCAATCGATTCCCAGCCCGAGAAGCCTGGAAACCGCTCGTCCCGACAACCTGGATAGAGCGGCACCCGGCCCATCGAGGGCTTGAAGCCGACGATGCCGCAAAGCGCTGCAGGAATCCGAATCGATCCTCCGCCGTCGCTCCCGAGCGCGATCGGCGCCATCCCCGCGGCTACCGCTGCCGCCGACCCGGCGCTGGAGCCGCCGGAGGTCCGGTCGAGCGCCCAGGGGTTGCGCGTGGTCGGGAATACCGGATTGTGGCCGACTGCGCCGTAACCAAGCTCGGCGACGTTGGTCTTGCCGAGAGGGAGCGCGGCGGCGGCCAAGAGGCGCTCGACGACAACGTCGTCCTCGTCCGGCACAAAGCCGGCGTAGGCGCGGGCGCCGCCCACGGTTCGAACGCCCTTGGTGGCAATCAGATCCTTGATCGCGACGGGAACACCGGCGAGGGGGCCAACCGGACGCTGTGCCGCGAGATCAGCTTCGATTTTGCGTGCCGCAGCGCGCGTCAATTCCGGCGTCGGCGTGCAGAAAGCGTGCAGTTGCGGATCAAGATCGGCTTGCCGCGACAGGAACGCTTCGGCGATTTCGACGGGAGATATTTCTCGTTCGCGCACAAGCCGGGCGAGTTCGACGGCGCCAACGGTGAAAAGATCCGTGCGCGGCGGTGCGTGTCGGTCTCTGGGCTGAGAAGTCGGCAGGGCCGGCGCGCCCGGCGCGGTGCCCTGCATGTTATCCCGGCCCATTGCCACCCGGTTGACTGGCAGGAGAAAAAACTACAAAAGTTGTATGACATTCAACATCCCGCGATTCGCGGGCTATCAGAGAGCTCGTCTTATGACAGCAGCGATCGTGAAGCAGGCTCCGCCGCTGCTGTTCGGCGCCCGCCTCCGCCATGCCCGCCTCGCCAAGGGTATGCGCCAGCAGGCGCTCGCCGATCTGGCGGGCTGCTCGAAGAGCATGCTGTCGAAGATTGAGGCGGATCGGGTCGTGCCGTCGCTTCCCACGCTGCAACGCATTGCGAAAGCTCTCGAAATAACCCTTGCCAACCTTTTGGCCGATCCGCCGGAGGGCGAAATCGTGTCCCGCCCCGGCAGCCGGCCGGTGCTCAATGTCGACCCGCTGAGACGCGGCGAGGGAATCCAGTACGAGCGGCTTGTTCCGTTTGGGCAAGCCGTTCTGCTCGAGGCCAATATTCACATCATCGCGCCCCAAGGCGGGCGCGAAGACCCCATCCAGCATCAGGGAGAGGAACTCGGCCTGGTTTTGGAAGGGCAACTCGAGTTGATCGTTGGCGGCCGTACCTATCTGGCCCGTGCACAAGATTCGTTCTTCTTTAGCTCGGTTCTTGGTCACAGCTACCGCAATCCCGGCCCGGGCATCACGCGGGTCGTCTGGGTGAACACACCCCCCGTCCACTAGACGGAGCGACCGCGGGACGACGCGTCAATAAGCCATACCTTTGATTTTGCTCAGTTCATTGCGCCTCTGGCCGCCAGACGGCGGGCGATTGGTATAGGAAGGTTGAACATAAAGCAACACGGTTGAATGAGATGGCAAACGGTGGC
>Ga0210408_10001670_pt1 | contig 22824 bp, 17 predicted proteins | sample IncBWH4MmetaG_FD_155471 | JGI IMG/M metagenome (GOLD analysis project Ga0210408, IMG submission 155471) | Forest soil microbial communities from Barre Woods Harvard Forest LTER site, Petersham, Massachusetts, United States - Inc-BW-H-4-M | ecosystem: Environmental > Terrestrial > Soil >...
CCGCAGTCCGCCTCGGGCCTGTAGTGAAGACTTTCGGGCGAGATGCGCCAAAAATCAGGGCTTTCTGCAAACTGCCTGGCTGAATTGCGAAAGTCAGGTTAGCTGGGCTCGAGAAATGGCTATAGCCGCCTTCCAGGGCCGCATTGTAAATACCGGCAGTAACATTCCGCGTCAACCACACGCCTGAGGTGAGCCGATCTTGATTCGCCGGCACGCTCCCGTTGCCTCCAGCCGGCTCGGTGAAGACTGTCAGAGGTCCATTCCAAATGCTCTGGGCTTTGACCGGCGGAGCCGCCACGGCCCAAAATAGCGCGAAAAGATTCAATACCAAGCGGTCGCGCCTATGGCTGGTTACGCGTCGTTTTGGCTCTTTGAGGTATAGTTTCATAGTCCTTTTGATTGAGTCATCTCTTCTTTGCCGATGGGAAGCAGCATATCATAAACGTGAAGTAGAAGTAAATGCAAAAATTCCCGAAAAGCCCCCAGCAAAAGATAAAAATGTCGCCCGCGCGCGAGAGAACCTGAGATAAGGGTCAGAGCGCACCCGCTCGGTCACTGACGCTCCTCTCGGCGTGGTGGATTTCCACAAGTATTCCGGTGACGATTTTTTTGTCGCCTCCTGGAGCCTCCACGCCTCCCAGGCCAGGCACCTGCACCTTCACCGGCCCTTCCCGCGCGGGATTGTACGAAAAGCGGCGTTCTTCCCTGCGCGGTCGGCACAGCGGGATTTCATCGCTTAGTCCCAGATCGCACACCATCCGGTCCCGGCGGCTGAGCAATTTCTCGGTGTAGAGCCGGACTTCGGCTGAATCATAGCCCGAGGCGACCAGCGCCTGGACAAGCTGCGCCTCGGTGAGCTGGCCGATGAGGCGGGCGGCCCAGCGAGCGTCATCAAGGGTCATCGCGGCGAACGGCGCCGCGTAGGCAATAGGTTTGTAACCTTCGAGCCTGAGCGGTCGGGCCAGCCGGTGCGGCCCCTGCCAAAGCGGCGGTCGGGTGAAGCTCCAGGGAAAGGCATTGGGCAGTTCCCCGCGCGAGAAGAGCAGGCTGCCGGTCTCGCCCAGCACACCGCCCAGGTCCGAGAAATAATGCGCCAACACAACTTCCTCACCTTGCTTCACAACCCGAAGCCTAGTGTTGTCGAACCGCGTGTCGAACCAGCCTAACCAGGCTGCCAGCAGTCCAGCGCCTCGCAATTCACGCCGATCCGCGTGGTCCAGTTGCCCGAAATCCCAAGGCCCGATGCTCTTTATCCCCGCTTCGCGCGCCTGCACGTTGGCGGGCACGGTCACCAGGTAAGCGATTTCCCCTTCAAGCTCCGGCCGAAAGTTCGATTCCTCGTCCTCGGGATGGGCCCGGGCGGCGTCGTGGAACAAATGCATTTTCAGTTCGCGACCAGACCAGCGCCGCCCATCGCGCAGCACCGCCGTCGCGATGTAATCGAATGGGTCGAAGCGTTTCTGCAGGTCCATCGTATAAACCGGAATGAAACCCAGCAGGGTGAACCGGGTCTTCATCTCTTTGCGCGAGTGAAACTCCCGAAGAATTTTGCGGTCATACCGCACTTTGACCTGGCGGGCATAATCCGTCGGTTCGGCGTGATAGCCCAGCGCATCAAAGATTCGGGCGGCAAATGGCTCGGAAGAAACCTCGGCGAACTTCAGCTTGATCGTAACGCCATCGCACTCGACCTCGAAGCCGGGGTTCATGCCATAGCTTTCCTTCGGGCCTGCGTAGGCGCACAGCTTGTCCCCGAGGACGAGCAGGTTGGTCCGCCCGAAGCCGCGGTAGAGGTCCTGCTCCGCAATATTCGCCGGCCGTTGCCAGAAGGTTGAAGGCAATGGTTCCAATCGGCTCAAATCGTTGTCCGGGCCGAGTTGTAGGTTCGTTGCGGGTTTGTCGCCGTGTCCGACCGGGGCGTACAATTTACTGGCAAGTACCCACGGCATTTGCGCGGTATCGAGATGCCTCGGCAGGGGCGAACGTTGGTCGTTATTAAGCGCGGCAACCGCCTCCAGCAACAGCGCAACCGAATCGTTCCTCCCCCTGGAGTCCGCGTTCTGCAGTGTCGCTGCGAGTAGCCGGTCGATCTCCTTCAGACCCCGCCGATATTTCTTTTCGAGCGAGTGCCGGCGCGCCGGAGGGTCTGCCTCCTCATCTTTAAGCTCTGCCCGCACCTGTTGCTGGAGCCTTTGCAAACCTTCATCGCTGCCCGCATCGAATGCAATCACCCTCTCGCCCAACCGCAAGGTGCGGTGGGTCACCGCCGCCCTCGTCTTCGGAGAGCCGGGAAAAGCTGAGGTCGAGGACGAGGAGGATGCGCGCTCCTGGCCGACAGCTATACCCGTAATACCACTCACGCTGACAAGGATGGCGGTGAACAAAGGGAATGCCGGATGTTTGTTCAACGCTCTCAAGATTGGGCGAAAAATGCGGCAGTTCTCCCGCGTGGTCAAGGCTCGGCGTGGTGAGAGTGGTCCGTCGTATAGTGCCCAGTGGGGCGTCTCGTTACCCGGTCCGGCCCAGGAATTTCCTTGGGCCCCGCACACCCCGACCGACAAACCGTTTCTTGACAGTAGAAGTTCGAAAGTAGATTATAATCGAACACAATATCCTGGCTTGGGCTGGCACGGTGGACTGCGCGCGCAGGCAGCGCTATCACGTGAGTCGTCCCAGCCATGCTGGTTCGAAGTTTGATGACTCTTTTAAAGTGTTGTTTTAAACGCCCGACTCCAAGGCCTGCTGTTATGCCTACCTATCTCCTGAATCGTTGTTGCCGCCGGACGGCATTGGCCGCCTTGGCGCTGCTCCTCTCCGCTCCTGCTTTGCTGGCCCAAATGGTCGATCTCAACGGCGACGGCATGAGCGACATCTGGGAAGCTATTTACGGCGTTCTCCCCCCATTCGGCCCCGGTCTTAACCCTGCTGGCGATGCCGATGGCGACGGCGCGTCGAACCTGATGGAAAGCATTGCCGGCACAAATCCCTTCGATTCCAATTCCGTTCCACGGATTTCGTTTAGTGCCATGGCGGGGACCAACTTCAGCGTCAGCATGCCCTGTGCGCGGGGCAAGCAATACCAGTTGCAGAGCGCCCAACTGCTCCCCAGCGGCGGTTTATCTAATTGGGTCGTCGAGGGCAGCATCATCGCCAGGACTGGAACTGTCGTCACCCTGACCGCGCCCGCCAGCGTCTCGGCCAAGTTCTTTCGCCTCGCCATTTCGGATGTAGATAGTGACGGCGACGGCGTCAACGACTGGGAAGAATATCAACTTGGCCTCGACCCTTTCAATCCTGTCAGCAACGGCCAGTTGGATGGAAACGGTGTCCCCCTCGGCGATTATCCTTATGTTGTGGGCCGGCTTGCTTCTCAAAACGTTATTACCATCAGTGCTACTGACCCAACCGCCAACCAGCCCGACCCCGGTCAGCCCGTGATTAACTCGGGTTTGCTCACCGTTACCCGCGGCGGTTTTCCCCTTAATGCGATCACGGTGAACCTGGCCCTGGCTGGGCCCGGTCCCGGCGTGGCCATTGAAGGCGTGGACCATGTCCCGCTGCCCCGGCTGGTCTCGTTTCCCGCCGGCGTCAGCTCCCAACCCATCACCGTGCTGCCGATGGCCAATACCAACCGAATGACCCCGGTGATCGCCGCACTGCAAGTGGCCCCGGGCCCCGGATACACCATCGGCTCAGCCAGCAATGCCAGTATCCTCATCTATCCCTCAGCGACAGCCACCGGTACGGGCCTGACCGGCTATTATTTTACAAACTCCAGCACCACTTACTCCAACAGCGCTAATTTCAACCCCGCCAACCTCAAAATGACCCGCGTGGACCCTACCGTCGATTTCGTTTGGGGCACGACCACGACTCCTATCCCCAACAACGGATATTACTGCGTCCGCTGGCTGGGCCAGGTCCAACCCCAATACTCCGAGACGTACTATTTCGACGCCAATACCGACGATGGCGTGCGGGTCTGGGTCAACAACCAGCTCATCATCGATACCTGGATTGCTCGCAGCCCAAGCGATTCCATCGGCACCATCTCCCTCCAGGCCGGCGTCCGTTACAACATCCAGATGGATTACTTCCAGGCTACCGGCGGCGCTGTCGCCCATCTCTCCTGGTACAGCCCCAGCCAATCCAAACAGATTATCCCCAGCAACCGCCTCTATCCATCCACCAACTCCCCCACCGCCGTCACCAGCCCGCTCTTTGCCTTCGCCTTCGTTGGCGTCCCCTTCTCCTACACCAACACTGGCGCCAATTCCCCCAGCTACTTCACCGCCACCGGCCTGCCGCCGGGCCTTACCAATAACACCGCCACCGGCATCATCGGCAGCACTCCAACTCTCGCCGGCGATTACCAGGTCTCGCTCACCGCCAGCAATTCCTTCGGCGTCGCCGCGTCCGTCGTCGATATTCGTGTGTTTGACACCGGCAGCAGCGCTGTTGTCCGCGAGGTCTGGACCGGTATTCCCGGCACCAATGTCGCCGATATTCCCCTCAACACCCCCGCCACCCTCACCAATTTCCTCACTACCCTCGAAGGCATTACCGGTTATGGCGTCAATTATGGCGAACGTATTCGCGGCTTCTTGACCGCCCCGGTCACCGGCAACTATTACTTCTGGCTCGCCGCCAGCGATTCCGCCGAGCTTTGGATTTCCAATGACAATGATCCTGTCAACAAGGTCCGTCGCGCCTTCGTTTCCCCCGCTTACAGCACCGGCTCACGCCAATGGAATCTTCAGCCAAAACAACAATCCGGCTGGCTCCTCCTCAACGCCGGCCAGCAGTATTACCTCGAAATCCTTCACAAGGCCGGCTCCGGCACCAACGACAACTGGGCCGTCGGCTGGCTCCAGGACCCCTTTGGCACCAATTCCGCCCCGGCCAGCGTCGTTCCCGGCTACGTTCTGGGCAAGTACTTCCCGCTGCCCCCCTCCCTGGCCCCCGGTACCCTCTATGCCGCCGACATGGTCACCGCCCCGGGCGTCACCAACATGGGCGTCGGCTCCGCCACCCTCCGCCTCAGCGCCGATAACTCCCGCGCCGTCCTAACCTTCTCCTTCAGCGGCGTCCCCTCCGCCGTCATCGGCGAACATATTGTTAATGACCCTTACTTGAGCAACCCAACCGAAATCCTCTACGACATCTCCGCCGCCCGTCCCCAACCCGACGGCACTTTCTTCTGGCCCATCGGCCCCGTCGGCACCTTCTCCACCGCCGATGTCCTCAACATTCTCAATCAGGGCAAGGCCTACATCACCATCCTCACCGCTCAATACCCCAATGGCGAACTCAACGGCCATTTCAAACTCGTCAAGGGCGCCCAATCCTTTGCCCCTCCGCCCGCGCCCCCGGCCTGGACCGACGACCACTCCAACCCCAACGCCGCTGCCCGCTTTCTCACCCAAACCACTTTCGGCCCCAGCCCGGCCGCTATCGCCTCCGTCCAATCCTTGGGCTACACCGGCTGGCTCAGCAACCAATTCAGCCTTCCCACCAACCACTTCCTGCCCCTGCTCCTGGCCAACGGCAATATCGATCCCCAGTTCCCTTACGTCGGCAACCTCCTCTTCAATACCTGGTGGCAACAATCCGTCACCGCTCAGGACCAGCTCCGCCAGCGCCTCGCCTTCGCCCTCAGCGAAATCATGGTCGTCTCCGATGTCGGCGTCCTTCAGGACAATGGCCGCTGCTTGTCCGCTTACTACGACACTCTCCTCGATAATGCCTTCGGCAACTTCCGCGCTCTCCTCCGCGCCGTCACCCTGACCCCGGCCATGGGGCAGTACCTCAACATGCAGGGCAATGACATGGGCAGCATTGTCTCCGGCCTCCACGCCAACGAAAATTACGCCCGCGAAATCCAACAGCTCTTCTCCATCGGCCTCAACCGCCTCTGGCCCGACGGCTCCCTCGTCCTCAACGCCCAGGGCAGCCTCGTCCCCACCTACGACCAAAATGTCATCCTCGGCTTCTCCAGTGTCTTTACCGGCTGGAATTATTACCAGACCAACCAGCCCAATGGCCGCCTCCCCACTAATTGGTATCCCCCATCCGACTACGTCGATCCTATGGTCCTCGTCCCCACCCACCACGAACTGGGCACCAAGCTCCTCCTCGACAACGTTATGTTGCCCGCCGCATGGGGCAATAATGCCAACCCCGCTACCAACACCTTCGATTCCTACTGCTCCCAGGACCTCGAATCGGCCCTCGACTCCATTTTCTACAACCAGAACGTCGGCCCCTTCATCTGCCGCCAGCTCATCCAGCGCCTTGTCACCAGCAATCCCAGCCAGGGATACCTCTTTCGCGTCGTCCAGGCCTTCAATGATAACGGCTCCGGCGTCCGCGGCGATATGCAGGCCGTCCTCAACGCCATCCTCCTCGATTACGAAGCCCGCTCCACTGACCTCCTCTCCCTCACCAACTACGGCAAACAACGCGAACCCCTCCTCCGCATCACCGCCACCGCCCGCGCTTTCCCCTCCCCTTCACCCCTCGCCGGCTCTTATAATGAAATCGGCGACCGCACTCTCTACATCACTAACTCCTCGCCCCATCGCCTCAACTCCGGCGACACCGTCGTCCTCAATTTCACCGACACCTCCGGCCAGCCCGCTCCCGCTTCCCAGCCTTACAGTGTTACCGTCACGACCCCGACGGCCTTTACCGTCAATGCCCCCGGGTTATCCGCCGGCAGTTATGGCCAAACTAATGGCACCATCACCGTCAATCTCTCCGGCCACGGCCTGGCCGCCGGCAATAGCGCCTACCTAGTCTTTACCACCGGCGGCGCCTCCAATGGCGTTTACCAGCTCGTCACCGTGCCGGATTCCTCCCACTTCACCGTCGCCACCGCCGATACCAACAAACTCTTCGGCAATTGCCTCATGCCCAAATGGACCGGTGGCGGTTACATCCAGAGCAAAACTAACCTCACTTTCAGCCTCACCCTGCCGCACGGCTTGAGTGTGGGCAATGGTGTCTTCGTCATCTTTAACGCCGCCGGCAGCCCCGCCAACGGCCTCTACACCGTCAACAGCGTCATCGATGCCACCCACTTCTCCATCATCGTCTCCAACTCCTCCAACGTTACCCAGGACAGCCAGACCATTTACCCCCAGGTCGCCCCGCCCTTGCTCCGCGCCGGCACCGTCTCGGTCCAGTGGAACACCTGGGCCATGAACGTTACCGATACCGGCTCCTCCTCCGCTTTGGACCAGACCCCCTTGAATGCTCCCACCGTCTTCAATTTCTTCTTCCCCTCCTTTGCCTTCCCGGGCCCCCTCGCCGATGCCGGCCTTACCACCCCGGAGTTTCAGCTCACCTCCGATACTACGGCGGCTTGGCAGATGAATTTCCTCGAAGGCGCACTCCTCAATAATTCCGGCAACACCAACGGCCTCAGCAGCTTTACCGGCGGCAATGGTTCCATTACCCTGGATATCGGCCCCTGGATGACCCCGGCCTACACCGCCAACTCTGGCATCCCCAGCCTCGTCGATGCCCTCAACTCCCTGCTCTGCGCTGGCCAACTATCCCCCGCTGCCAAAACTTACATCGTCAATTACCTCATCAACCCACTTAACTTCCCCATCAGTTCGCCGCCCACTTTTACCCAGATGCGTGACCGCGTCCGTGCCGTCGTCCACTTAATCGTCACCTCGCCCGACTTTACCATCCAGAAATAGCTTTATGGAAAAAAAATCGCCCTCGATTCTCCAAACCCGGCGCGAATTCATCCGCCAGGCCGCCTGTGCCGCCGTCGGCACCGCCGCTCTCACCGCTGCCATCCGCGACCTCCGCTTCATGAACGCCGCCGTCGCCCAATCCAACATCAGCGATTACAAGGCCCTGGTCTGCGTTTTTCTCGCCGGCGGCAACGACTCCAATAACCTCATTATCCCCACCATTCAGTCCGAATACAACAATTACGCCGCCATTCGCACCCCCATCCTCGCCTTGCCTCTCTCCGGCGCGCCCTTCAACGTCCTGCCCATTTTATCCGCCAACCCTGACGGACATACTTACGGCCTCCACCCCGCTTGCCCCGAACTGGTCAACCTCTTCGGCGCTGGCACCCTGGCTATCCTGTTCAATACCGGCACCCTCGTCTATCCCACCACCCGCGCCCAATACCAATCCGGCTCCTACCCCAAGCCACCCCAGCTCTTTTCTCACGCCGACCAGGTCACCCAATGGCAGACCTCCATTCCCGACCAGCCCCCCCAGACCGGCTGGGGCGGGCGTTGCGCCGACCTCCTGGCCGCCGTCCAGCCCGGCGCTCCCATCTCTCTCACCGTCACGCTGGCCGGCGCCAACACCTTCGAAGTCGGCAACTCCATCGCCCAATACTCCGTTTCTACTTCCGGCGCCATCTCCCTCAGCGGCGTCTCCGGCGCCCGCCTCAATGCTCTTACCAACATCCTCGGCTTGCCCTATACCAACATGCAGGCTCAGGCCTATGCCAATGTCGCTGCCCATACCATCAATACCACCAGCGTCCTCAATTCCGCCATCCTCGCCACCGCTGACCCTTCCGGCTCCCAACAGTTCTGGACCACTCCTTTCCCGGGTTCAAGCCCCTTCCAGGTCACCACTCCTACCAGCGGCACAAAATTCAACTCCGGCCTCGGACCTCAGCTCAAAATGATCGCCCGCCTCATCGAAGCTGGCTCTCGCCCCACCGCCTCGGGCGGCTTCGGCATGAAACGCCAAATCTTCTTCTGCACCGTCGGCGGCTATGACCTTCACACCGGCCAAACCACCGTTAGCGGCGGTGTCCCTGTCCCCTACCAGGGCGCCCACGCCAACCTCCTGGCCGAGTTGAGCCAGTGCTTGAATGCCTTTCAGGCCGCCATGAGCCAAATCGGCGCCCTCCCCACCCATAACGATCCCACCTTCGCCCAGCGCGTTACCGCCTTCACCGCCAGCGATTTCAGCCGCACTTTCCCCAGCAACGGCCAGGGCAGCGACCACGGCTGGGGCAGCCACCACCTCATCTTGGGCGGCGCCGTCAAGGGCAACCGCACCTATGGCAAATTCCCCACCCTCGCTGTCAACGGCCCCGACGACACCAACACCGGCCGCTGGATTCCCACCCTCGCCGTCGATCAGTACTTCGCCACCCTGGCCACCTGGTTCGGCGTCGATACCGGCAACCTTACCACCGTCTTTCCCAACCTCGGCCGTTTCTCGTCCACGAACCTCGGGTTCATTTGAATCCTTCGGTCAATTGTGACAAAACGGCTGCCCATTATTTTGCTCATCGTTGCTGGCGCGGCCATTGCGGTCTATCTGTTCTCCAGGTCGCCCGGCAAGTTGCCCGCAGGAGAGCGCTCCGACCCCACCGAGGCTGCTGGAACCAAAAACTCTGACGGTCCGCCGGCGGCGCCAGTTGCTTCACAACCCGGCAGCCCGAACTCGAGTCTGCCCCAAGCCACTGCCGCACCGCCGGTGCCAGGTGCCCCTACCACTCACACGGCAGCTCCGGTCGCCGCCTTCGCGATACCCGCTTCGCCCGGCGACCTACCCACCAATCTCCCGCCCGCCACCGTCCTGGAAAACATGCGCCGGACCATCCGCCAATTTGGCGATATGTTCGGCGGCAACCCCGTCGGCACCAATCCCGAAATCACTCGCGCGCTGGCCGGCGACAATCCAAAGCACATCAACTTCCTCAAAGCGGACGGCAATCGCGTCAACGGTCAGGGTGAATTAATTGATCCTTGGGGTACCCCGTACTTTTTCCACCAGCTCTCCGGCTCGGAAATGGAGGTCCGTTCGGCCGGACCCGATCGGCGGATGTACACGTCCGACGATTTGGTCACCAAGTAACGGCAGCCCCAAAATATCACCAGGAAAAGCGACCTTTCATTCTTTGTGTTCTCTTTCGGCTGATTCTTTTGTGTGCCTTACGGCTGCTGGCCTGTCGCCGGCGCAGATCCCCCAACCGCCCTTTCCAGCCGCGCCCGCGCCGCCTCGTAATCGTGCAGCGCCTGAATCTGGGTTGTGCGCGCCTCGGTCAGTGCGGTTTGGGCGCTCAAAACATCCAGTTGCGTCCCAGTCCCGGCTTCACTTCGCGCCCGCGCCAGCCGCAGCGCCTCCTCGGCTTCTTCCACGACTTTCTTTTGCGATTCGAGGACCTCGCGCGCTTCGATAAAGTTTGAATGCGCCGTGCGGACGTCCAATTCGATGCGTCGGGCCGTATCGTCGAGTTCGACGCCGGCGCGTTCAAAATTAGCGGTGGCCTCTTTGACTTTGCCCTGGGTCCGCAAGCCGTCGAACAGGTTCCACGTCAATTGTCCACCGGCGATCCAGCCATGGTCTTCGTAAGTGAGGTCCGAGCGGAGCACCGAGTTGTGGATGTCATATCCCGCAAAGGCCTGGAGGCTCGGGCGGTAACCGGCTTTGGCGTTGACGATGTCTTCTTTCCGCAGCGCCTCGGCCTTGCGCAAGGCGCCGAGTTCCGTGCGTCGTTCCAGCGCCAGGGAAATCGCGCGCGGCAGTGCCATGTCAAAAGGTTCAGCTTCCAGCTTGCCGGACAACGTCAGGGGGATGTCCTCCAGGCTTTCCTTGGGCAGATTGAAGCCGAGCAGGTTGGCCAAATTGTTTTTGGAAATCCGCAGGCTGTTGCGGGCGCGAATCAATTTTGGGCGCGCATTAGCCAGCTCGACTTCCGCCCGGAGCACATTGAAACGGGGAACCGTGCCGGCGTCGAACCGCTTCGTCGTATCGCTCAGTTCGCGCGTCAGCAATTCGACCGACGCCTCCTGAACCGTGATCTGCTGGATCGCCAGCAGCACGTCGAAGTAGGCAATCTCGACCGCCAGCACGGTGTCCGCTACCGTCGTCCGGTAGTTCAACACCGATTGCTCCTTGGTCAGCCGCGCGACGCGCAATGACGAAAGCAGCCGGCCACCTTCATAAAGGGATTGCACGAGCTTAATCTGCGACACCCAGTTCTTGTCATTGCCGAAGGTGAGGCCGAAACCGGGGACTTGCAGAATATCAATGTCGGACCGTTCGACTGCCGAGAAACTCCCGGCGACGGTTACCTTGGGAATGGTGATGGCGCGGGTTTGAATAACGATGCCCTGGGCGGCCTCCAGGTCCTTCTGCGCCTTGAGCAGATTGGGATTCTGTTTGAGCGCCACGTTGACCGCGTCGGCCAGTGACAGCGGTTGCGAGGGTAGCTGCGCCGCGGAGGCCAGAGGCGTTCCCAGCGCCAGCCAGCCCAGCACCGCCACCACCCCCGCGCTCTGGGAGAAACGCGGTGAAGGCGCACTCTCGGAAGCTTCCTCGACGGTTACTGACCGGCCAACAATACCGTCAGACGGGGCGCCGTTTCCCCCGTTGGCCGTGCAGACATGCATGAACACGCTGCGGGCGTGGGATTCGGTCGTCCCGGTCAGGTCCATGTAGAGCTTGACCAGCTTTGGCTCGCTGGGGTCGGGTTTTGAGGCATGACCATTCATCAATGCCGGGGGTGTAACAGGTTTTGGCGCTCGGGGACAAGCTTTTTTGGATTAATAGATTAAAGGAGGAACCGCTATTTGGATTACTTCTGATTATTGGTTCTTAATCTTGAGCTTGAACTTGATTTTAATCGTAACCTTGCTCGGAATCCTCTTGTCTGATCGATCACGATTAAGACTGCGAGCAAATTGCGATTCGTGTTCACATGTACATGTGGGGGGCACTCGGTCATTTTCAGCGTGACTGCCGGTCCTGATTTTCCTACATGATCGCCTGCGAATCAGCACACCCCGATTCAAGACATGCGCGCGAAGATGTATAAGCTAAGGAGCAAGGCGCCCAGCAAGAGCAACTTTATTGAACTCGATATGGAATTCGATGGTGACCGGGCCTTTGTCGTGTTGGACTCCATCAATTTAGGCAGATTCGAGTTGAAGGCTCGTGTCGAGATCGACCCGGCTTTGCTTCAGGCCGCTGCCGGCCGTGGCTGCGATTACTTCTACCGCGGGCAGTTGGTGCTGCCTCGACCTGAGCACAACTAGCTGGCTCGTCGGATTAATAAAATATTGAGTTCTTGGATTCACGGGGACATGCCTTGGCAAGTCGCTGAGCCTTAATCGAGCGAACCATCTACCCACCCATTATCCTTTGGGGTTCCGGGCTCGAAATCTCCGCACCGTCCGTGCACCTTCCTGGCATGAGAACCCTAGCCAAGCCCCGCCCCCTCTGCTAATGTCCCCGGGTTGATGAATTTCTGGGGAAAGTGGATTTCCGAATGGTTGGAAGGGTTGGGCCAGCTCACCTTGCTGGTCAGGGATGCCATTGCCTCGCTGTTTACCTTCAAAGTTTCCTGGCGCGACCTGGTTTACCAGGTCTATTTTGTCGGCGTCAAATCGCAGTCGGTGGTGCTCATTACCGGGGCTTTCACCGGGATGGTCCTGGGCGCCCAAACTTATTTCCAGTTTCACAAGGTCAAAATGGACACCGCGACGCTGGCGGTGGTCAGTGTGTCGATGTGCAGCGAGTTGGGCCCGGTGTTGACGGGATTAATGGTGGCTGGGCGCGTCGGCGCTGCCATCGCCGCTGAACTGGGCACTATGAAAGTAACCGAACAAATCGATGCCCTGCGCACCTTGGCCACCCACCCGGTGGACTACCTGGTCGTCCCGAGACTGCTGGCGCTTCATGCGGCGCTGCCGCTGCTGACCGCTGAGTCGATCACCGTCGGCATCGGGGCCGGTTATGTCGTGGGCGTCTATTTGCTGGGCATCGACCCAACGTATTTGTGGTACAACATGCTCAAGTACACCGGGACCTCCGATGTCTTCATCGGGTTGATCAAAGCGCTTTTCTTCGGTGGCATCGTCGCCATTATTGGATGTTACAAGGGCATGTTTTGCGGTGAAGGCGCCGAAGGAGTGGGCCGGGCCACGACCGAGGCGGTGGTCTATTCCTCCATCACCATCCTCATCTCGAATTTCTTTCTCACTCTGGTGCTGGGCAAAATCCTCCACACCCTATGATCGAGGTCCGCAACCTGGAGAAGAGCTTCGGCGAGCAGAAGGTGCTGGACGGGGTGAGCTTTCGAATTGAAAAGGGCGAGTCGGTGGTGATTATTGGCCGAAGCGGCGGCGGCAAGAGTGTGTTGCTCAAGCACTTGATTGCCCTGCTCAAACCCGATGCCGGCGAGGTGTTGATCGAGGGCGAAAACATTGTTCCTCTCAACGAGCGGCAACTCCTGCGCGTTCGCCATAAGTTCGGCATGTTGTTCCAAGGGGCCGCGCTCTTTGATTCGATGACCGTAGCCGAAAATATCGCCTTCGCGTTGCGCCGCGAACGGTCGCTGCCGGAAACTGAAATCGCTCGGAAGGTCGCCGCCGTGTTGGAAATGGTCGAATTGCCAGGTACCGAGGACAAAAGCCCCTCGGAACTCTCCGGCGGAATGAGAAAGCGCGTCGGCCTGGCCCGCGCCATTGTCTATCAGCCGGAAATCGTGCTTTATGACGAACCCACGACGGGACTTGACCCGATCGTCTCGGACAGCATCGACAAGCTGATCCTGCGGGTGCGGGACCGGTTGGACGTCACGTCGGTGGTTGTCACGCACGACATGCGCAGCGCCCGGCGGATCGGTCAGCGGATTCTGATGCTGCACGATAAGAAAATTTACGTCACCGGCACGGCGGACGAAATCTTCCAATCGGAAGACCCCGTCGTGAAGCAGTTTGTCGAAGGGGTTTCGGATGTGAAACAACAACTGGCGTGAAAACAGGCAACGACCTATGAGTAAAACGCGTGTGGAATGGAAAGTCGGTTTGTTCGTCTTTATGGGCCTGGTGCTGCTGGCTGGGCTGTTGCTGGCGTTCAGCAAAGGCCTGACTTTCTTCCGCCCTACTTACACGATTTTCCTTCGCGCTCCGGATGTCGGCGGCTTGAAAGTACGCGCCGGCGTTCTGATGGCCGGCGTCCAGATCGGCACCGTCTCCGACATCGTCCTTCCCCGCGCCGGCACTAATGTGTTGATCATCCTCAAAATCTACAGCAAGTACGAAATCCATAAAGACGCTCACTTTGAGATCCAGACTTCCGGGTTCCTGGGCGACCAGTTCGTCGCCGTCATCCCCACCCAAAACAAGGAGCCGCTGTTCCGGGACAACGAGGAGGCGGAAGCCGATGCGCCGTTCAACATCCTGGAGTTCGTTGCCTCGTCCCGCGGCCTGATCGATCGCATCGAGGGTACCGTGGCGCGCCTCGACCAAACCATCACGAATGTCAATTACCTCCTGCTCAACGAGCGCACCCTTACCAATGTCACCGAGACGGTGGCCACGCTGCGCGTGCTCTCGGCCCACACCTTGGTCACTATCGACAACGTCAACGGTCTGCTGAGCTCCAACAGTCCGGCTGTTTCCGTCGCAGTCAGCAACCTGGCGTTCTTCTCGGGCGAGCTTAACCTGATGGCCGGCGGCCTCACCAACCTGGTCGCCACCAACGCCCCCACCTTGCACACGGCTTTGAAAAACGTTGAATCCTCCAGCGAAACCCTCAAATCTGTGCTGGATGATGTGCGAGCCGGCAAAGGTTCGGTTGGCAGCTTGCTGAGCGATCAACAGCTCGCGGCCAACCTGTCGCAAATCACCAGTAACTTGAGCATCACCAGCAGCAACCTCAATCGCCTGGGCCTCTGGGGCATTCTCTGGCGCCACAAACCGCCCCGGACCAATGCTTCGCCCGCGCCGGCGCTGATCATCACCAGCCCAAAAAACCGCCATGATTAGCTCGCGAAACGTAAAACGTGAAACGTGAAATTGAAATGAATGACCTTTTGGAATTCTGGAGTTTTGGAGTATTGACGGGCTGGAAAACCGTGGCCACGGCACCGTTTAAACATCGCGCCTTCACGTTTCACGCATCACGCATCACGCATCATTCCACCACCCCATAACCCCCACCCCGCTCCCCTCATGTCTCCGCTTTGGGTAATCCGCATCCTCTTCCTTTCCCTCTGCACCACGGCTGGCTATGCCGTCAGCCAGGTCCACGAGGATTTTGTCAAAGTGCCCTACAGCGGCGTTTTGGGCATGGTCATGGGGTTTGGTTTCGCCTGGCTCTTGATTGCCATCGACGAAATGTTAAAGGGCTTTTCGCTGCGTGCTTTCTCCGCTACCACTTTCGGCCTCATTCTCGGCAGCGTCGTCGCCCTGCTGGTGGATCGCTCCGGACTGTTCGACAAAGCCGATGAAGTCCATCGCTGGCTTATTCGCCTTGGCCTGTTTCTTGGTTTCAGTTACATCGGCATCGTCCTGGCCATGCGCAGCAACAAGGAGGATTTCTCCCTCATCATCCCCTACGTCCGCTTCGCTCCCCAGAACCGGCCCGATAATTTCCTGCTGCTGGATACCAGCACGATTATCGACGGCCGCATCGCCGACCTGCTCGAGGCCAATTTCCTCGAAGGCTTGATCATTGTCCCTCGCTTCGTCTTGAAAGAGTTGCAGCAGGTCGCCGATTCCAACGACCCGATCAAGCGCGCCCGTGGGCGCCGCGGGCTCGAGATGCTCAACCGGATCCAGCGCAATACCCTCAACGAGGTCAAAATTCATGATGGCGATTTCCCCGATGAAAAAGAAGTCGATACCAAGCTCGTACGACTGGCCCGTAATCTGGGAGCCAAGCTTTTTACCAACGATTATAATCTCGGCAAAATCGCCGAGCTCCAATCCGTCAAGTACGTCAATCTCCACGACCTGGCCAAATCGATGCGGACCGTCCTGCTGCCGGGCGAGGTCGTTTCGTTGCGCATCGTCCGGGAGGGCAAAGACAAGGGCCAGGGCGTCGGCTACCTCCCTGACGGAACCATGGTGGTGGTCAACCACGCGCAGGAGTTCGTCGGCCAGCAGGTCGATGCTCAGGTCCAGAGCCTGCTCCAAACCGGTGCGGGCGTCATTATTTTTGCCGACCTCAAACAACCGGCGCCGGCGTGAACCGTTGCCGGTTAGAACTGTTCGAACATTTCCGGTCCGATGCCCGCTGCTCTCTTCCAATTAAAGAAGCTCCTCCCTCCTGGGGAACTCAGCCTCGATCCCGCCGTCCTGGCTGCCCATGCGGGCGATAAATGGTTTGCGAGCCACTTGCCGGAGGCCGTTGCCTTGCCGCGAAGCGCCCGCTCTGTCTCGACGGTGCTTCGCTTTGCCAATCGCCACCGTATCCCCGTTACCGCCCGCGGCGCTGGGCACGGCTATGTCGGCGGTTGCGTGCCCGTGCGCGGCGGCATCGTCCTGTCGCTGGCCCGCATGAACCGCATCAAGGAAATCAATTCCGATGACTTTGTCGCCGTTGTCGAGGCGGGCGCCAATACCCAAAAAATCCAGGACCAGGTTGAGCAGCGCGGCTTGTTTTATCCGCCTGACCCTGCCAGCCGGAAGGAAAGCTTCATCGGCGGCAATATCGCGACCAACGCCGGTGGACCGCGCTGTCTCAAATATGGCGTCACTCGCGACTACGTGCTGGGACTGGAAGTGGTTCTTGCGAACGGGACGGTGCTGCGACTGGGCGGACGGACGCATAAGAACAAAACGGGTTTTGAACTCCACCGGCTGTTTGTTGGCTCCGAAGGGCTCCTGGGGGTCGTCACCGAGGCGACCTTGAAGCTGCTCCCGCTGCCGCCCTATCGCGCCTGTTTGGCCGTTGGTTTTGGCTCGATGCGGGCCGCCATCCGCTCGCTACACGCCATCCTGGAGGCCGGGTTCCTGCCGACCGCGCTTGAATTGGCCGATGCCTTCACGCTTGCCGCGGCCTACAACCGCACCAGGAGTGAGCGCCTCCGCGGCTGCCGTGCTCACCTGATCGTCGAGTTGGATGGTCAAGCGCGCTCCGTCCGCGCCGAGACCCGCCAGCTCGAACGCATCATCCGCCGCCAGCATCCTCTGTTTGTGCAGCGCGGCCTCGGCCGGCGCGCTTGCGAAGCGGTTTGGCAAATCCGGCGTGAGTTTTCCTACGCCCTGCGCGACACCGGCTTGACCAAGCTCAACGAAGATATCGTGGTGCCGCGCGGGCGGCTCGAAGACCTGTTCGCGTTCGCGGTCCGGCTGCAAAAGAAACACGGACTGGCGGTAGCCTGCTTCGGCCACGCGGGGGACGGCAACATCCACGTCAATGTGATGGTGGATTACAAAGAACCCCATGCCGCTCGCCGGGCGGATGCGGCGCTGGACGAATTATTCCGCCAAGTGCTGGCCTGGAAGGGAGCCATCTCCGGCGAACACGGTATTGGCCTGGCTAAACAAGCGTGGTGGCCGCTGGCCGCTTCGAAAGAGGTCCGCGAGCTGCATGCCACGGTGAAGAAGGCGTTGGACCCCAACGGCATCCTCAACCCTGGTAAATTCGTCTGAGCGCTCGGCTCGGGCGTGAGGCCATGCCAACGGGCTATGACGTAATTATCGTCGGGTTGGGCGCCATGGGCAGCGCCGCGACGTATCACCTGGCCAAGGCCGGTAAACGCGTGCTGGGCCTGGACCGTTTCAAGCCGCCGCACACGCTCGGTTCCTCGCACGGGCTGACCCGGATCATTCGTGAGGCCTACTTCGAACATCCCCTTTACGTACCGCTCGTCCAACGCTCGTACGAACTTTGGGCGGAGCTCGAAGCCGCCTCCGGGCGCCCACTTTTTTTGCAAACAGGCGGCCTGAGGCTCGGATCGCCTGACGGCCAGCTCATTACCGGCGCCAGGCGGAGCGCTGAACAGCACAAACTCCCGCATCAGATTCTGTCCGCTTCGGAGTTGCGTGGCAGGTTTCCTGCCTTCCGGCCGGCCGAAGAAATCGTCGCTGTTTGGGAGCCACGCGCCGGGATTCTTTTTCCCGAGTTGGCGGTCGATGCCCACCTCAAGCTGGCGGTGGGGAATAGCGCGACGCTCCGGTTTGACGAGCCAGTCCTGAAGTGGGAACCGCAGCCGAATGGAGTCCGCGTCTTTACGGCCACCGGCATCTATCAGGGGCAAACACTTCTGCTCTCGGCCGGAGCTTGGATGAGTTCTCTTGAACCCGGTCTGAATCTGCCGCTCACGGTCGAACGTCAGGTGCTTTGCTGGTTTGAACCTGCGCTGCGCCGGGAACTATTTCAGCCGCGCTATTGTCCAATTTACATCTGCGAGTACGAGCCGCGGCACTTCTTCTACGGTTTCCCCGACCTGGGCGACGGAATCAAGGCTGCCCTTCATCATCAGGGCGAAATCACCACACCGGATTCCGTCCGACGTGAGGCGGGAGCTTCCGAAGTCACCGCCGTGCGAGACCTGTTGGTCCGCTTCCTGCCCGGTTCCGATGGCGCTCTGAAATCCACGGCCGTATGCCTCTATACCAATACTCCTGACGAACATTTCGTTCTGGGGCGTCACCCGAACCATCCGCAGGTGTTAATTGCCAGTCCGTGTTCCGGCCATGGATTCAAGTTCTCCCCGGTGATCGGTGAAATCGCCGCTATGTTGCTGTCGGGGCAAACGCCTCCGTTTGATCTGAGTTTGTTTGCTCCTGACCGATTTGCCGGAGTGCGGTAGCGTCAGTTCTTTGCCGCGGCGGTTTTCGCGTTCTCGATCAGCTCCCAGAATTTGGGATTCTGCTGCAGCGCCTCGTCTTCCTGCATCTTCAGACCGGAGCGGAACAAAAAGTCCTTCAGCGTGTGGCGATTGAGGATCCGATGCACCAGCAGACCCAGCTCGTGCCGCTCGAAATAGACGCGGTAGTCCCCGACCCGGAACCGGTGCAGGATACGGCCGGCGCGTTCGAGCTTGCCGAACTGGTCCAGCTCGGTGTGCATCACCTGCTGCGGCAGGCCGCGGAACTCGCCCAGGATTTGGAGCTGCAACTCCTTGGGCATGCGGGCCAATTCAGCCGCGCTGGTCGGGTTGAAAATGATTTGGAACGGGCGCATTTTGGATCATTGGTAGCGCGTACGGGAATCGAACCCGTCTTTCAGCCTTGAGAGGGCCGTGTCCTAACCGATAGACGAACGCGCCAGACGGAACCGGGATAATGCTACCCTGCGACGCCTGGTTGTCAACGCCCGCCGTTGGCCTTCGCCTTTGCCATCCCCGAGGCGATGGGGGGTTTTCAGACCCGCGCCAGCGCCGGCACGGGCTTGGCCATTACGGCTTCGGTGATCATCTGCGCAGCTTCGTCGTGCGGCACCAGGTCCGTGTTGATGACCAGGTGGTAGAGCAAGGGATCGTTGATTTCTTTGTTGAAATACTTCTTGAGGTACCGCTTGCGGCCGAGATCTTCTCGCTCGGCCAGTTCGAACGCGGCCTTGGGGGTAAGATGCTGGAGTTCTTGAAGATGCCGGACCCGTTTTTCCAGCGAACCAACAAGTCGAACGTGGAAGACATAACCGAGCCGGGAAGTAATCACGTTAGCACCGCGTCCGATCAGAATGACATGCCCAAGTTCGGCCAGGCGCAGGATCGTGTCGGCCATTTGGCGCACCAGGATCCAGGAGGGGGGATGCAGCCCGAACAATTCGTCCATCGTATCGGAGATTTCGGAGATGCGGTCTTCCGGCATGAACCTTGCCAGCCGTTTGGGCAGGTGATGGTCTTCGAGGACCTTCTCGACCAGGTTCCGGTCAAAGACGGTCCAGGGACACGCTCCCGCCTGCGCCTGCGCCTGGAGGATTTCGACTAGTTTCGCGGCCACCGCATGGCCGCCGGCGCCCGCCTGGCGCGAAATGGTAATGGCCCGCCGCGGCTCGCCATTCCGGTGCGTGTGCGGCCAGGTGGGCGGCTGCATTTGACAGTTGATGAAGGTCAGGCACTGCTCGAGGCCGATCGGCGTATTCATAATCCACTTTGTTTCTGGATCAAGGTAACTCTTGAATGATGTGGATTCAATTTTGTGTGCACAGATTTGAGCTTGCCTTATGAAGCCCATTAAAACCGACGCAGGCATAGCTATGGCAAACAGCGACCACTATCGCGCCTCACATTCACGTTTCACGCATCGCGCCTCACCGAAATGGTTCTGCCTTAATCATTCTGCCATCTCTCCCGCCTGCAGCTCGTAATTGAGAATCGAGAGGCAATAGATCGCCGCGGTTTCGGTGCGCAGGACCAGCCGGCCCAGCGTGATGGGCAGCGCCCCGGCGGCTTCAATCATCCGCAATTCGGCCGGGGAAAAGTCGCCCTCCGGGCCAATCCAGACCGCAACCGACCCGGGTCTGCGCCCTTGTTCGTGCTGAAACCGCTGAAAGTATTCTCGCGGATGCTTGCTGCCGGGTTGCAGCGAGCCAACGAGGGCCAGGTCGAAATTCTCCTGGCGAGCCAGATATTCCTGTGGTGTGACCGGCGCTTCGACCCGGGGCAGCCAGGCCGAGCCGCATTGTTTGATTGCTTCGATCGCGACTAACTGCCATTTCTCACTCTTTTCTTCGGCCGCTTCGTCTTCGATATGTGCGACCACCCGTTCGGCAAGCAGCGGAACGATGCGGTGAACGCCCAGCTCGGTTGCTTTTTGGATGATCGATTCGATGAGCTTTCCCTTGGGCAGCGCCTGCAGCAGCGTGAGTTGGCAGGGCAGCGGCACGGTCGAACGTTTCTCTACCACTTTCAACGCGACGGCGTTGCGCCCACAGTCCTGAACTTCGCAGCGGCACTCCAGGCCCGCGCCGTCCAGCACAACCACCTGCTCGCCGCGCTGAACCCGCAGCACGCGAAGAGCGTGGTGGGCTTCACGACCGGTGAGGGACAGAGTATTGTCCCGGCATGCCTCCGGCGGAAGATAGAAGCGGTGGCCGGGCATGGAGTGGTGGGATGATGGATGATGGATGTTGGGGGATGGGCCCCGTTTCACGTTTCACGCGTCACGTTTCACGTTTTACGCGTCACTTGAACAGTTTCCTGGCTTTCTCGAAGAAGCTCTGGCTCAAGGGACTTTCCTTGCCGTTGCAGAGCTGGGCGAATTCCTCGAGCTTGGTTTTTTGGTCGGCCGACAGGTGCGTCGGCACTTCGACGTTGACGCGCACGTGCAAATCGCCATGACCATACCCCTGGATGTTTTTGATCCCTTTGCCTTTGAGCCGGAACATCGTCCCGGGCTGGGTGCCGGCAGGGATTTTGATGGCATTCCTGCCGTCCAGGGTAGGCACGTCAATTTCGGCTCCCAGCGCGGCCTGGACAAAATTGACCGGCACTTCGCACAGCAAATCGTCGCCATCCCGCTGAAAAATTTCGTGTGCCTTGACGTGGATGACGACGTAAAGGTCGCCGGAGGGCCCCCCGCGCCAGCCGGCTTCGCCGTTGCCGCTGGAACGGAGCCGCGACCCGGTGTCCACTCCCGCCGGGATGCGCAAGGCTATTTTTGAGGTGCGGTCGCGGCGCCCCTGGCCGTGACAGGTTTTGCAGGGATGGTCGAGGATGCGCCCGGCGCCCTGGCATTGAGGACAGGCCTGGGCGATGCTGAATATGCCGCGCGAGCTGATGACCTGGCCGCGTCCGCCGCAAGTGGGGCAGGCGCGCGCGCGGGAGCCGGCCTCGGCGCCGGTTCCCTGGCAAACTTCGCAGCGGTCCGGCTTGGTGACAGTGATTTCCTTCTCGGATCCACGGGCGGACTCCTCGAAGGTAAGCTCGAGGTCGTAGCGGAGGTCGTCCCCGCGCTGGGGCCCGCTGGGATCGCGTTGGGCGCCGCCGAACAGGTCCTCGAAGATGCTGCCGCCGCCAAAAACCTCGCGGAAAACCTCGAAGGGATCATGGAAGCCGCCGGCGCGGCCGAAGCCGCCGGCGCGGCGATCAAAGGCCGCGTGGCCGTATTGATCATAGGCGGCGCGCTTTTGCGGGTCGCACAGCACCTCGTAGGCCTCGCCCAGTTCCTTGAATTTTTCTTCGGCCGCTTTATCGCCCGGGTTCTTGTCCGGGTGATATTTCACCGCCATTTTCCGGTAGGCTTTTTTGATTTCCTCTTCCCCTGCGCCTTTTTCCACCCCAAGGACTTCATAATAATCTCGTTTGGTCATGCGGGCGCTCACTGGGCAGGGGGTTTGGCGACGATCACGCCGGCCGGGCGCAACAGCCGCTCCCGGAGCTTGTATCCTTTGCGTAGCTGCTGGACCACCTGGCCTTCGGGTACCTCGTCTGTTTCTTTTTGAGAGACGGCTTCGTGCAGGTTGGGATCAAAGGGTTTGCCGGCGGCATCGACCTCTTCGAGGCCGGCCTCGGCCAGGGCGCCTTTGAGTTGTTGGAAGACCATGTTAATCCCCGCTTGCAGGGGTTGGACCGAATCGGCCTGGTTATTCTGGGTCGCGGAGCGGGCCATGTCAAAGGCATCCAGCACCGGAATGAGTTTCTGGAGGAGGTTTTCGTTGGCGAACCTGATGGCGTCCTGTTTCTCGCGGGCGGCGCGCTTTTTATAATTATCGAAATCGGCGGTGGTTCGCAGCAGCCGTTCCCAATGGTCGTCGGCTTTGGCCGCGCGCACCTTCAACTCTTCCAATTGCCCGGGGGTGAGGATGGCGGGTTCCACCGGCAGCAACGGCTCGGCCGCTGCCGTTGGGTCGTCCGCGCCCGGTTGCTTCTGTACTTCTACATTGCGCTCTTTCATGAGACTCAAACTTCCTCAAATAAAGTGTCAGTGCTTAAAATAAGCGAATTTGGTCCGCAGGGCAACGAGGGAATTGGAGGAAGTAGCGGAGCGGGCGCAACCCAGTTTCTTGCAGGGGGGTGTAGAATCCGTGCATGAACGCGACCTGTCGAGAATGTGTCGTTCCCCAAAACCAATTGGAACCAGTGGCGGTGCTGGCCGCACGGGCGGCTTGTGCGTTGGATAGGTCCATCCAGGGTTT
>Ga0210408_10001671_pt1 | contig 22815 bp, 19 predicted proteins | sample IncBWH4MmetaG_FD_155471 | JGI IMG/M metagenome (GOLD analysis project Ga0210408, IMG submission 155471) | Forest soil microbial communities from Barre Woods Harvard Forest LTER site, Petersham, Massachusetts, United States - Inc-BW-H-4-M | ecosystem: Environmental > Terrestrial > Soil >...
GTACGGAGCGCGCGTGCAGATAACAGAGTCGCTCGGCGGGATGGGGGAGGCGGTGGCGGCCGCGCGCGCGATGGCCGGCGAGCCGGACGTATTTCTGCCCGATCAGTTCTCCAATCCCGCCAACCCGGCGATCCACCGGCGCACGACCGGCCCGGAGATCGAGCGAGCGCTGGACGGGCGCGTCGACGTGCTCGTCGCGGGGGTGGGCACGGGTGGCACGATCACCGGCGCGGGTGGCTATCTGCGCGAACGCAACCCCGACCTTCGGATCGTCGCGGTGGAGCCGCGTGGCTCGGCCGTGCTGTCCGGGGCGGCGCCCGGGCCGCACCGCATCCAGGGCATCGGCGCGGGCTTCGTGCCGGCCGTGCTCGACCGCGCGTTGCTCGACGAGGTGATCTCTGTATCCGACGACGACGCGATCCACACCGCCTGGGGCTGTGCGCAGCGTGCAGGCGTGCTCGCCGGAATCTCCTGCGGCGCCGCGCTGTGGGGCGCGCTTCAGGTCGCGGCCCGCCCGGAGAGCGCGGGCAGGCGAGTTGTCGTGATCATGCCCGACTCGGGCGAGCGCTACGTCTCGCAGGCATTTTTCGCGCCCTGACGCCACCCGGCGTCCGTCCCCGTGCAACCAGCACGCGGCCGGCCCCCGTGCGGCGTCAGACGCGTTGCTTGGAACTGGCTCTTTGGCGCAATCCGGAGGAGGAAGAGGAGCAGTCCACGTGCTGGCCGATCCCGAACGATCGTAGTCCGCGTGCCGGCCGATCCCGAACGATCGTAGTCCGCGTGCCGGCCGATCCCGAACGATCGGTAGCACGCGGCCGCCCGCCGTCCGGCGTCAGACTTGCCGCTCGGGACTCGTCCGGTGCTGCAGCCCGGATGGAGTAACGAAAAGACGGCGCTACGCTGTTCGCATGCCCGGCCTCGGTGTGCTTGCACAGGTCGCGAAAGAGTTGCGTCGCGACATGGACGCGGCTCGCGAACGCGATCCCGCGGCTCGCGATGTGGGGCCGGTGGAGATCTGCCTGACTTGGCCCAGCATCCACGCGCTGCTGGCCCACCGGATTGCACACGCGTTGCACGACGCGGGAGTGCGGCTGCTGCCACGGGTGATCTCGACCTGCACGCGCGCGCTGACGGGGATCGAGATCCATCCGGCGGCGCAGATCGGCGAGGGCCTGTTCATCGACCACGGCGCCGGGGTCGTGATCGGCGAGACCGCCGTCATCGGCAACGACGTGACGCTGTATCAGGGTGTGACGCTCGGCGGCACCGGATTTGCCACGGGCAAGCGCCATCCGACGGTGCAGGACAACGTCACGATCGGCTCGGGCGCGAAGCTGCTGGGGCCGATCACGATCGGTCACGGCGCGAAGATCGGCGCCAACAGCGTCGTCATCACCGACGTTCCCCCGAACTCGACCGTCGTCGGCAATCCGGGACATCCGGTGCGCGTGGACGGCCGCCGCGTCGAGGGCCCCGACGCCGACTGGATTCACCTGCCCGACCCGATCGCGGAGGCGATCCAGTCGCTGGCGAGCCGCATCGGCGCGCTGGAGCGCGCCGTCGGCAAGCTCTCCGGCGAGGAGTCCGACGCTCCGGTGTCTGAGGTTGCGCCGCTGCGTTCCGTTCGCGGACCCAACCCGGCCGGGGGGTAGATGACCGCAGGGACCCGCTTCACACCGACGGCGTGGGTCGTCTGGGGGCGCGATGGGCAGGCTGGTTATTTTGGTGTGAACGACAAAGGAGCGATGACCATGTCCTTCAAGGCCGGCAGCAGATCACGACGTTGCGCCGCGTGCGGGCGGCGTGGCAACTCCCGTTCTCGATCTCCGGTAGCGCAAACGCTCGGCGCCGGATCGCTCGGCGCGCTTGCCGTCGGTGCGCTCGCGCTGGGCAGCGGTGCGATCGGAGCGTTGGCGATCGGCAGGTTGGCGATCAAACGCGGCGCGATCGGGCGCCTGCGAGTTGAGGAGCTGAGCGTCGGGCGCCTGACCGTCGAAGAGCTTGCGATCGAGCACCGGGATGGATCGTCCTCGGGCGAAGTGAGAGCTTCCTAGCGGGCCGCGCGCCGACTCTCCCGGTCAACCTGGCGAACCGTGGCTGGGGCTGGTGAGCATCGCGAATGTCGCGTGCGCGCGGGCATCAAGCGAGCCGTGCCCGCCGCGCGCGCATCTATCCTGAGGCTGGATGCCTGACGAAGCCCAAGCCGAGCTGATCTTGGACGACGATCTCGATGTGCCGCGCCCTCCGGGCCAGACGGCTCCAGACGAGGAGGAGCGGATCGAGCGCCTGCTGGAGGGGCTGAACGAGCCCCAGCGCGAGGCGGTCACCCACGGGGAGGGCCCGCTGCTGATCCTGGCCGGGGCGGGCAGCGGCAAGACGCGCGTGCTGACCCACCGGATCGCGTTCCTGATCTATACCGAGCGGGCGCACACGAACGAGATCCTCGCGATCACGTTCACCAACAAGGCCGCGCAGGAGATGCGCGGGCGCGTCGAGCGCCTGCTTACCGATCGACGATCGACGGGATCGCCGATCGGCCGGCAACAGCGCGGGATGTGGCTGATGACGTTTCACGCCGCCTGCGCGCGCATCCTGCGCTCGGAGGCCGAGCGGCTGGGATACACGCGCCAGTTCACGATCTATGACCAGGCTGACGCGCGGCGGCTGACGCGCCGCTGCATCGACGAGCTGGGGATCGACCCCAAGCGCTTCACGCCCGCGGCGATCCACAGCCAGATCTCCGCGGCCAAGAACCGGTTGCGCGCCGCCGATGACTATCGCCAGGCGGTGGGCTCGCCGTTCGAGGAAATGGTCGCCGACGCGTATGAGCTGTATGAGCGGGACCTGCTGCGCATGAACGCGATGGACTTCGATGACCTGCTGTTCCGTGCCGTCAACGTGCTGGAGCTCTACGAGGAGGTGCGCACGCGCTACGCGCGCACGTTCAGGCACGTGCTCGTGGACGAGTACCAGGACACCAACTACGCCCAGTACCGGCTGTTGCAGCTGTTGGTCGGGGGCGGTAGAGCGCCCAAGCGCGGGGAGCGCGTCCAGCTGGAGGGGCATCGCAACCTGGCGGTGGTAGGCGATGACTCGCAGTCGATCTACGGATTTCGCGGAGCCGACGTACGCAATATACTGGACTTCCAGGACGACTTTCCCGATGCGCGCGTGGTCAAGCTCGAGCAGAACTATCGTTCGACTCAGCGCATCCTGTCGGCCGCGAACGCGGTTATCGCCAACAATCGCGGGGGGATCGCCAAGCGGCTGTGGAGCGAACGCGGCGACGGCGAGCCGATTCATGTGCGCGAGCTGGAGGACGAGCACGGCGAGGCGCGGTTCGTCGTGGGGGAGATAGAGCGGCTCGTGGACGAGGGGGCCGGGCGCGCGGAGATCGCCGTGCTGTACCGGACGAACGCGATGTCGCGGGTGATCGAGGACACGCTCGTGCGCCGCGAGATCGCCTATCAGGTGATCGGCGGGACGAAGTTCTACGAGCGCGCCGAGATCAAGGACGCGATCGCCTATCTGTCGTGGCTGGCCAACCCGTTCGACGTGGTGGCGTTCACGCGCATCGTCAACTCTCCCCGTCGCGGACTGGGTCGCACGTCGCTGTCGCGCATCGTCGCGCACTCCTCCACCGTGGGCGTGTCCGTGTGGGAGGCGGCCGCCGCGGCCGAGCGGATCCCCGGCCTGGGCGCCGCCGCAACCAGGTCGCTGACGCGGTTCATGTCGACGATGGCCGAGCTGTCGGAGCTCGCCCATCAGGGCATCCCCGTCGGAGACCTGCTCGACGCGGTGCTTTCGCGCAGCGGCTACCTCGACGCCCTGGAGGCGGAGGCGCTGGGGGGCGCCGAGAAGACGATCGAAGCGCAGGGGCGCCTGGAAAACCTCGACCAGCTCGTGGAGGTCGCGCGCGAGTTCGACGCGGCCGCGACCGAGGAGGAGGACACGCTGGACCTGTTCCTGCAGCAGCTGGCGCTCGTCGCCGACGCTGACTCTCGCCGCGAGGACGACGGTCTCGTGACGCTGATGACGCTGCACAACGCCAAGGGCCTGGAGTACCCGATCGTGTTCATCGCCGGCTGTGAGGACGGCGTGTTCCCGCACTCGCGCGCCCTGGACGAGGGCGGGTTGGAGGAGGAGCGGCGGTTGTTCTACGTCGGCGTCACCCGCGCCAAGCGGGAGCTGTACCTCGCCTACGCGCGGCGGCGCTCGGTGTTCGGTCAGGCAACGTACGGTCTGCGCAGCCGCTTTCTGGATGAGATCCCGGCCGAGCTGACCGACTGCGAGGAGGAGCTGCGGCTGAGCGTCGGCACGACGCCCGTGGGCGAGGGGGCGGGCGGGCGCACGATCGGTGGGCGCTCCGCGCAGAGCTGGGCGGCTTCACGTGCCGCCGAGACTGCTCCCGCGAAGACGTATCGGATGGGCGAGGACGTCGTGCACGCCGCCTTCGGCGAGGGCGTCGTCACCGGCGTGGAGCCGGGTGGGGTGATCGTCGTGCGCTTCGCCTCAGACGGGTCCGAACGCAAGCTGATGGCCGAGTACGCGCCGGTCTCCCGCCGCTGAGAATACGATCCGCTCTGTGACGGCCACGATCATCGACGGCAAGGCGATCGCCGCGCGCGTGCGGGAGGAGGTCGCCGAGGGCGTACGCGCGTTCAATGCGCAGACCAGCCGCACGCCGGGTCTGGCGACGGTGCTCGTCGGCGACGATCCGGCGTCGGCGATCTACGTGGGCGGCAAGCAGCGGGCGAGCGCGCAGGCGGGGATGCGGGCGTTCGATATGCGTCTGCCGGCGGACTCCACGCACGAGCAGGTCGCGGAGCGGTTGCGCGAGCTGGCGGAGAACGACGAGGTGAGCGGAATCCTGCTGCAACTGCCGGTGCCCGAGCCGCTCGACGGCCCATCGTTGACGGAGCTGGTGCCGCCGGAGAAGGACGTGGACGGGCTGACGCCGGTGAACGCCGGCCTGCTGTCGCTGGGACGTCCCGGGCTCGTGTCGGCGACGCCGCTGGGCGTGCTCGAGCTGCTACGCCAGAGCGAGGTCGAGCTGGCGGGCGCGGCGGCCGTCGTGGTAGGGCGCTCCAACCTGTTTGGCAAGCCGATGGCCCAGCTGCTGCTCGCGCGCGACGCGACCGTGACCGTGTGCCATTCGCGTACGCGCGACCTGCGCGCGGTGTGCGCCCGCGCGGACGTGCTGATCGCCGCGGTCGGTCGCCCGCGGTTGATCGCGCAGGACTTCGTCAAACCGGGGGCGGTCGTGATCGACGTTGGTATGAATCGCCTGACGCCCGAGGAGGCCGGCAACAAGAGTGGGCTCGTTGGGGACGTCGATTACGCCGCCGCCGCGGAGGTGGCCTCGGCGATCACGCCGGTGCCGGGGGGCGTGGGTCCGACGACGATCGCGTTTCTGCTGGCCAACACGTTGCAGGCGGCGCGCGTGCAGGCGGGAATCTCATGAGCCTCAGGCGTCTGCGCGTGGGAGAGCTGCTCGCGCTGGCGGGCGCGATCTGCGTGATCGTGTCGCTGCTGCAGCCCTGGTATGAGAACTCGCTGGGCAAGCTCAGCGCGTGGGACACGTTCGGCCCGGCGCTCGTACTGCTGATCGCCGCGGCCGCCGCCGCGCTTGGGCTGGTGGTCAGCACCATGACCGAGCGCAGCACGGCGCTGCCGGTCGCCGCGGGCGTGTGGAGCGCTCTGTTTGGGATCGTCGCGGTGATAGCGGCGCTCGTGCGGGTGCTCGAGCGTCCCGAACACGCCACCTCGCTGTGTGCGGGCGCGTGGCTGGCGCTGGCGGGCGCGATCCTGATGCTCGTCGGCTCGTGGCAGTCGATGCGCGACGAACGCCCGTCGCTGTATGAGCCGGCGGAACCGCCGCCGCTGCCGCCGCCGGACCCGCATCCCAACGGCACGGGCACCGCCGGGTAGCACCCCGCCACTCGCCGCGATGCGTCAGCGCGTGGTCGTGGCGGGCGCTCCCCGAGAGGCCTCGTAGAATGCGACGCCGTGATTGACCGCGACGAAGTCCTGCACGTCGCTCGCCTCGCGCGGCTGCGGCTGGGCGAGGACGAGATCGAGCCGCTGGCTCGGGAGCTCTCGGCGATCCTCGATCACGTCGCGCACATCGGCGAGCTCGACCTGGAGGGGGTGGCGCCGACGACACACGTGGTCGAGGTGACCGGCGCCCTGCGCGCGGATGAGCCGTGCGGGTCACTGCCGCGCGAGGTCGCGCTGGCGCAGGCCCCGGCCGTCAGCGGCGATGGTTTCTCGGTACCGAGTCCGCAGGCGTGAACGGCAACGAGATCATCGAGTTGTCCGCCACGCAGGCGGCGCGGAAGATCGCCGCGGGCGAGCTGTCGAGCGGTGAGCTGTTTGACGCCTACCGCGCGCGCGCGGCGGCGGATGAGCTGAACTGCTTTACCTGGGTCGCGCCCGAGCGTCGGGCCGGCGTGAACGGCGATGCGAGCGCACCCTTGGGAGGAGTCCCGCTGGCGGTCAAGGACCTGTTCTGCACGGAGGGAGTGCCGAGCCAGTCGGGCTCGCGCATCCTCGAGGGCTACGAGCCTCCGTACACCGCCACCGCCGTACGCAAGCTGCGGGCGGCGGGCGCGAGCCTGCTTGGGAAGACCAACCAGGACGAGTTCGCGATGGGCTCATCGAACGAGAACTCGGCCTATGGTCCGGTGCTCAACCCGTGGGATCGCACACGCGTGCCGGGCGGCTCCTCGGGCGGGAGCGCCGCGGCGGTCGCCGCGGGACTTGCGCCGTGGGCGCTGGGGACGGACACCGGCGGCTCGATCCGCCAGCCGGCAGCCCTGTGTGGGATCGTCGGGCTCAAACCGACGTACGGATCGGTGTCCAGGTACGGGATGATCGCGTTCGCCTCCTCGCTCGACCAGGCCGGCCCGCTTACGCGCGACGTGACCGACGCGGCGCTGCTGCTCAGGCACATGGTGGGTCGCGACCCGTGCGACGCCACCTCGCTGGAGCTCCCACACGAGATCGAGTTGCCGAGCGGTGTGCGTCTGGACGGGGTCAGGCTGGGTGTACCGGCGGAGCTGACGGGCGGCTCCGTGGGCGCGGACGCGGGTGCGGAGGTCGCGGGCGAGGGGATCGAAGCGGGCGTGCTCGACGCGTTCCGCCTCGCCTTGGACCAAGCCGCGGAGCTTGGCGCGGAGATCGTGGAGAGCGTCAGCCTGCCGCACGCGCCGCACGCGCTGTCCGCCTACTATGTGCTCGCGCCGGCGGAGGCCTCCTCGAACCTCGCGCGGTTCGACGGCGTGCGCTATGGGCTGCGCGCCGAGGGCGCCGAGGATCTGCTGGAGATGTACGAGCGCACGCGCCACGACGGGTTCGGCGCGGAGGTCAAGCGGAGGATCATGCTGGGGACCTACGTGCTGTCAGCGGGCTACTACGACGCCTACTACGGGCGCGCGCAGCGCGTGAGGACGAAGATCGCGGAGGACTTCGCGCGCGCGTTCGAGCAGGTCGACTTCATCGTCACGCCGACCGCCCCGACGGTCGCGTTCGGCCTGGGTGAGAAGACGAGCGATCCGTTGCAGATGTACCTGAACGACTACTGCACCGTGCCGATGTCGCTCGCCGGGATTCCCGCGATCTCGATTCCGTGCGGGCTGAGCGCAGGACTGCCGGTCGGCATGCAGCTGGCCGGGCCGGCGTTCAGTGAGAATCGGCTGCTCGATGCCTCGTATGCGCTGGAACGGGCACTCGCGTTTGACGGGAGCGCCGCGCGTGTCTGAGCATGTGGCTCCTCTTTTTGTAGCGCGTGTGCATAGGTATTGCGATAAATACCATAGAAAACAATTTTCCAACATAAAGCCCAAATGTTTACCTATGCAGATACCGCATACTATTGCGCACCAATTCTTTTTTTTATATGCACACACCCACGCTCCGCCCGGCTCGAAAAAACCGCCGCGGCCCGAGGCGATCGACCGGGGCGCAGCGCGTGCCTGAGGATCTCGAACCGGTCATCGGCCTGGAGATACACGTCCAGCTGAAGACGCGCACGAAGATGTTCTGCGGCTGTGAGCTGTCGTTCGGCGAGCCGGAAAACACACGGACCTGTCCGGTCTGCCTGGGCCTGCCGGGCGCGCTGCCGGTGGCCAACGCGCAGGCGATCCATCTTGGCCTGACGATCGGGCTGGCGCTCGGCTCGGAGCTCGCGCCGACGTCGGTGTTTCATCGCAAGAACTACTTCTACCCGGACCTGCCGAAGGGGTATCAGATCTCCCAGTACGACCAGCCGCTGTGCAAAGGCGGGAGCCTGGGGGGGGTGCGCATTCACCGGGTGCACCTGGAGGATGACGCGGCCAAGCTCACGCATGTCGGCGCCAGCGGGCGCATCCACGGCTCGCGGGAGAGCGTCGTGGACTTCAACCGAGGGGGCACGCCGCTGGCGGAGATAGTGACCGAGCCGGATTTGCGCAGCGCCGAGCAGGCGAGCGAGTGGCTGAAGCTGCTGCGCACGACGCTGCGCCAGCTGGGCGTCAGCGACGTGAACATGGAGGAGGGGTCGCTGCGCTGCGACGCGAACATCTCGCTGCGACCAGCCGGCTCGGAGGAGCTCGGGACCAAGACCGAGCTGAAGAACATGAACTCGTTCCGGTTCATCGAGCGCGGCATCCGTGCCGAGATCGCCCGCCAGCAGGAGATTCTGCAGGGCGGGGGAGCGGTCGTTCAGGAGACGCTGCATTACGACCCCGCCGCGGGCGCGATCACAGCGCTGCGCAGCAAGGAGGAGGCGCACGACTACCGCTACTTCCCCGAGCCCGACCTCGTGCCGGTGTGGATCGACGAGGAGATGCTCGGGGGCGCGCGCGCCGCGCTGGGGGAGCTGCCGGCCGACCGGGCGCAGCGGTACGAGCGCGAGCTCCGGGTCAGCTCCGACAGCGCGCGGCTGCTGGCGTTCAGGGCCGAGCTGGGCGACTACTTCGAGGCCGGGCTCGCGGCCGCGGTCGATCCGCCGGCGCCGGCGCAGACGCTCGCGAACTGGATCGCCACCGACCTGTTGAGCCGCCTGGGCGAGGACGAAGACCCGGCCGACTCGCGGGTGCGGCCAGGCGTGCTGGCGGCGCTCGTGGGGCTCGTGTCGGCGAAGCGGATCAGCGTCGGCGCGGGCCGGCAGGTGCTCGACCGGCTCGTGGCCGAGGGTGGCAGCGACCCGGCGGAGATCGTGCGCGCCGAGGGCCTGGAGGCGATCGGGGAGGGAGATGAGCTGGGCGAGATCGTCGCCGCGGCGCTGGCGGCCAACCCCGACGCCGCCGAGCGCGTGCGCGGCGGCAACGCCAAGGCGATCGGCCCGATCGTGGGGCACGTGATGCGCGAGACCAAGGGCCGGGCCGATGGCGGTGAGGTCACAAAGCTCGTCCACGAGCAGCTGGGTATCTGAGTCGCGCCCTGGCTCGGTGTAAGGCGGCGGCAGGCGCAACACGCGGGCGGCGCGTATTTTGGACTGTGGGCCAAAGGCAAAACGGGCGGAGTGCGCCAATATGCTGCCCATGAACCCACCAGTGGCCAATTCGATCGCTCAGCCCCCGCGCCGGTTCGTGCTGCTGCCGGAGCAGGGGGAGGACATGTCGAGTCGAGGGCCGCGAATCCGTCGTTATCGGCTGGCGAGTGTCAGCTGGCGCTCAGGGATGGGCGCAGTCTCCTCGCACAGATCTCCTCCGGCTCCCCTCGGCCGGAAGTGAGCGGGGCGCAGCCGGGCGGGGTGGCGATTCCCGCCCGGCTGCACCGTTTATGGCTCGCGCCCCAAGATCCGCCGAACCGTCTACCCTGATAGGACCATGAGTCAGTCTTCCTCAGAGCCCGCATCCGGCAGCTCGTTCGCCCGCACGGTCGTGGCGGTGCTCGTGCTGCTCGTCGTGGGGTACTTCCTGCTGCACGTGTTGATCGGCGTGGCGGTCGCGGTCGCCGGGTTTGTGCTGGTGATCGCGGCGATCCTCGCAGTCGTCTGGGCTGTGCGCGTCCTGCTCTGAGGGGAGAGGGCACGCGGGCAAGATGGCCTACATCGTTCTCGCGCTGTGCTTCGGGCTGGCGGGCGGGATCGTCGGCAAAATCAAGGGCAGCTCGTTCTGGCTGTGGTTTCTGATCTCGGGGATCGTGCCCGTGCTCGGCCTGCTGGCGGCGGTCGTGTACCGCTCAGAGCGCAACGAGCCGCGCCGGGCCTGCCCGCGCTGCGGGCGCGTGACGAAGGTGTATGACGCGATGTGTACGAAGTGCGGCACCGAGCTGGAGTACCCGGACGTCGTGATCGCGCCGGAATCGCTGCAGTCCAGATAGGCACACGCCGAGATAAGGGAGCCCGAAGACGGGGGCTGTCTATAACTGGTGGATGGACGCGGCCAATGCCACGAGCGCGCCGGCGCGCGAAAGCCTGATCGCCCGCCTCATCCACAGGGCGGGGTTCGAGGACGAGACCGACTTCGTGCTGCGCGTCGTGCAGCCCGCGCTGGTCGGCATGATCGACGGCACCGTCTCCTCGCTGGCGCCGATATTCGCCGCCGCGATCGCCTCGAGCTCGCACACGGCCCTGCTCGTCGGGTTCTCCACGGCGCTGGGGGCCGGGGTGAGCATGGGCTGGTCGGAGGCGCTGTCGGACACGGGCGAGCAGACCGGCCGCGGCTCGGCCGTCGTGCGCGGGTCGATCACCGGCGGGATGACGGCGCTGGGCGGCATATTCCACACGCTGCCGTTCCTGATCTCCGACGTCCACAAGGCGCTGATCGTCGCGGGGTGCGTGGTCGCGTTCGAGCTGTTCGCGATCGCGTGGGTCAGGAAACGGTTCCTGCATGTGTCGATGCGCTCGTCGCTGCTGGTCGTCACGGTGGGAGGCGTAATCGCACTGGCGATCGGCGTGGCCATCGGCAGCTCCTGACGATCGCCGACGCGGCGCGAGGCGGCGTCCTTACCGATCGGAGATCAGATGCGATCTCCCATCGGCCGGCATGTACCGATCGCCGATTAGATGCGATCGTCGATCGGCTGGCACACTTCGCTCCCTGCGCCTTACCGGCATGGGTCATCGACCGCCAGGACCGGTCACTTCATGACCGCGAGGATCCCGGCGCTTGAAAACCCACTCCGGCGCTTGAAAACCCGCTGGTAAACTCGCGATATGCGCGCGGTGGACGCAATCATGGAATGCCTGAAGGCCGAGGGCGTGGACGTCGTGTTCGGGCTGCCCGGGGGGGCGAACCTGCCGACGTACGACGCGTTCGTGAACGGCGGGATCAGGCACATCCTCGTGCGCCACGAGGCGGGCGGCGGGCACGCCGCGCAGGGGTACGCGAAGGCGACGGGCAAGGTGGGGGTGGCGTTCGCGACGAGCGGCCCGGGCGCGACGAACCTGATCACGCCGATAACGGACGCGATGATGGACTCGGTGCCGGTCGTGTTCATCACCGGGCAGGTCAGAACGGAGCTGCTGGGGACCGACGGGTTTCAGGAGGCGGACACGCTGGGGATCACGATCCCGATCGTCAAGCACTCGTTCATGATCCAGGACCCGAAAGAGATCCCCAGGGCGATTCATGAGGCGTTTCACATCGCTCGCACGGGCCGGCCGGGCCCGGTGCTGGTGGACATCCCGCAGGACCTGTCGCGCGCGGAGATCGAGTACGAGCCGGTGACCGACGTGCGGCTGCCGGGGTATCAGCCGACGACGGAGGGCAACCAGAAGCAGATCCGCCAGGCCGCGAAGGCGCTGGCGGCGGCCAGGCGCCCGGTGATTTACGCGGGTGGGGGCGTGGTGAACGCGAACGCCTCGGCCGAGCTGATCGAGTTGGTGGCGTGCGACAGGTTCCCGGTGACGTGCACGCTGATGGGCCTGGGCGCGTTCCCGGCCCCGCACAAGCAATGGCTGGGGATGTTGGGGATGCATGGGACGCGGGCGGCAAACTACGCGATGGACGAGGCGGACCTGATCTGCGCGGTGGGCGCGCGCTTTGACGATCGCATCACGGGCAAGCTGTCGGAGTTCGCGCCGAAGGCGAAGTTCATCCACATCGACATCGACCCGGCGGAGATCTCGAAGAACGTGCCGGCGCACATCCCGATCGTGGGCGACGCCAAGCACGTGCTCGCGAAGCTGGCGGTCGAGTACCGGGCGCTGAGCGCCGACACCGCGCGGCTGGGCGACTGGTGGCAGCGAATCGAGGGCTGGAAAGCGAAGTATCCGCTGGGCTACGAGGACTCGAGCGATAGCGAGATCAAGCCCCAATACATGATCCAGGCGCTGTATGAGGCGACCAAAGGCGAGGCGATCGTGAGCAGCGACGTGGGCCAGCACCAGATGTGGACGGCGCAGTACTACGACTTCCCGGCGCCGCGGCGCTGGATCAACTCGGGCGGGCTGGGCACGATGGGCTTCGGGCTGCCGGCGGCGATGGGCGCGGCCGTGGGCTGCCCCGAGCGGCTGGTGTGCTGCGTCGCGGGGGACGGGTCGGTGCAGATGAACGCGCAGGAGCTGGCGACGTGCGCGCAGGAGCAGATCCCGATCAAGGTGTTCATCATGAACAACGGGTACCTGGGCATGGTGCGGCAGTGGCAGGAGCTGTTCTGGGACGGCAAATACAGCCATGTTGAGACGGGCGAGTTCCCGGACTTCGTCAAGCTCGCGGAGGCGTACGGCGCGACGGGGATGCGGTTCGAGGACAAGACGACGCTCGTGGAGGACATGAAGCGCGCGATCGCGACAGAGGGCCCGGTGCTCGTGGACGTAAGGGTGACGCGCGAGGAGAACACATATCCGATGATTCCGGCGGGCCAGCCGGCCAGAGAGATGGTTGGGTGACCGCGGCGATGGGCGAGCCGGGCACGAAGGCACCGCTGAGCCTGGAGGAGCTGGAGGCCTCGGCGGGGCTGCGCACGGGACGCAAGCACGTGCTGTCGATCCTCGTGGAGAACAAGTCGGGCGTGCTGACGAGGATCGCCGGGCTGTTCGCAAGGCGGGGGTTCAACATCGACACGCTCACGGTGGGGCCGACCGACGACGAGCAGATCTCGCGGGTGACGCTGACGGTGGACGGGGCGCTGCACCCGATCGACCAGGTGACAAAGCAGCTGCACAAGCTCGTGAACGTGCTGAAGATCCGCGACCTGGAGCCGGAAGACACGGTCGCGCGCGAGCTGGCCCTGTTCAAGGTCTCCGCGGACGGGGCGCAGCGGGGCGAGCTGATGCAGATCGCGGAGATATTCCGAGGCAAGGTCGTGGACGTGACCAAGCGCTCGGTGATCATCGAGGTGACGGGCACGACGGAGAAGATCGAGGCGTTCGAGGGCATGGTGCGCCCGTTTGGCTTGATCGAGATGATGCGCACGGGCGAGATTGCGATATCCCGAGGGCGCACCGAGACCTGAGGCCCGTTGAGCTGGCGCATCTCTGCGTCCTCGACCTGCTTGGCCAACGAACCCCAGGAGGCGCAGGCGCGAAAAGATGCGGGCTTGGATGGGTAAGCCAGAGCCGGTCCTTGCATCGAGTTGCGGTCCAAGCCGCTTACCGCAGCTGTTGACATTGCGAGAGCGTTGAACGGCAACAGAGCAATAACCGACACACAGCGCCCGGAGAGCCCGTTCGCGTTGAGCGAGCAGGATCGCGAACGGATGGGGGCGCGGCTGGACCTCGCGCTGCGCAGGGCCAGGCGCAGCGGCGAGCCGACGCTGGCCACGACCACGGTGAAACTACCCGGCACGGTCGACCCGAGCGCCGTGGTGTGTGCGTCGCGTAGGCGCGAGGGCGAGCCGTGGTTCGCGTTCGAGCAGCCCGACCGCGGCGGCGCGGCGCTTGCGGCGCTGGGCGAAACGGTGCGCCTGAACGGCGCCGGCCCGGAAAGGTTCGCGAGCGTGGCCGACCGCTGGCGCCGGCTGGCGGCGACGGCCGTGGGGGACCCGCTGGACGACCCCGACCGCTCTGGGCCGGTGGCGGTCGGTGGGTTTGCGTTCGCGTCCGAGGGCGGTAAAACGCCCGCGTGGGAGGGGTTCGACCCCGCCTCGCTGGTCGTGCCGGAGGTCGCGATCAGGCGCGCCACCAAGGGAGCGCGCGAGCGCGCGCATGACGAGCCCGATGTAAGGCTGACGCTGGCGGCGCTGATGGCGCCCGACGACACCTCCGAAGAGGCGCTCGACCGCTTGGAAGGCCGGTTAGCGGAGCTGCGCGAAATGGCGCTGCCGCTGCTGGACCCGGCGCCGACGGGCAAGTATCGGGTGGCGAGCGCGATGCCCCCCGAGCACTACGAGGCGGCGGTGGAGCACGCGACGGCGCTGATCAGAGCAGGCAGGCTGGAGAAGATCGTGCTCGCGCGCGAGGTGGAGACGCGTGCCCCGAAGGCGTATGACCCGGCGGCGATGCTGGGCGTGCTGCGCGAGGCGTTCCCGGCGTGCTACTGCCTCTGCGTGGGGCGCGGAGACGCGACGCTGATCGCAGCCAGCCCCGAGCTGCTCGTACGCCGCGAGGGCCACCGCGTGAGCACGCTGGCGCTCGCGGGCTCGACCAGGCGCAGCGCCGATCCCGCCGTGGACGACCATCTGGGCGAGCAGCTGCTGCGCGACGAGAGCTACCGCGAGGAGCACGCGATCGTCGCACGGCGGATCGAGCGCACGCTGCGCGCGCATGCGGTGTGGGTGGCGGCGGCCCCGGAGCCGGAGCTCGTGAAGATCGCCAATATCCAGCACCTGGCGACCCCGATCCGCGCGCAGCTGGCCGCCCCGATCGACGCGGTGGAGCTGGCTGGGCTGATGCACCCCACGCCGGCAGTCGGGGGTGAGCCGCGGGATGTCGCCACTCCGTTGATCCCTGCGCTGGAGGGACTGGACCGCGGCTGGTACGCGGGCCCGGTCGGCTGGACCGACGCGACGGGGGACGGCGAGTTCTGCGTCGCCCTGAGATGTGCGCTGCTGCGCGAGAACGTCGCCCACTGTTATGCGGGCAATGGGATTGTGCGCGACTCAAACCCCCAGGCGGAGCTGGCCGAGACCGAGGTGAAGCTACAGGCCCTGCTGCCGTTGCTCGCGGGCTGAGCGTCGAGGCTCGGGGAGCGCCAGTAGATCGCGCGTCAGGCGACTGCGTGGTGTTGCTTGCCGGGTCTTGGCAGCGCGTCGAGGACGGCCTGGGGCAGGCGCTTGCTGGCGGCCCATATCTCGACGGCGACGATCTCGTCGGTGGTGGCGTCATGGTCGATCAGCCCCCACTCGACCTCCTCGCTGACAACGCACTCGGAGGCGCCCGTAGGGAGCCACGCGATGTCGGCTTCGGGATCGTAGTAGGAGTACATGACGTTCATCAGGATAGATCCCTGAGATGGCGTCTGCGCGGTCGGTGCTTGGGCCATGCGCTGATAATCCGGACCGCGTCGCGGTCTTCGCGGGTCGGGATAGGTCGTACACGACCACGAAGCGACCTGCGTCGATGCGCCATTGAGCGTCTCCGTCATTGGTTTCGCGGATCGGATGCAGATCTCGAACGGCGCGCTCGACGCGTGCGCGCGTCAATCCACGCCGGGGGAGACGTTCTTCGGCGTGGATTGTCCACGTAAAGCGCTCGATCGTCACGGCCTTTGAGAGGCTATGTGGTGCTTGGGATGAAACTCTCAGGCGGCTGGCTAACCCGTCGGATCGTTCGGCGCGGCGGAGACGGCGCTCCACACGCGAGCGTGTAATTCCACGTTGGCGGCGCGGTCGGTGCGGGCGTGGATCAGCGTGGAGCCGGTCTGGGGCGCGAGCGCGCGCTCCAGCGCGGCGCGCAGGTCGGGGATCGTCTGGACCGGCTCGTGTATGAGGCCGTACAGCGCGGCGACCCGCGCGAAGTCCAGGCCCGTGGGGGTGGCGACGTGACGGGTGTAGATGTCGTCCGCGCGCGCGATCGCGGCTCGCGAGACGGGCAGGAAGTCGAAGATCCCGCCGCCGTCGTTGTCCAGCAGCACGATCGTCAGCTTCAGTCCCAGGCGCGTGGCCGCGAGCAGGCCGCCGACGTCGTGCGCGAGCGCGACGTCGCCGATCAGCAGCACGACCGGGCCTTCGCTCGCGGCAACCGCGCCGAACGCGCTGGAGACCGTGCCGTCGATGCCGTTGGCGCCGCGATTGCACAGCACGCGCGGCGGGTCGTCGCGCACGGGCCAGAACGTCTCGATGTCGCGGACGGGCATCGAGGAAGCGACGAACAGGGTCGCCTCCTCGGGCAGCAGCACGCCCAGCTCGGCGGCGACGGACGGCTCGTCGAGCCCGTCTCCGTCGAGGACCCCGAGGATCGCCTCCGCCGCCTGCTCGTCGGCGCTGCGCCAGCTCGCGAGCCAGTCCGGATCCGCGGGGGTGAGGGGAGGCAGGGGGGGGTGCGCGGTCCCGCCGCCGGCGGGGATCGTCGTGGACGCGGTCAGCTCGGCGAGCGCCGTCGCGGGCTCCGGCGCGAGCGAGTCGCTCAGCACCGACGCGGGGTCCTGCCATGCGCCCTCGGGGTCGAGCGCCGCCTGGCGCACGCCTTCCAAACCCGCGAGCCACGTCCGCAGGGGCTTTGAGACCGGCAGGTCCCCGGCGCGCAGCACGAGATCGGGGCGGTACGCGCCGGCGAACGTCTCGTCGCGCAGCAGCGCGTCGTAGTGGGCGACGGCGGCCGCGCCGCGCCGCGCTCCGGACAGGGGATCCGCCAGCAGGGGCCATCCCAGCGCCTCGCAGAACGCGGCGGCGGCCCGCCCCAGGGGAGTGTCATGGCGCTCGTGGCGTCCGGCGACCACGACGCCGCGTCGCGACCCCGCGACCAGCTCTCCCAGCCGCGTTTCGCCGGCGGGCGGCGCCGGCGGGCGGCGCACGTACGGCCGTCCTCCCGACCTGGCCGTCTCGTCGCCCGGGAGCGGGTCTCCGTCGGTCACCAGCGGCTCGCGCAGGGGGAAGTTCAGATGCACGACCCCCGGGCGGCCCTCCAGCGCGGTCCAGTAGGCGCGGCAGGCGAGCGTCCTGATCCAACGCAGCCGCGCGGGGCTCGCCTCGTGGGCGCCGACCTCGAAGAACCACTTCGCGGCGTCCCCGAACAGCTTCAGCTGGTCGATCGCCTGTCCCGCGCCGACCTCGCGCAGCTCCGGGGGGCGGTCCGCCGTCAGGAGCAGCAGCGGCACGCGCGCCTCGCGCGCCTCGATCGCGGCGGGCAGCAGCTCGGCCGCGGCCGTCCCCGACGTGCACGTCACGGCCACGGGCAGCCCCGAAGCCTTGGCGGCGCCGAGCGCGAAGAACCCCGCGCAGCGCTCGTCGATGTGTGAGTAGCACTCCAGCCGCTCCTCGCGCGCGAGCGTCAGCACCAGCGGAGCGCAGCGCGATCCGGGCGAGGTGCACGCCATGTGCATCCCGCAGCGGGCCAGCTCCTCGACGAACGCGCGCAGGAGAACGTAGGTGTCGGTGGTGGGGGTCATAGGATCCGGGTGTGCCGGAGACAGTCGTATTGCTGCACGGCTTCGCCAGTACGCACTGCGCGTGGGACGGCGTGCTCGAACGGTTGGACCCCGAACGCTACCGCCCGCTGGCCCTGGACCTGCCCGGGCACGGCGAGCAGGCCGATGCTGAGCGTCCGATCTCCTTCGCCGGCTGCGTCGAGCACGTGCTCGCGCGTGCGCCCGAGCGCTTCGCGCTGTGCGGCTACTCGCTGGGCGGGCGCATCGCCCTGCACGTCGCGCTCACAGCCCCCGAGCGGGTGTCGCGGCTCGTGCTCGTGTCCAGCACCGCCGGGATCGAGGACGGCGCCGCGCGCGCCGCGCGCAGCGCCGAGGACCATCGTCTGGCCGACGAGCTGGAACACGCGCCGTTCGAGGACTTCGTCGAGCGCTGGCGCACCCAGCCGCTGTTCGCCGACGAGCCCCCCGAGGTCCGCGCCCGTGCCCGCCAGGACCAGCGCCGCAACCGGCCGGACGCCCTCGCCGCGGTCCTGCGAGGGATCGGCACGGGGGAGATGACCCCGCTGTGGGACAGGCTGGAGGAGCTGCGGATGCCGGTCACGGTCCTCGTGGGCGAGCGCGATGCCAAGTTCCGCGCCCTGGGGCGGCGGATGGTGGACCTGATGCCCGCCGCCGAGTTGCTCGTCGTGCCCGGCGGCCATGGCCTGCCGCTGGAGGACCCGGCCGCGGTGGCGGCGCGTCTGACCCTTTCGTGATCGCGGCGTCGTGTGATCGCGGCGGCAATTTCCGTTGCACGCGCGATTCAAGCGGCGCTCGCACGCGGCCGATAACGCCACGGGAGCATGAACACATGTTTGGGACGAACTAGAACGCAATGTCAGACACTCCTCAACCCAACCCCGAGCGCGACGACAACGCTCCCGACTCCTCTCCGGCGGAGCCCGCGAGCGGCTCGCCCGAACAGGGAGCGCAACCTGTCGTGAACGGCTCATCCGAGCAGCAGGGGGGAGATGCCTCGGCCGCGGCGCCCGCAGACGGCTCGTCCGCGCAGAGCGCTCAGGATGCGGCCCCGTCCACCGGTGAGCCGGGCGCCGGCGACGACGCCCCTCCGACGACCGCCGTGCAGTCCCCGAGCGGCGACTGGCCGGCGCGCGCGATGCGCCTGGCGCGCGGCCGCACGGGCCTGTGGGCCGCGGTGGCGGTGCTGTGCGTCGCCGCGGGGATCGTCGGCTCGGTGCTCGGCGCGCATGCGCTGGCGCACACCGATGGCGCGAAAGCGCGGCGAACCTTCCAGCGGACCTCGACGACGATCGCAGCGGCGTTGAAGCTGGCCATCCGCCACGAGGAACAGCTCGTCGTCAGCGCGAGCACCTTCTTCGTCGATCATCCCCATGCGACGCTCGCCGAATTCGCGGCGTGGACGAGCTGGGCGCGTACGACACGGCGCTATCCCGAGCTCCAGCAGCTCACCCTGATAGCGCTGGTTCGGGCGCCGGAGCTGAGCGCGTTCGGAGCGCAGATCGCCGGCCATGCGCCACCGTCGGGATCGCCCTCGGCTCGGGTCGCCGGCCATGCGGCCAGGCTCCCGGAAGCGCCGCCGCCATCGCCATGGTCGTCCACGACCCCCGCCGGAGAAGGCCTCCGGGTCTTTCCCGCGAGCAATCATGCGTCCTACTGCCCGCTGCTCGCCGGCCTGAGGAGCGCCGGCGCCGCGATCCCGTCGCGGGGCTTTGACTACTGCGCGCACTCCTCCGCGCTGCTGGCCTCCCGAGACTCGGGCCAGAGCATCTATACGTCGATCGCGGGCGGCAGGACGCTGGCGGTCGTGACGCCCGTGTACCGGGGCGAAGCGACTCCGCGCAGCCTCGCGGGCCGCCAGGCGGCGTCCGTGGGGTGGCTGCGCGAGGTGCTGTCCCCCGAGGTCGTGATGCAACAGGTCCTGGCGGGCCAGCCGGGCTACGCGCTGCGCCTGCGCTACCGGATGGGCTCCACGAACGTCGTCTTCACCAGCGGCGCCCCGCAGGGCGACGCGCAGAGCACGACGCTCCGTCTGCGCGGCGGCTGGACCGTCAAGAGCTTCGGAGCGCCCGTCAACCCGGGCGTGTCCGCGGATCCGAACGCGCTCGTGCTGCTGATCGGCGGCTGCCTGCTGAGCGTGCTGCTGGGCGCGCTCGTCTTCGTGCTCGGAAGCCGTTCCCCGCACACGCGCCTTCCGCGAACGGTCTCGCCGCCCCCGCCGCCCCCCGAGCTGTTCGACGTCGATCTCTACGACGCCCTGACCGGGCTCCCCAACCGCGCGCTCACGCTTGACCGCGCCGAGCGCATGGTCGCGCGAACGGGACGCGACTCGGGAATGCTGGCGGGCGCGTTGTTCGTCGACATCGACCGGCTCAAGGACGTCAACGAAAAGCTCGGACCCGCCGCCGGCGATCAGCTGCTGCGGATCGTCGGGGAACGGCTGAACGACGTGGTGCGTACGCACGACACCGTCGGCCGTCTCGGCGGAGACGAGTTCGTGGTGCTGGTCGAATCGGCGGCTCGCGGGATTCGCCTGGACTCGCTGGCCCAGCGCATGATCGCGGCTCTGCACCAGCCCGTCGAGCTCGACAACTTCGGGCCGAGCTTCGTCTTGACGGCGAGCATCGGCGTCGCCTTCGGGCGCTACGAGACCCACGAGGACATGCTGCGCGACGCGCGCCTGGCCCTGGCCTCGGCCAAGGCCGCGGGCAAGGATCGCTACACGCTCTTCAACGCCAACATGCGCACCGTCATCGAGGGTCGCGCGGTGCTCGAGGCCGAGTTGAACACGGCGCTTTCAGAGCAGCAGTTCTTTCTGCTCTACCAGCCGATCTATGACCTCGGCACCCAGCGAGTCGCCGGGGTGGAGGCGCTCATCCGCTGGCAGCATCCCACGCAGGGCGTCCTGGCCCCCGACGACTTCATTCCCCTGGCCGAGGAAACCGGGTTGATCGTGCCGATCGGTCGCTGGGCGCTCGAAGAGGCCTGCAACCGTGCCGCGGCCTGGCAGGTGGCGGGGGGCACCGCCGCCGGAGGCGGTGGTCGCGTCGGCGTCGCGGTCAAGGTGTCGGCGACTCAGCTGGGCCGCCAGGGATTCGTCACCGACGTTCGGCGAGCGCTGCAGCAGTCGGGCATAGAGGCCGCCCTGCTCACGCTCGAGATCGCCGAGACCGCGGTGATGCGCGACGTCGAGTCCTCCGCCGAGCGCCTGCGGGAGATCAAGAGCCTGGGCGTGAGCATCGCGATCGACGACTTCGGGGGCAGCGGCTATGCCTATCACTCCGACCTGCGCCAGCTGCCGCTCGACTGTCTGCGGGTGGACCGCGGCTCCCTCGCAGCCGCAGACGACGAGGCCTACCGCAGCTGGCTGCTCGAGGCGATCCTCCTCGTCGGGCGAGACCTCTCGCTGACGGTGATCGCCACCGGCATCGAGACCGCCGAACAGATGGCCTCGCTGCAGGCGCTGGGCTTCACGATGGCCCAGGGGTTCCTCCTGGGCAAGCCCACCCCCGTGGACGCCGTCGAGGGCCTGTTCGTCGCGGGCTTCCCGGCGGCGCACGTGACCTCCACGGGTCCGGCGCTCACCAGCCCGGCGCTCGCGAGCCTGGCTCAGGCGGGTCCGGCGCAGGGTCAGGCAGGCCCGGCTCGAGTGGGTGCGGCTCAGCCAGGGCCGGTTCAGCCGGGCCCCGCTCAATCGAGCCCGGCTCCATCGACGCCGCCGGCTTCACAGCCGTCCGACCCCCAGCCCCGGGGCTGAGGGCAGCGCGATTCTGCCCGCGTGCACGGGCAGCTCGTGCTCGACCTCCCCCGCGAACATCCTGAGCGTCGCCAGCCCGCACGCCGGCACCGGTCCGCGCGAGGCCAGCGCCGCGGCCGCGTGCAGGGCGGCGGCGACTCCGAGGGGGCCGTCGAGGGTCGAGCCTACGTAGGCCTCCGCGCCCGAAGCGCGCACGAGCGTCGCCGCCGCGAGCAGGCCTGAGATTCCGCCGCAGCGGCCGATCTTCAGGCAGACGGCGTCGGCCACGCCCGCGCCGAGCGCGCCGTGCTCCGCCGCGGTCTCGTCGATCGCGATCCTCGTGCTGACCCGCTCGCGCACCTCTCTGACGGCCTGCAGTCCGTGCGTCGGCTCCTCCACGAGCTCCAGTCCGGCCGGCGCCAGCGCTTCGATCGCCCTGACGGCCTCCGGCACCGTCCACGCGCCGTTCGCGTCCAGGCGCAGCGCGGTCGCGGCGCCCGTCGCCGCGCGCACCGCGGCCACCCGCCCCGCGTCGTCGCCCACCCCGACCTTCAGCTTGATGCACTCATACCCTTCGCTCACCGCCGCTTCGGCCTGCTCGGCCGCGCGAGCGCGGTCGGTGGCGCCGATCGTCGCGTTCACGTCGACCGCCCGCGCCGGGGTGTCCGTGAGCAGCGCCGCGATCGGCTTGTCCGCGCGCTTGCCCGCGCGGTCCCACAGCGCCATGTCGATCGCCGCCAGCGCCTGGGGCAGGTCCTGCGCGCGCCGGCACGCTTCGATCATCTGCACGCCCGTCATCGCGCCGGCGCCGTCGAGCACCTGCCTGTACCGTTCCAGCGCGCTTTCCACTCGTCCGACGCTCACGCCGTCGTACTGCTCCAACGGCGCAGCCTCGCCGTAACCCGCCGGCCCGTCCGCGTCCGCGAGCGTCACCGCCAGCAGCTCGCGCTCTTTCACCGTGCCGTGGGCCGTCTCCAGCGGTTTTCGCAAGCGTACGGTCTTTCGCTGCACGCTGAGTTTCACCTCGCGCCCTCCGCGCTCACGCAACGCCGGCAACTGCGGTGAGCGGCTTGGACCGCATTCGATGAAAGGGCTGACCTATGGCTCACCCACCCATCAGCCCCCAGCCGTACCCTTGCACCCTTCAGATCCCGCCGCTCGCGAGGATTCCGGCCGCGAACAGCACGCAGAACAGCATTTGCAGCATTCCCGTCTTCGCCAGCGCGCCGTTCAGCGCCGGTCCGTCAACCCGCGTTCTCACCGTCTTCACGACCCCCACCGCGAGTCCGATCGCCGCCCAGCTCAGCAGCAGCCACGGCGACATTCCCAGCGCCCACAGCACCGGTGCGCTGGCGAACGCGCCCGTCACCATCGCCGTGTACAGGGTTCTCGTGCGCTCTCTTCCCAACCTGACCGCGAGCGTGCGCTTGCCCGCGCGTCTGTCGGTGTCGATGTCCCTGAGGTTGTTCACCACCAGGATCGCGCTCGCCAGCAGCCCCACCGGCACGGCGCACCCGAACGCCTGCCAGGGCAGTTGCTGCACCTGCACGAAATACGAGCCCGTCACTGCGACCACGCCGAAAAACAGGAACACGAACACCTCGCCCAGCCCCTCGTACCCGTACGGCCGTGGCCCGCCCGTGTACAGCACGCCCGCGAGAATCG
>Ga0210408_10001672_pt1 | contig 22803 bp, 20 predicted proteins | sample IncBWH4MmetaG_FD_155471 | JGI IMG/M metagenome (GOLD analysis project Ga0210408, IMG submission 155471) | Forest soil microbial communities from Barre Woods Harvard Forest LTER site, Petersham, Massachusetts, United States - Inc-BW-H-4-M | ecosystem: Environmental > Terrestrial > Soil >...
ATCGTGCTGCTCCGCGCGCTACCGCCAGGTCCGGCTCCTCATTTTCTAGAACCAGCGGCACAAAGCCCCTTTGCCAGACTCCGATCTGCTCGCGAAGTCTTTGGCGCAGGAGCGGTGGTCGGATCGATCCGCCGTTGAATAGGACCGCATCAACGCGTGGGCGATTACTCAGGAATTCGGCGAGATGTCGCGTCACCGCGCTGTCGGAGGGATAGGGAAGCCCCCATTCCCTCAGCGCGGCCTGTGCCTGGTACGGCCGCGCCCCCGCATCACAGAAGGGAAAGAACCCATCCAGCAATACGCCCTCGATTTCCGCTCGCCTCACCGTCGCCGCCTGCGAGCCGGCGACCATCCCTGACCCGCGACCGGCCAGTGCAACGACAAACCGCTCGTCCGGCGGCCCTGTGGCGGCGAACGCATGCTCCTTCAGGTTACAGCAGGAGGCCACGAGCTGGTCCCATTGCGGGCCGGAAAGCTGGCCGCCTGCCCCGGCAAGCCGCGGTTCCACCATGTGTGCGATGGCAAGGTCGATATTGTCGCCGCCGAGCAAGATATGCTCGCTCACCGCCACGCGCCGGATGTCTGGGAGCGAGCTTTGCTCGTTCAGGCGCAGTTCGAAAAGGCTGAAATCCGAAGTGCCACCGCCGATATCGATGACCAATACGTGCCGCAGATCGGTATCGTCACCGTCGACCCGCTGCCACAACTCATGCGCCGGGTCGTGTTTTTCCAGCCAGCAACAGAACGCAGCCTGCGGCTCCTCTAGTAGTCGCACGTCTTTTGGGAAGCCCGCTTCCTCGGCGGCGGTAATCGTAAGCCGCTGGGCCGCCGCATCGAAGGAAGCGGGGACAGTAACCGTGATCTCCTGATCATCAAACGCAAACCCGGCCTGGGCAAACCGGCTGTTCCAGGTCCCCCGCAGATAATTCAGAATCAGTGCAGAGGCGCGTACCGGTGAGATCTTCCGCTCGCGCGCCAGATCTGTCGATCCCCAAGGCAGAAACGCGGCCGACCGGTCGGCGGCGTGATGGCAAAGCCAGGACTTCGCGGAATGGACGACCCGTCCGGGCGTTTCGCTTGCCTTGATACGCGCAAATCGGCCGACGACCCACTGCCCGGCTCCAACCTCGCTGCCGCGAAAGTATGCTGCGGCCGCTTCCTCCGGTAAGTAGAGGAAGGAAGGCAGCGTCGGCTCCTCCGTCAGGCCGGCCAAGCTCTCCCATTGCGGCACGAAAAGGATCTCCGGGGTCCCCTCCCCGACCAATGGTGCGAATGCGAGGGCGGAGTTGGTTGTGCCAAGATCAATGCCGATGGAGAAGCGGGCGTGGGCGTTCGTCAAGACTTACCTCCGAGATCGGGCCCTATTCCGTGCGGAGTTGGAATTCCACCTTCCATCGGCGATTGGAGTTCGTGTGCTTCATCCAAAGCTCAAGGATGCCGAGCTCTGTGATGACGGGGTTCATTCGGACCGGCACCACTTGCCCTACCGGGACATCGCCAATCGCCGGAATCTCGATTTCGAGCAGGCCAGTGTCCTCAAGATCACGTTCGGCGTTCGGCAGGATCTGTCCCGGTGTGTCGCCGCTTCGCACCGAGGAGGAGAAGAACCGGAACTCCGCCGCGCGGCCGGTGACAAGGCCGAACTCGCGTCCCTCGATCAGCAGTTCCGTGCCTTCCTCCATGCCCTGTGGGACGACGCACAGCGCCTTCAGCGGCGGTTTGTAACCAGGAACTGCAGGCATGGAGGTCTCCAGGCCAATGTAATAGGACCGCGCCGCGCCGGCCTTGATGCGCACGCCCTTGCCAGTCACGCGGTGACGCCCGTAGATCGCAGCGCCACGTGCGACCGCAAGGTCTGGGTTGAAACCTTGCAGTTCGCGGATTGGTTGCCCCCCGTTCCAGTCCGCTAGCAGATCAAGCACGCGGGCACGAATCGCCGGGGCCTTGAAAACGCCGCCGTTGAATAAGACCGCGGTCGGGATCAGCACCTCTGTCCCGGCTCGGGGCCCTATAAGGCCCGCCAGCTTTTCGCTTGCCTTCACGTTCTGCAGGCTCTGACCCAGAAACCGGGCGATATGCTTGCTCACCACGGGATCGGACGCATAGGGAAGGCCGAATTCCTGCAGCGCTCCTGTCCGGCTCTCACGCGGCAGGTCGCCAATGCTGGTTTTGGCGAAGAAACCCTCAACAACAACTTGCTCTAGCATATCGCGATCGAGCGTCGTTGAGACCGTCCTTGCAAGCAGGCTGGAGCCGCGCGATGGGACTGCGATCGGCGCCTCTGCCAGCCCCTTATCCTCAAACAGGGTGATCTTCGCCTTGGACGCGGCATGCACGAGCGCTAGGAACTGCCAGGAGTCTAGTGTTTTGCCCGCCGCCTCAAGCTTGGCGTGGAGCGCATAGGCGAGCGCCAAATCCATATTGTCGCCGCCAAGGAGAATGTGTTCGCCGACGCTGACGCGATCAAGTTCCAGGTTGCCCTCGACATCTGTTACAGCGATCAAGCTGAAATCAACTGTCCCGCCGCCGACATCGCAGACCAGCACGATATCGCCATGAGAAACCAAGTTGCGCCACGTTCTGCCCGCTTGCGCCGTCCAGGCGTAGAATGCCGCCTGCGGCTCCTCCAGCAGTGTGACGTCCCCGAGCCCCGCGGCCTTGGCGGCGTCGGCAGTAAGGCTCCTTGCCACCTCATCGAACGAGGCAGGAACCGTCACGACGATCTGGCCCTCCGAGAGGTCCCAATCCCGTCCCTGCGAACGCTCGGCGTAGAGCAACGCGTCTCTGAGATGCTGCAGGTAACGGCGCGAGCATTCGAGGGGTGAGAGTTTCTCTTCCGTGATGTCAGACCGCCAGGGCAGGATCGGCTGTTTCGGATCGATATGCGGGTTGGAGAGCCAGGACTTGGCGGACGTCACGAGACGATCAGGCACGAGCGCGCCCCGGTCGCGCGCAAACTGGCCGACGATCGCGGGCTCCCCAGCATCGTTCCAGTAAAGGAAACGAACCCTCCGGGAACTCCTCGCGGTGCGGAACATAAATGGCCGATGGCAACGTCGGCAGCTCGCCAAGCTGATTTGGTCCCACGATCTGCTCGATTTCGACAATCTTGGTGTCGCCACTCTCGATATCGACGACCGCGATCGCGCTGTTGCTGGTGCCGAGGTCGATACCAACGCTGAAACGAGCGTTCATGGTGGAGGTTGTCCTGGTTGCGCGGTACCGTCGGTTTCTAGCCCGTCGAGGCCAGAGTTCCTCGCGCTGCCTATTTCAGTTCCACCTCCGCCGGAGCGATTGCCGGAAGCCGGTTGGTCGAGCTCCGCAGAACGCGCGGCAGGTTCACCGCATCCGTCTTCCAACCGTGATGGACGAGCACTCCAGAGAACGGCGCCGGGCCGCTGATCTTGCCCACCAATCGGTATTCGTCCGGCAGATAGCCAGCGGCGACCTGCACTGTCGCCCCCTCGCTCTCTGCGCGCACCGGAGAGATCCGGAAGTGCTCCAGTAGGGCGGCCTTGCATCCCGCATGCACCACGCGCGCGGCTGCCCCGACCTGTGCGTCGTCACACGTGTTGATGTCGTCCATCAGGAAATCGACCAGCCGGCCTCTTGCCTGCAGCATCGCTAAAAAGCTGACGATCTCGGCATCTGCCTGGTAGTTTGCGCCCGTCGGAACAGGCATCGGTCGGGCTGCTTCGGCGGCAGCTCGGGTATCCCGTTCCGGGACGCGCCCGGCCAGGATCGTTACTAGTGCGACAAGGCCCAGCACCAGCGCGCCGCCCGATAGATATGGCTCGAATGGGCTCGCCGCCGGCAGCAATTGCAGGGCGTTCGCCACGAGTAGTAGCAGGACAGCTATGATCGAGACCGCTCTCATCGCATGCATGCTTTAGCCGCAGTTCCCTTTGAATGCATTGCTGCTCATTGACGCACCAACAATATATGACCTCGACGGCTGCCGTAACCGGTGCCGGTGGTTGTTACGCCATGCCGTTGCACACGGGAAGCGCATGATTGCCCGGGAGAGTAATGGGTTAAGGCGGCGCGTTCTTCGCCTCGAAGCTTTCGAACAGTTTGGCAAAATCGGGTCAGCCGGTCGATCTTGTACCCACGACCAGATCGACATTGATGTCACCTACCAGCCCGTACTTTCTTAGCCGCGAGTTGTGCGGAGGCATGCGACGGTCGGCGAACCTAGCCCAACCTGGCTTCACGATGCCCCGCGCACCCGCAGAAGCCAGCGAATGGCATGAATGCGCCAAGCGCCACGAGTAAGCATCTTACTCAAGGTGCGCATCTCGGGGCGCTCTAGATTCGCAATCATGGCCTTCACATCGCCAGTGGTATCGCCGGAAAATTGTATCTCGCCATTCTCCAGCCGATCCCGAAGCGCCTTTATAGCGGCGGCGGCGCAGTCACCAAGACCGGAGAGTGAAAGAGAACACGCCAGCTGCTTGTTCCGACTTTCCAGGGTGGTAGTCAGCTCGGCAATCCGTGGTTCTAACGTGAGGATTTGATCCTGCGCCAATTTAAGTGATTCAGTCGCCTTACGAAGGTCACCGCGAAGAACCGCTTTCTCGTTGTCCCACTTCCCAGCCGCGATCTTTGACTGTTCAAGTTGACCGTGTTCACGAGCGGCTTTTTCGCGCCATTGTCTGGATTCTTCGGAAGCCCGCTGTAGTTCCCTTTGCAAGGTCGCTACCTCGCCGGGTTGAACACCGGCAGCCGTCAACAATGCATCTTTTGCGGAAGTACCACTCACCTCCTTCTCCGCACTCTTCCGGATCAGACGTGCGAGGGTCGGCGACACTCTGACGGAGCATTCCACAAGCGCTACCACAGAAGAGCTGGATCGGGCTGCCTTGTCGGGCCGACTTGAGGTCATTGCGGAATCTTTCCCCGGAACGATGGGACTTACTTCGATTGCTTTTGCGAGGCAAATCAATTGTATTACGGGCGGATCTCGCAAATACTGACGCCGGGCTCTTCACTCATCGTATCCGATTACGGTCTGAGCCGAGAGACGGGCAACGACACAGATTTCATTGTCGTAATGCCTTGAGCGTGGGTGCTCTTCTACCGCCGCGTTAGTTCTGGTTTGCGCGCACTTGCGAGCAGCCCACACCAACTCGCGCTGCTCGCGTTCGTCAAGCGGTGAGTTCGGCCCAGCTCAAGAAACCAGCGTCCTAAACGAACCCTTTCTCCCACATTTCGCTGTGAGGCGAGGTATGTAACGCTCATGCGGCTCAAAACCGTCGAAATCGCCGAGGGCTCGCACATTGTGCAAGGTGGCCAGCTTGCGGCGATAGTATTCGATGTTCAGTTGAGCGATGACGACCCGTTGGTCCATCACGGCGGAAGTCTGTAACGGTCGAGTGATCGTTTTGCGACCCTTTCGGTATAGGCGGCGATGCGCCGTGCCTCGTCGCGGGTGAGCAGCTTGGCCGCCGCGCGCTTTTTTAGGCCAGAAACAAGTTTCGGCAAGTGGCAGAGTAGCGTCAGTGATCTCGAAGGATTTGTCTTATTTTCTGAGCGAACTGGTCACGTGTTTGATAGGCCATGGGTGACTGGCCGATAATCTCCGGTGGGCAAGGACCGCTTGGATCGAGGTCCCTATCAATAGTTATCGGATTGAATACATAGCGCTGATCACAGACGGCAACCGTTGGCGGTTGCCCGCTTGGCGGTTGCCCGCCCTCCAAGAACGCATCATTCCCCGTCTTAAGCATTTGCCAAAACGACGCATTAGGATCTTGTTCGTGGCGCACCAAATTTTCCGCGGTCATACCGAAGGGAAAGGCTTGCAGCTGGATTTTAGCCTGGCCGCCTTGGAAGGCTTCAGCAACGAGACCATAGATCTCTTCCATCCCATAATCAGTCATGGCGTAGCAGCCGACTGACTTGCAGCCGCCATGCACCATAAGAAAACTGCCGGTCCGCCCGAGAGACCGGTCAAAGGCATTAGGGAAACCAATGTTGAAGGAGAGATATTCACTCGATTGCGGATTCATCTGGTCTGGCGTGATGTCATAAAATCCCTCAGGCGCTTGGTAATCACCTTGGGCAATCTTCGGCCCGAGTTTTCCCGAATATTTGCAGATCGAAAATGATTTGAGCAACGCAAACTTTCCGGTCTGGTCCTGCTTCCAGACCTCCAAGGTGCGTTCCTCCTTATAGATACGGATGAGGATCGGTGCCGCACGATCCATGTTGAGGCTTTCCATATCATGGAGCGTCGACGTCCGCACGGTGCCTGTCCTCACTTGATAAGGCACGCTCGAACAACTACCGAGATTCGCGACGGCGACTGCCAGGATGAGAGCCCTTACAAAGAGGGGCGCGATTGATCTCAAACGCAATGCCGCCCCCTTCTCGCGCTGACTAAGTCACAACGCTAAGCCCCGCTTTCACTCGATCAGGAAATGTTTTCCTTTTAACATTTGGTTTATGGCGTTTTTTGGTCCAGTGGGATGCACGGGCGATTGCGCACGGGGGCGGCAAATTCCCGGTAATGCGCCGGCGTGGCATGCGAGCGGCGCAGACCATCGACGGCGAACAGTCCTATCCCAATCCCTTGGCTCGAAGATCATGTCCCAGTCGAACATACGTCGAAGCGGTTCTGAAGTGGGTGATAAGCTCCTCACCAATAAATTCACGCACGCGGTTACGGGCGGGCCTTACATGGCCATGATGATGGGTTAGGGTGGACCAAAGCGGAGAAACGGCCGTGTTGAACCTCCTGCGGAAACTTGTCCTTGCGGCGTCGCTTGGCGCCGGCGTTGCTTCATTCGTAAGCGTTGCGTCGGCCCTGCCCGTGCTCGACGCGCTGGCGATCAAAAACGCGGCGCCGCCGACCCTCGAGGAGGTTCAGTGGCGAGGTCGCTGGGGTTGGGGCTGGGGCTGGGGCGCTCCGGTTGCAGCAGGTGTGGTGGTCGGCGCGCTGGTCGGTGGGGCGCTCGCTGCGCCCTATTACGGCTACGGCCCGTATTACCCAGGGCCTTATTATCCGGGCCCGGCGCCTGCGTATTACGGCTATCCGCCGCCGGCACCTGGCTATCCGCCGCCACCTGGCTATCCGCCGCCGGCACCTCCCGGCTATCCTCCGCCGGCGCCCGGCCATGCCGCGCCCGGCGCTTCCGCTGGAGACCCAGTGGCCTACTGCACGCAGCGATACCGATCATATAACCCGCAAACCGGAACTTATCTCGGGACCGACGGCCAACGAGCAGCGGTGTCGAATTCGTCGCTGCCACTCAATTCGCTTACGAACTCCTGGCTTTCTCTCAAGTCGAAACGAGTTTGCATCCGCAACATGATCATTCTTCGCAATGTTCCCAGCGCGAAACGCCACGATCCGGGGCTGCGCAACAGCGCGAAGCCTTGCGTAACGCTCGTGCAAGCAGACCGCGAGCAGGAGCGAATCGCGCCCGCAACGCCACCGCATCACGCGACGCGGCACTGCGGAAGGCTTCACGATGCCGCCCCCACGGCTTTCAGGAGCGCGGTGAGGCGATTGACCTCGAACTCGGCGATCGTCACGACATCGCCTTTCGGCGCGAGGCGGGCATAGCGATCAAAACCGTCGGCGGCGGTGCCGAGCTCGAGCCGCGCCAACGGGGTCGAGCTGTCGCGCGAATAGAGCAGGACGATGATCGGCGGCAACGCCAGGCCAAAGCGCGTGAGCCCGGCCTCGGCGGGTGCCGGCGCGGCGCGGGTCTCGACCGTGGTCTGATCAAACGCGTCGAGGGCGGCGCCGATGAGCTGCGCCTGCGCCGGATCGGCGACATGAGCATTTACGGCGCTTGCATGCGACATGAGCATTTACGGCGCTTGCATGCGAGTGCTGACCGGTGTGACGGAACCAGCTTCCGGCGGCGTCGCGTTCGAAGCGGGTCAGCTTGCCGGCGTACACGATCTCCACAGCCCACACCTGCGCCATCGACATCGGCAACAGCAGGCTCGCGCCCGAGCTTGTGGCCGTGTGCTCCGCCTGTCCCTGCAGCCGGCGCACCATGTCGCCCGCCAGTTGCCACTCGGTCCCGACGTGGCGCGGCATCAGATAAACCGTCCCGGCGCCGGCAAGGCGGACATATTGCGCGACGCCGGCCGGATTGAGGACACCGAAGCTCGCGGTCGCAACCGTGCCGCCCGAAGCGCCGAGCACCACGACGCTCGCCGGCGGATCAAGGCCGAATTCCGCAAAGTTTGCAGCCGAAAGCTCCTTCGCCGGGATCTCGCGCGTCGGCTCGGTGACGTGCATGAACCGCAGCCCGAGATCGACGTGCGCGGCAATCTCGGACGGCAGCGCGACCGGGCCGCCGGTGCCGTCGATCGTCCACCCGCCGGCTTCGCGGCGCAGCGCGACGCTGTCGTGGCCCGACCGCATTTCGATGCGCGTGACTTCGGCCGCGGCGGCAGCGATCAAGCCCTTGTTGGGAGTGAACTGAACCAGGCCGCGGAACTCGGGCGTATGACCGCTGATGACCAGCACGGCGACGAGTGCAATCAGGAGCCCAGCCGCGAGCGCCGCCGGAACAAGCGCGCCGCTCCGTTTGGGCAACGACTGTCCTGTGGATGGTTGCGTCCACGGCATCAGCGCCGTCTCCACCAGACCAGTACGCCGCACAACAGTGTCGAGAGCGGCAGCAGCACTTCGAGGACGATGAATACGTCGCGCATCTGCCGGCTCGTGAGCGCGATCTCGGACGGGCTGTAGGTCTGCGGCTGAACGGTCGGCATTGTCTCGTCGGCAGCGAGCCAGCGCAACATGGCAACGCCGAGCTCTCCGTTCGAGACATAGGGAAAGTACTCGTTGGTGGCGAACTTGCTGGTGCCGGCGAGCACCATGCGGAAATGCTTGCCGGGATCGGCGCCCGGCCAGACGCCTTCGACCGCCACCGCAAGCGCCTGCCCGCCGTGGTCTTCGGCGTCGGCGGCCGGTTCGGTGCCGGCAAGCTCCCCGGCGCCGGAAGTGAGCGGGCGGGTGAAACTGTCCTGGCTGCTCGTGGCGAGAATGCTGACCGCCACTCCGGCCGGCGGCGTGCCGACGCGTATCGGCCGCGCCTGCGGAAACACCGTCAGCGCCAATCGCTCGGTGATCGCGTGACGAGTACGGAATGGCGACCTTGTCGGGATCGGTGCGGAAATGGTTGAGCGGATCGATGACGACGGCCTGCTCCGTCGTCATCCCGATGGCGCCGAGCAGATTCTTCGCAAGGTCGGGAGCCACCGGAAACACCGGGTCGAAGAGCAGCAACAACCTCCCGCCGCCCATCAGGTATTTGACGATGAGATCGGTTTCGCCCGCGGCGAATACGGTGCGCGGTCCAATATCGGCAACGACGGCACAGTCGTCGGGGATCGCGTCCATCGACGCCGGCACGATGCCGCGCGATTCATAGCCGATCTCGGTCAGCGCCAGTTGCAGGCGGTCGAGATCCTGGGGTTCGCCGACCAGCACATCGCCAGCGCCTGGCTTGTCGTGGCCTTGCAAGGTTTCGACGTGGCTATAGTGAAAGTGCGCTGGCGTCGACCGGTAGGTCTCCCCGTGACCGGTCACGAAGCAGACGGTCTCGACGCGCTGCTGGAGCACGCGCATTGCCGCATAGGCCAGGCGGGCGACGTCGGCATTGTTTTCGACCACGACCCGACGGCTGCCGGCCTGGAACAAGGCGGTGTTGTAGGCGTGAACGCCCACGTCGCGAGCGAGCCCCGGCTCCTTGTCGAGATCGATGGCGCGGAACGCGAACAGCGGGTGGCCGCGCGCGGCGACCTCGACCAATTCCTTGGCGACGAGCGCGTTGCCGTCGCCGCTATTGTAGAAATACGTCAGCGACAACGGGCTGCGCAGGTGGTCGATGATTGCGGTGAGCTGCGCCGGCGGCGTGTTGCGGCCTTCGCGGCTCACGTCGAAATGCACGTCGTGCCGATAGAGCGCCACGTTGGCCGCGACCGTGACCGCGATCGCAGCGATGGTCACCAGCGCGGTCGCCGTCCACGCCGACAGGCGCGAGCCGCGACCGCGCAGCGGCAGGCGCAGCGCGAGCATGAACAGCGCGAGAAGCGCCATCGACCAGGCCGCGAACAGGAGACCGTTGGCGGCTTCTTCGCTGAAGCCGGCGAAGCCGAGCACGCCGAACGCGAGCGCCCCGATGGCCAGCATCGCGATGACGACGTTCGATTGCCTGGACCGCGACATGCGCTCCTCACCGCCGCGCCAACGCGCGCACGCTGAGCAACAGCGTCAGCAGGGCGGCGCTGAGAAAGAAGCCGACGTCGGAGAGATAGACCGAGCCGACCGCGAATGGCCGAAAATGCACGGCGAGCGACAGGTTGACGACCAGCGTGTCGAACGGGCTCGGCAGCAGCATGCCGAAATTATCGATGATCCAGAAAAGCAGGAAGACGCTGAGCGCAATGAGCGCGGCGACGATCTGATTCGAGGCGAGCGCCGAAGCGAGCAGCCCGGTGCCGACCACCGTCGCGCCGAACAGCAGCAGCCCCAGATACCCGCTGTAGATCGGGCCCAGATCCGGATCGCCGAAGTACGCGAGCACCACCGCATACGCGCCGGAAAGAAGCAGCATGAGCACGAAGAGGCTCATGCTGGCGATGAATTTAGCGAGCACGATGTCGATCTCGGACACCGGCGCAGTCAGCAGCACTTCCAGCGTGCGGAGCTTCCGCTCCTCGGCGACGAGCCGCATGGTGATGAGCGGCCCGGTCAGCATGAACAGGACGAAAATCTGGAAGAAGACGTGGACCAGGCTCGGCTGGTGGCTGAGAAACAGGCTCAGCGTGAAGCTGTAACCCATGATTAGCAGGAATACCGTCATCACCACGTAGGCGATCGGCGAAGAAAACAGCGCCCGCTCCTCTTTAAGCAACAGAACCGCGAAATTGCTCATGCGGCAGCCTTCGCCGGTCGTCGGGTGAGACCGAGGAATATGCGTTCGAGATCGGGCGCTGCTTCGGTGAACTCGGAGACAGCAATCCCGCGGCTAACGAGCGCGGCGACAATATCGGGTGCGAGAGCGGGACGGCGTTCGGCCTCGATCAGGTAGACGGCCGGCTCCACGCCACTTGCCTCGCCGCCACCGCCCTGCGCCGCCGCAATATCGCGGACGCCGGCAACCGCGTCTAGCGCGGAACGGACTTCGGCCTCCGGCCCCGCGGCGCGCAACCGCAGCGTCACGCTCGCGGCGGCGTGCTTGAGCGCGTCCGCCGTCAGCAGCGCGCCGTCGAGCAGGATCATGACGCGCGTCGCGATCTTCTCGATTTCCGGCAGCACGTGCGACGCGAGCAGCACGGTGTGGCGGCCACCGAGCGAACCGATGAGGTCGCGAACCGCGATGACCTGATGCGGATCGAGCCCGCTGGTCGGCTCGTCGAGCACCAGGACCTTGGGATCGCCGAGCAGTGCTTGAGCGATCGAGACCCGCTGGCGAAAACCGCGGGACAGCTTTCCGGTCGGCATCATCATCACGCCGGTGAGGTCGAGGCGCTCGCTGGCGCAGTCCGCGGCCACGCAGTCCCTTGGTGTTCCCCATGAAACGCAGAAACTCGATGACCCGCATATGCTCGTAGAGCGGGGAGTCCTCGGGCACGTAGCTGATCGCGCGGCGCACCTCCATCGAATCCGCCATCACGTCGTAGCCGGCGACTTCGACGCTTCCGGAACTCGGCGCCAGATAGCCGCAGATGATGCGAAAGATCGTGCTCTTGCCCGAGCCGTTGGGCCCGAGCAGGCCGACGATTTCGCCCGGCTCTATGGTGAAGGAAACGTCGGCAACGGCGCGGCGCGGCCCATACCATTTCGTGACGTGCCGGGCCTGCACGATCGGAGAGACGGCGACCGACATTGCTGTACGCTACTGCAGGCTCTTGACGACAATCCCGAACGGCATAGCCGCCCGGGATTGCACGATTGTTCCTGACGATCAGCTCAGGCGTTTACTCAGTCGTAGAATTCGGGCGAGTGCTTGTGCGCCTTGAAGGCATCAGGGTCGTGCGCCATCATAATGTCCGCGCCTTCGCGGGCGCGGATCTCCTTCACCCACGCATAGGCGTCCAACATGCCGGGCGGATTGTAGACGCTGCCGACACTCGGCAGGATGTTCTTGTCGAGATTTTCCTCCAGATAGACAGCATCGCTGGTCAGCACCACCGTGCCATGCTTGGGCAGGCGCACGACCATCATCTGGCTGCCGGGCGTATGCGATACGGTGCGGTGGATTTCGATGCTGTGGTCGCCGAACAGATCGAGGTCACCCTCGAGCTCGATGGCCTTGACCTTGTTTGGCATGCCGCCGCCGATGCTGTTGCGCATGAACGCGAAGTCCTGGGTGATGAAGAACGTCGCGTAGCCCGGCGCCGGCCAGAATGCGTTCTTGATCTCGTCGCGCTGGTAGACGAACGTCGCGTCCGGGAACTTGCCGACGTTGCCGGCATGGTCGACGTGGAAGTGGCCGAGCACGACATATTTGACGTCGGAGGGCTTGACGTTGATCTTGCCGAGCTGGGCGTCGATGGCGATATCCGGCGTGCGCACCGGATCGAGCGCCTTGACGAACGGTCCCCAGTAATCCGGGTCGGTGATGATCTTGTCGTTGTTGCCGCAGTCGAACAGCACGTCGCCCTTGGGATGACGGATCAGGTAAAATCCGACCGGAATGGTGACCTTGCCGCTGGCACCGTTCTGAATAATTGACTTGTCGAGCGTCAGCCCACCCGATGTGAACACGTAGAGCTTCATCTCCTTCGGCGGTTCCGCCGCGACCGCAGCGGTCATCCCCAAAACGCTTGCGGCAATCGCCAACGCGCCGAGAGTCTTCGCCAAGCTTACCGGCATGTCATCCTCCCAATATCAATCTCAATAGTTTCAACCTCGTTGGCCGTTGCGATCGGCCCGTGCACAAAAGCGGGGCATGTGTAGCAGCCATCCGGAAGACGCATGCTCTCGTTCGCTTCGGTCGCAACATTCGCAGGGAGTCTTCCTCTATAAACCTTCATAAAGTTATTACCGACGACGGCAGGAAAAGTCTGTCGGGTCCCCGACAATTCGGTTTGACTGGTCCCAAGCTACGTCGCAGTCACTGCGCGACGTGTGCGCTGCTACGCGATTACACGGCAGGCGAATCAAACGCTTCGTCAATCCGCCGGCGCCGCGTGCGATAGCATTCACAGGCGTTCGCTTCGAGCGCCGCTCGGTCGAGAATCGTAATGTGGCCATACGAATAACGGATCCGGCCACGCTTTTGCAGCCCCTTTGCCGTCGTCGAGACGCTTGACCGCTGCACGCCCAGCAATAAGGCCAAGAACTCATGGGTCAAGTGAAACTCGTCTGAACAGGTACTGTCGCTCGCGACGAGCAGCCATTGGCAGCACCGCTGCTCCAGAGAATGCAAGCGGTTGCACGCAGAAATCTCGGCGATCCGATCACTGATCAGGAACAGATATTTCATGACCGAGTGGCGTAACGCTGCGTGCTGCGCCATTTCGCGATGCAGTACGCTACGGCGGACGCGAAAAGCCACCACAGGGACCTCCACAATATAGTCTGCGAGCGCGCGCTCGAATCCCGCGGCGGCAAACACGCCAACGAGACCTTCGGTGCCTACCGCCCCAATGACGGTGGTACGCCCGTCCGCCATGCCTTTAATGAGCGAGACTAGTCCGCTGTTAATGAAATAGGCGTGTTCGACTGCTTCTCCTGCGCGGTAGATTACATGAGTGGGTGGAAACTCGACTGGGTGACAAACGCGCAGCACTTCCTCCCTGACCTTCGACGGCAACGCCTGGAGGATGCGGTTGTAAATCGCGCCGTTGTTGCGCTGCGACGCACAATTCGAAACGATTGTATCATTCATGGCACGCGCGATTTGCTGATGGAAGCCTCCGGCGCACACACAAAATTATACCCGCTTCGCGGTTATGTCGCACGCCCTCCCTGTGTGCCGAGAACCTCATCCGCATTGAACCGATGAACAGTATCGCCTCACGCTGGTGGCGATCGCGCTGATCTTGCTGGCCCTGAACCTGCTGGACCGCGCCCTTCAAGTCCAAGCCGGCTTGAAGGCGAGAATGCTGCGCTCAAGCAGCAACTCCTGCGATGTAAGGGTGCCGCATGGCGCGAGTGCTCGGAGATCCTGCCCCGCCGACTCTGTTGCCGAGGTGGGGCCTCGGTGGTGCGGCGTGACGCCGCATGAGCCCAATGGAGGAGTCGATGCAAAACGTTCGAAAAAGCGATCATTTGCAATCGCGTCTGTCCCCCGGCAACGCCCACACTACAGGCTGCTGGCGAGCTTAAGGTCAAGAAGACCGGCAAGGGCTTGATCTAGGCGACAAACAGCTCGCGGGCTTTGGCTAGCTCAGGGCCTCCTAACATCACCCCACGGGCTTTTTTGCGGCTAAGGTGGCCTTGGTAGTTGGCGTGGCTACCATGACGATGCGGCAACGCAAGCTCTAAGGAAATTGGGCGTCTGTGACGTGATCGAAGAATGTATCAGGGAGCCCTCGGCTTCCTGATACTCGCAGATTTCTGATCTCGTGCAAGCGCAACGCCGGTATACTGTCACGAGGCGACAAACTGAGACGGGAAAAGTCCGCGCGATCGACATCGCTGAGCCACACGAACGGTCGCGCATCGGTTCGAATGCTTATGATTTCGACATGCCGGAACGCAACGTTCTTGACATGACGCAAGAACACTCCCTGCGCTGGCAGCGGACCAAGGAAGCTTGGCTCAGGGTACTCCCGCTCCTGCTCCGGAGGAGCGATGTCTGCCATCGCAGAAGCGCCGCCCTTCTGTACCATCAATACATCGCTGACGGTGACGTCCTCGATCGGAGAGCCCGGTACACCGGCGATGATCGCCGGCATGTCGTTTGCCGGTGCATCACAGATGATGTTGCTGATGATCACCCGCTTGAACGTGCCCACGCCGGTTCCGGCCGGCGCTCGCAGGCGTGCGCCGAGGCGCAGAAAGAACGGCTCATTGCGGATGTCACGCATGGTGACGCCCGTGAAGGTGATGTTCTCGATGGGCCCGCCGTCCACGCTCTCGAGCGCAAAGCCGCGACAACTCTCGAAGACGCAGTTAACGATGGTGATGTTTTTGAAGCCGCCGTTCGATTCGGTACCGCACTTGACTCAAGACGCTCATTCGCGAGGCGGCGGCGGAGGCGGGCTTTGTCGAGAGGGTGCCGGTGCTCGACGCCGAGGGCAGGCCGACCGGCCGGACCGAGCTGAAGTTCGGCAAGGACGGCGAGGCGGGCTACCTCAAATGGCTCGCCGCAAACCACCCTGCGGTGTTCGGGGCGCTGTACGGCAAGCTGATCCCGTTCGACGTGAACGCGAAGGTCGAGGAGAAGAAGGTCGTCCGCTACGAAACAGTAGAGGACATCCGCGCAGCGATGATCGCCAAGGGATGGGCGCCCTCGGCGGTGGCGGCGCTGGAGGAGGCGATGGAGCCGAAGTTTCTCCGCGATATGCGGGCGGAGAACATGCGGGAGGAGAACATGCGAGAGGAGAACATGCGAGAGGAGAACGAGGGGCAGGGCGAGGCTAATTGAAAGCGCCAGAGATCAAAGGCCGAGTGTTAGATCAGCGGTCCCAGTCCTCAGAAGGGTAGGCGTCGGCCATACGACAGAGCACATAGCCTGACAGCGCCCGAAGCCGAACCGACTAAGTCCTTATGCAACACGGCCCGGCCTAGTGTCTCCCACAATCAACCACTTTGCGTGTGCTAGGTTCGGCTCAGAGATTCAGCTAACAACCTTGTAGAGCGCATGCCGCCGGTTGCGTGTGAACGGTCTCACCTCGGTTGGCCAGCGTCCCGCTTCGACAGCTTTAGCCCATTCGCGGCTCACTAGGACGTGCGGACCATCGATCTCGTAGATTGCGCTATGGCGCGGAACATCATGCGCGACCATCCTTTCTTCGCCACCAATGCTCACGACGAACGGCTCACCCTCCATGCGCGAGACGGCGTGCACGCCCGGCACCTTCAAGAGATTGGGGACGTGTTCGGTGTCGTAGACCTCGTTAAAGAGCGCCTCCTTATCGGGGTCCACATCCATCGAGGCGACGAATACATATTTGGATTTGAGCGCCATCTAATACTTCACTTGCACGGTTCCGCATTTTGCAGCTTAGCAGGTTAGGTTCGAGAGTGCACTCAGCCACGCTTTCACCGCGATATTGAGGGCATCAGAGGGGAAAGGCTAATCGGGGTGAGCGGCGGCAAACTTTTCGCAAACTTCGTGAAACCGCATGATCAGGGAGGCTTATGCGGCATGAAGTTTACACCCGAACAGACTTTCGTTGTTGGTGAGACTCTGAACATTCAATGGAAGGCTGAGGCACGACTTTCTAGCTGAACCGTACAAAGGTTCCGATGCCTATGAGACCCATGATGGGCTAATGGCTGGAATGGTTAGCACCTTCAAGGGGGCGGACTTGAAGATGAAGAAGTGACTGGCTGATAGACCCAGAGCAAATAGCCGCTTCGGAGCCTACCGTGCTCAAGCTGGCGTCGCGACGAGACTAGCACGACTGCTCGTCGGCCTAGACAGGCTCTTGCCCCTAGCCGATCATTGCTGGCCAGCGGGGAATTAGGACGCCATCATGGATATCGGTGGTTGGCTGCGCCGAGCCGAACACCGTGATCATCGCGGAGAGCACGCGAAAGCTGATCGGCAACCTGTTCGAACTACAAGACCTAGGGACACAGGACCTCAAAGGCATCGCGGGGCCGGTGCGGGCGTGGGCGGCGCTGCGACCGAGTGCGGTGGAAAGCCGCTTCGAGGCGCTACACGCGAGTGGGCTGACCGAGCTCGTAGGCCGCCAAGAAGAACTGGAACTGCTGATACGGCGGTGGTCGAAGGCGAAGACTGGCGAAGGCCAAGTCGTCATCCTGTCCGGGGAGGCAGGCATTGGCAAGTCGCGGCTGACTGCGGCGCTGCTTGAGCATTTCGCTAAGGAACCGCATACCCGCCTGCGATATTTCTGCTCGCCGCAGCATACCGACAGCGCCCTTTATCCGATCATCGGCCAGATGGAACGAGCAGCCGGATTTGCGCATCACGACGCGCCGGAAGCGAAGCTAAACAAACTCGATGCGGTACTCGCGAAGACTTCGACCTCCAAGCAGGACACGGCGCTATTCGCCGATATGCTATTGCTGCCGAATGATGGGCGGCATCCAGCGCTCGACTTTACCCCGGAGCAGCGCCGACAGCGAACTCTGCAAGCGCTCGTTGCGCAAATGGCAGCGCTGACGCGGCAAAATCCAGTTTTGATGATCTTCGAGGATGCTCATTGGTCGGACCCGACGAGCCTGGAAACGCTCGGCCGAGTAGTAGACCGGATTGCAACTCTTCGCGTTCTGCTGCTCGTTACATTCCGACCTGAATTTGCGCCGCCCTGGATCGGTCAGTCGCATGTAACCGCTCTGACCCTCAATCGTCTACCAAAGCGCGATATCGACGCCATGATCGACGGCGTCGTCGGCAACAAGGTTCTCCGGGCGAGCATCCGTCAAGACATTATCGAGCGGACAGACGGCGTCCCTCTATTCGTCGAGGAGATTACGAAGGCGGTCTTGGAGGCTGAGAGCGAAGGCGAGGCGCGGCGAACCGCTGCCGCAATTCCGGCGACTGCTTCAGCGGTTCCTGCCAGCTTGCATGGGTCATTAATGGCAAGGCTCGACCGACTTGGCCCGGCGAAGGAAATAGCGCAGATAGGAGCGGCAATCGGGCGGGAGTTCTCTCATCCCCTTCTCGCTGCCGTAGCGCGCAAGTCGGAAGCAGAGTTAGCATCTGCGTTCGACCGTCTTATTCAGTCCGGTTTGCTGTTCCGTCAGGGATCGCCGCCGAATGCGAATTATCTGTTCAAGCATGCGCTGGTCCAAGACGCGGCCTATGAACGCTGCTGCGGGAGCCGCGTCGAGCGCTTCATGCCCGCATTGCCGAAACGCTTGAAAGTCAATTCGTTGATATCGCCGAGGGCCAGCCGGAATTGCTTGCGCGTCACTGTACCGAAGCTGGCCTAATCGAAAAGGCGGCAGACTTCTGGGGCAAGGCAGGACAGAAGTCGTTGGAACAGTCCGCTCTGGTCGAGGCCGCAGAGCAGCTGATGCGAGCGCTCAACCAGATCGCGACGCTGCCCGCAACGCCCGCGCGGCGGCGCGAAGAGATCAAGCTGCAGGTCGCGCTCATAACCCCACTCATTCATGTCAAAGGGTATGCCGCGCCGGAAACCAAGGCAGCGGCCGAACGAGCACGTCAACTGATCGCGCAAGCTGAAGCAATCGGCGAGCCTCCCGAGGACCCATTGTTGTTGTTCTCGGTCCTCTTCGCTTTCTGGGCTGCGAGCCACCTAGCGTTCAAGGGCGACGTAATGCGCGAGCTTGCGAAGGAGTTCCTGTCGCTCGCCGAGAAGCAGGGAGCAACAGTTTCGCTCATGATCGGACATCGCGTCATGGGGATGACCTTGCTGGAAACGGGAGACATCGGGCAAAGTCTGGCGCATTTCGATCGCGCGATCGAGCTTTACGATCCTGCTAAGCATCGTCCGTTGGCGATGCGCTTTAGCGTAGACAGTAGGGTGTCAGTCTTATCCTTTCGCGCGCTGGCTTTGTGGATGCTTGGCTGGATGCGCGCGAAATCGGACAAGCCGCCTCATTGATGTATGCATTCGCCATCACATTTTTCACGGATGTTGGCTGCGGCGGCTACACGGCAGTAAATGCGGTCGTCGACGAACTTATCGCTTTGGCGGAGGAAAAAGGGACCTCGTTCTATAAGGCCCAGGGAATGGCTCGTAAAGGTTGCGTACTGGTCCAGACCGGGAGAGCCTCGGACGCGGTCCAAATGATTACCGCCGGTATCATCGGATTGCGCTCAACCGGGTCAACATTGTGGATGCCCTATTTTTTATCATATTTGGCGATTTCCTACGCGGAAATAGGCAAGTTCGATGAAGCTTGGCGCTCGATTGGTGAAGCGAGCACTGCGATCGAGACAAACAAAGAGAGGTGGTTTGAGGCCGAGGTCCATCGCATCGCTGGAGAAACCGCGCTCAAGTCGCCGGAGCCTGACGCGGCCAAAGCGCATGCGTATTTCGAGCGGGCGCTTGCAGTCGCGCGCCGACAGCATGCGAAGTCGTGGGAACTCCGCGCCGCAATGAGCATGGCGCGGCTTTGGCGCGATCAGGGCAAGCGTGATGAGGCGCGTGATCTTCTCGCTCCGGTGTACGGCTGGTTCACCGAGGGCTTCGACACGCGCGATCTGAAAGAGGCCAGGAAGTTGCTGGATGAGCTGGCAGCTTGAGGGCGCTCATTCCTCCGGCAGCCCTGCCTTACGCATTCCATCAATAATGCGCTCGCGCTGGAAAACCCAAATGGGATTGTCACTCCGTCTGACGTTGCGGAAGCCCGAAACCGTCGTGCTCGGATTGAGTGCGAGTCCAGCTTGGGTGGCAGCACGCGCCTCGTCGAGCCGTCCCAGATGCGCTAGAGCGGCAGCGAGCCAAAAGTGCGGTAGCGCATAGTTTCGATTGGCCTCGATGGAGCGATGCAACAGCGATGCCGCTTCGTTGTCGCGGCTGAGTAGCAGCTCGGCATAGCCCGCCATCGCCAACCAAATATAGACGCCGGTGTCCCGAGGACTGAGGCGAATCGCCTCGTTGATGTGACCTTCGGTCTCCTGGACGCGCTTGCGCGATGTGCTCGGGAACCCAGCCCTTATTTACGCAAGCCACCCCTTGAAAGTACAGGTCCATGGAATCGGGGTGGGGGATATGCTCAGCACGCCGCGCTTCGACGGTGATCAACTGCGTTCCCAACTGATTGGCAAGCCGCGCAACGATCTCGTCCTGCATGTCGAAAAGGTCGGCCACGGGTTTATCAAAGCGCTCGGCCCAGAGGTGCGCGCCAGTCGCCGCGTCGATGAGCTGAACGTTGACGCGCATCCGATTGCCTGAGCGCTGGACGCTGCCCTCCAATACGTAGCGCACGTTCAGATCGCGCCCTATCTGCTTCACGTCGAAGGGTTTGCCCTTGTAGGTGAATGCCGTGTTGCGCGCTATCACGAACGAGCCGGAGATGCGCGACAGATCGGTGGTGAGGCTCTCGGTTACGCCGTCAACGAAGTATTCCTGCTCGGAATCGCCGCCAATGATGGCGAAGGGGAGGACGACGATGGAGAGGCGCGGTGCGCTTGTTTTATCCCGCGCCGAACCCTGCGGCACGGACGGCGTGCCCGCTAAGCCGGTCTTGACCGCATAGACGCGAGTTGGCCGCGCGATATTCTTGAGTTCTTTCTCTCCCAGATCGATGAACTCTTCCTTCACCCGGTCACGCACCTGTCGATAGGCATCTTCGGAGAGGCAGATATCGCCCGGATCAGCGATACCTTCAAGTCGCGCGGCGATGTTAACGCCGTCGCCCATTAGGTCGCCGTCGGTCTCCTCGACCACATCACCCAGATGGATGCCAACCCGGAACTCGATGCGGCGCTCGGGCGGAAGCCCGGCATTGCGTTCAACCATACCGTTCTGCACCTCTATGGCGCAGCGAACGGCATCGACAACGCTTCTGAACTCAACGAGGATGCCGTCTCCCGTCCGCTTAACGACGCGGCCATGGTGTAGAGCGATGGTAGGGTCAATCAGATCGCTGCGGAGCGCACGCAACCTCGCAAGCGTCCGCTCCTCGTCGGCACCGGCAAGCTTGCTGTATCCGGCTACATCCGCCGCGAGGATGGCTGCGAGTTTCCGGGTCTCCGCCATTCACCGCACCTCGCGCTGGCCCTTGTAATGATCGCCGCGGTGCTTGTCACGGATTGTCTATTTGTCCAAGTGCCTATCAAAAAACTGAGCGACTTCCTCGAATGCCTCTTTTGTTTCAGGAGCAGTGTAGTCGAATAGGAATTGAGCGTGTGACTGACCCTCAAAAACCTGAAGTATCGCTTCCACCCCGGCTTGGCGCAGCTTGCGACCCGGCTTGGCGCAGCTTGCGATGAACGCGCACGGTGCTACTAAGCAGAAGGTCGCGCGTGCCTGACGTGAGAATTGCCGGGGGAAAACCATGCATATCTCCGTACACTGGCGACAGTAGTGGGTCCTTCGCGTCCCGACCGTCGAGGTAAAGCGCAGCGCGCTTGTCACAATCACCATCCGGCGCGACAAGCACGTTGTCGAGAAACGCGTTAGTGTGAAAGGTATCGCCCGCATTGGTAAGGTCTGACATCGGAGTAGCTGGTGCGATGGCGGCTGGCAGCGGTAAGTTCTCTTGCTTGGCTCGCAAAACCGCGGCAAGGGTGAGATTGCCACCAGCAGACGCGCCAAACAGTGCCGTCTTCTTGGGGTCTGTCGTCGTACTCACGGCTCGCCACAGCGCTATCACATCGTCGAGCGCTGCAGGATAAGGATGGTCCGGTGCCATACGGTAATCCACGGAGATCACCCTGAAACGTCCAAACGCGGCCATCTGGATCGCCTCGCCCGTCCCGGACTCCCCTGGAAGGCTTACGAAACAGCCTCCATGTATATGTACGAGCACTCGGTTTTTGTTGTTGGGCGCGATCTCTTCTGGATTGACCTCGAAGGCTTTCACGCCCCCAATCGTGACTGCATCCACTCTAACGCGGAGAGCCTCGGCCATTGGCTTTAGTCTCGCCACAGTAGCTGCAGCGCCAGCACTAACCTGCGCCTTCCATTCGTCTACCGTTTTTGGGATCACGTTCCAGGTCGGCCTTAGCGGCGCGGCGATCAGTTTTTGCATCTGTGAACTAACGGTGTCCGGCACAGGTATCACTTTGGCTGGCACTTCTCGCGCGCCGGGGGTTGTTTGGGCGCGAAGATCGGCCACTGACAAGGCTAGCGCAGCGGAAATACAGGCGAGAATTATCAAACGGCGACGGCGCACCGAAGCACGTTCGGAACGTGGGCGGATTGTCAATGGCGTTTCCCTGTGATCGTGAGGATCACAAGGACTATAGCAGTATTGCTAAGTTATGAACTCACAAATGTATCGCTGTTGGGCTAACCATCCCGAATGCTCCTGTACTAGACACGAGGATGGTCCGGCGTGCCCGTTCATCAGGGCGAGAACATAACTTTACCCATTAAGCAGGGTCTTCATGGCAACGGTGAAAAGGCTTGTCTGTTAAAAGCCACGAGCGCCTGATGGCTGGCAGAGATTAGGAAGTGAGATGGCTCCCTTGGCTCCTCCTAGACTATTCATGTGGGTGAACCGCGTCTTTTTCTTTTTCTCGCTGACGACCACCGCCTTGCCTGCCTCTGCCGCTGTTCTAATTTTGGTCAACAAGAGCACGCAGCAGATGTCTATCTCAGTAGATGGAGTGCCCCGCTACCGCTTTGCGGTGTCGACTGGTCGGGCGGGATACGGGACGCCAAGCGGTACGTATCATCCGCAGCGTTTGGCAGCCGCATGGCATGCGCTGCGAGCACCAAGGCGTTTGGTCTCCGCCGAAAGCGCCGCGCCTAGGACCTCACGCGATCTACCGAACCTCTGTCCGCCGCTACTGCCCGTGACGGTCCACGCCGACGTATTGATGAGCCATGAACTGGTCTGGACACACTGTTCGGCCTGCACAATCATGAGCCATGACCAGCAAGGGCGCGACCATGGATGTCGGGGGCTGGCTCCGAGGCCTTGGCCTTGGTCAATTCGAAGCCACGTTCCGCGAGAGCGAAATTGACTTCGATGTTCTACCTGAGCTGACCGAGCCCGACCTTGAGAAGCTAGGCGTTCCACTCGGCCACCGTAAGCGTCTCCTC
>Ga0210408_10001673_pt1 | contig 22790 bp, 23 predicted proteins | sample IncBWH4MmetaG_FD_155471 | JGI IMG/M metagenome (GOLD analysis project Ga0210408, IMG submission 155471) | Forest soil microbial communities from Barre Woods Harvard Forest LTER site, Petersham, Massachusetts, United States - Inc-BW-H-4-M | ecosystem: Environmental > Terrestrial > Soil >...
TGCGCGATGCCGCCCGTCAATTTGCCGATCGCCTCCATTTTTTGCGCCATCGCGAGCTGTTCGCGCGCCTCGACCAGCTTCTCCTGCGCGTCGCGCCCCTCTGTTGCGTCACGGATGATATTGGCGAGGCCGATCAGTTTCCGATCATCGTCACGTATTGCAGTAAGCACACCGGTCACGTAAAACGGCGCGCCGTTCTTCCTAACACGCCACCCCTCCACCTCGTGCTTACCCTTCTGAATCGCCAATTCGATTGCGCGATTCGGTTCACCGGCACGGCGCTCGTCCGGGCGGTACAAAACGCCGAAGTGCTCGCCGACGATTTCATCCATCTTGTAACCGATAACCTTCTGTGCGGTGCTGCTCCAGCTCGTAATGCGTCCGGACGTGTCCAGTAGAAAAATCGCATAATCGGCTACCCCCTCAATGAAGAGTTGAAAGTGCCGTTTGGCGTTTTTGAACGCCAACTGGGTCTGATCAAGCTGAATGCTTAGTAGGCGCTGCGCTGACAGCAAATGTGCCGTTGCGTCGCCGTGCGAGGCGATCGCCGCGCCTAAAATGAGAGATGCCACGGACGTGCTTGTTGAGAGCGCGAACAAGAGCAGAAACGCTCCACTCGATTCCGCCGCCGGCAATGCGTTGGCGCCGGTCGAGAGCCCCCACCCAGCAAGGCCGCAAAAGACGAGTACGGCTGATGCTGAATCCCGTTGGTTGCCGCGCAAACCAGCCCACATCAAAGGGAGCAAAATGAGAAATCCAATTAGATCCCGATTAGGAAGTACCTCGCTGAGTTCACCGCCAATCGCAGGACCGTAGGCGGCCATGCCGATTGCGCCGGCCACGACAACGACGGCGGCTGCTTCCACCGCGCTCGATTTGGAAAACGGCGTGGTCGCCCAGAGCAAAGTGACAGGGGCAGTGATTACAATCCCGGTGGCGTCCATGAGCCACCACTTTGGCCAGGTAACGATCGAAACCGCGACTGGGTCGGCAAAACCAAGAGCATTGGCGACGCCCGGCCCGAGCAGAGCGAGGCCGGAACTAATTATCGCGGTCGGGGCGAAGGCGATGAGTACAAATTTTGCGACGTTGAGTGGAGATGCGAATCTATCGTGACCGTGCACCCAATGCTTGATGAGCCAAGCTCCAGAGAGCGCCGCGACCGTGGTCGCGACCGCAGTTGAAGCCGATTCGAAAAGCGTCGTCGGACCAGGAGAAATGGCAATGGCGCAAAATGATCCTGCGAGAATCGCAGGCCAAACTCGATTGCCCCGTAGCAGGACAAGGCTGAGCGCGACGCCAGTCGGCGGCCACACCGGTGTTGAGGCTGCATTGAGTGCGGGTAGCAACAAGGCGGCTTCGGTAAGGCCGAAATAGCTCACGGCGACGACCGCAAGTTCGTAAAGACAATTTGCGGTGCTCAGACCGGAAAGGATAGGAAATCTCGCTTCGCCAGTTTCTGCTCTTGTCATGGAAGAGCCTCGCTGGGGAACCGAGGAAATGCTCAATAACGGGAGCTGACTATGTTAAAGCGGAGGCTGGCGAAAAGTGGACCACAGATTGGCGACATTGCGTTATCACTTGGCGGAAGTGAGAAGCGGAGTCTTTTTAAAGAGCGCGACTTAACGAGCGTAGCGCTCCGCTATCCGACGCCGCCGCCGGGAGCGGGTGCGCCCCTGGTCGTTGACGTAAGAAGGCTAGATCTTTCGGTTCCCAAACGCCCTTGACGTTCACTGCACAGCCGGCGACTGCGCTGGAGTTTGTGCAGGTTTGTGACGCGGGATTTGTACCGTCCCCGGCGGAGGTACCGAAGAAATGTTTTGTCTGAGATCCCGTTCGACTGCTTGTAGAGTCGCGATATCCTGAGCTATGTTTTCTTGCTTGACGGCAAGCTGCCTTTGATCGAGAGCGAGTTGCTCTACGCTGCGCCGTACAAGGGCAAGATCGACTGCTAAGGGCTTAAGCCTCTCTCCCCACTCAGACGAGGTTTCAGTCGAGGCTGCCGATGGCGGTAACAGCCAGCCAAGCGGCGGAACCGAGGTCCTGAGCAGCTCCTTTGCCTCTTCATTGTAAGACTGCCACGCAAGCGTCGCGACCACACCAAGGAGGACCACTAACGAAAAGCGGGCAACGGTGCGTAAAGCTCGGCTGGCAATTGACGGCCCGAGAGCCGTCAACTGCTTGCTCCTTAAATCAGGAGAGTGCTGGGGTGCGCCGGCTCTTGGCCGCAGCCGAGTATCGTAGTCAGATTCGTCGGTAGCGATCCGAGTGCGCTGAAAGAATGAGCTGTTTCCGCCGTCTGGATCACGCTCGGCGACGTCGCCTTCATAGTGCTCATCGTCCCGAGGTGCGGTCCGCGAAAAAAACATGGCCCCCCGTTTCAAGTCGCAGAAGTCGCTTGCTCGACTGAGTTTGGTTAGGTGGCCATGGGGCTGTGACAGAATGAGGGCGCACAGGTGGAAAACATTAGGCTGCGGTAGTTTGGCCATAAATTCCGCTCGACATAGCGGCGGCCGCCAAAGGGTCCCCATTCGACCGCGTCAAGATCGCTTCTGCGCCGCACTTGTAAGCTTAGATCGCGGCGCTCGTCGGATTGATTTGAGGAGGTCGCAATGGAAATCATTCAGGATCACCAAAAATGTGCCGAGGAGTGCGTGATGATGGCGCTGTCGTCGAAGCGCTACAGCGACAAGGCGCTGTGGCTTATCTTAGCGCAGTCATGGGCGCGATTAGCCGAGCAAGTCGCGTTCACCGAAGGAAGAGATGATCTATCGAGGGCCGAATTCAGCGCTGCCGCGCTTCCAATTCACTACGAGATTCACGGATCGAGGTGATGGTGGCGACCGGCAACGAGCTAGTGGGGGGCTCGACCACCCGTAAGCGAAAAATCGTCTTGCTCGCGCTCGGCGCGCAGTGGTCTGTCGCGCCGGTAGTCTCAAGAAGTTTGCCGGAATCTCTAAAGACTACGGTGACACACAGTGGCTAAATCCGTAGACGACTGGCGCGAGCTGTTGCGTCGCTACATCCTGTACGTCCACGCCCGTGAGGGTGCTGATCTTTTGGACAGAGACAGCCCTTTCGCCTGGGATGAGCGTATTAAGCTGCGGCGGCTCGCCGGTGATGCGACGAGTTGGAAAGTTTACGGCAACGGTGACGAGCAACGGCACCTTCGACGATAACTGTTTTGCGTCATAGTTCCCCTTGGCGCGGGGGCCCCTTCTTTAGTTTGAGCAAATGCGCGGCCGGCAAGGCGCACGCGTCTACCCGCAGCGCATGCACGCGCGGTGAACCGGGCCTGCCATCCAGCAACGTGCTAAGCGAAGGCGCGTCTACTCGCCCCGTTTCACGGCGTCCTTGTAGTTGGCGGCGAGAAATCGCATTGCATCGTCTACGAGCGTCGGTTGGTCTCTTATTCCCTGCTGCGCCGTTTCTATTATGCGCTTGCTGATCACTTCACGCATGACCCGCGAGTAGGCAGGTCGAGCAAATTGACTTCCAGACTGTTGGATCCTCCGCCACGCTTCATCTAGAGCAGACACAAGTACTTGAATAGATTCAGGATCAAATGCTGCTTCGAGCGGGATCAACTCACAAACGTCAACCATCGTGTCCCCCCTTCTTTACAAAAAACAGGGAGCACGGACACAGCGGAGAAACGTCGTGGTTCGAACGACCCTCGCAGATAACGTCAGCAATGTCTGGCGTAGCTTTATTCGGCCAAGCCACCGGTTTAATCGCTATGCCGACTGCAACGCTAACCAGCCAAGCGAGCGTTTGCTTCCCCAGCGCTTCTACCTAGTCGCATGTGCCCCCGCACACACCCCGAACGATCCGCCGCACGCAGCGCGTGGGCAGTTCGCTCTATCTTCCACCCGACAAGTCATCTTTCAGGACAATGATGGCAACCAAGAGGCGGTCGTATATTTTTGCCCGCTCGCGAGTGATTGAGCTCCCGCTCACCGATCGGGATTCGGGACGGCTCCTTCTTCGATGCCCGTCGACACCAGGCGTCAAGGCCGGCTGAAAATGAATTATTCACCCCTCGGGTGGTGCTCGGTGCACAGCATCTCGATCGGCTTCGTACCAAACCGGGGACAAGCGCGGGGCAGTGGAAAAGGCCCCGATTCGCGTCGCAGAATTTCCAGGGAGCAAATTTCGCAAACGTTTCGCGTTGGCTCTAGCCGAACCACGTAGACCACGGGCTCGTGGGTCTTGCTTCCCTGCCGTTGCCGTCGATTTCCCTGCAAGTGTTATAAAAAATCCCTGTTCCAACGCTTTGGGAATTTAGAGCTAGTCTAGGTTGCGGAAATGTGAGGCTGACATTGGCGGCGGGAGGCAAGGGAGCAAGCTTTCAACCGAATTCCATGTAAAATTCCCTATTAGCAGGGAACTTGGTGTGGAGACTGGTTCGCGATTGACTGCGTCGTCAGCCACCGCTGAGCGAACCTACCAGCCGGAGCGACGCGTCCGAAGGTGGCGCTCCGCAAAATCCTTTGTGTTTTTTGCTCTACCTTTGGCCGGGAGATAGCGCTTCAGGATCGATGCGCCGAGAGCAGTGAACTAGGGGCCTGGCAGTCGCTGATAGGTGTTCTGGAGCTCATCCTGGATAATATGCGCCTCTCCCCTCGCCGGCGCGACCAGATCAGCAGTCAGGGTGCGGCTGCGGTATTGCCATCCCTTGGGCGGTTTGAGACGACTTCCGAGCGCGGCGAGATCGGCGTAGGCAAGACTTGGGTCCACGATTTGCGAATACGACTGCATCACATAAACCTGACCCTTCGGGCTGACCAACTCGTACACCGGTTTGCCTGCCAGAAAAGTCCAGTCTGTCGTCCGGCGGATGGTCCGCTCGACATAGAAAGCTCGCTTCTCGACAAGGTCGAGTAGCCGCAGGCGCATAGTCGCGACGGGCCGCATGGCCAGGCCCTGAATGTCAGCAGGGCTCCTGCTAACGTCACCCGACGCGAGACGGTCCATGATGAAATGCCGGGGGCCGTTGCGGATCACCCGAAATCGTCGAGCATCTTCATTGGCGTGGTCGACGGTTGTGCGGCCGCGACCGCGACAAGAAGCACAAGGCCAGCGGCGACGAAGATTGGGGACCGGGTATTAAGCATCGGTCTCACTAGTGGCGAGCGGGAGCAAAGCAGTTTGCACCGAACGGCAACGTTCTGCCAACGGATTTTGGGCGCCTTGGCGGAATCGGAAGCAATCGGCTTTGGTTCCCGCTTGTTCCAAGTTGCCCCGTCTCTGCTGCAACCGGCCCGGCAGCGATGGCGAGCGCGCGCTCAAAATGGGTCCCCGCTGCATTCGGCTGGCAGTATGTCCAATGGATGCTGTCGTCGGCGTTGGAAATATCATTTGCATGGATACGCCTCCATCAGCTTGGCTAACAATAACCTCGGAAAGGAAACGTCGTATCGTTCGTCGAAATTGCTGGAGCCATCCTCTAAATTGCTCGCGGTATTGTCCATCTTTCGAGATGCCAGTTTCTCCGTTTTATCAATCGTAAGATCAAAATCACGTGGCAAGCAAAAGTACGGCTTGCCGCCTCCACGCCGTGATGTGTCAGTTTCCAGTTGACGGTTATAGGCGAGAAGTCCATCTCTCACCCCTTGCAAATACATCTTATGTAGCTTTTTCAATTGTTGACCTTTTTCAATTCTATTCATTGCCGCATTGGCGCTAGATGCCATGCACACCGCAGTGATTGCCGCAATCAACATCCTGGTCATTCGAAACTCCAGATTAGGGGCGTTGACGAATGGTCATACGGCGTGAGACGCCATCCCGGCTATGCGTTCGTGACGGATCGCGAGAGGAGTCCGAAAATGGTCGCGTGCCGCAAGAAGATGACCGCGGGCTGGGTCGGAACGCTGGCGGTTTATGATGGTTTCCATGTGCGGTTCGGCAGCATGGCCTGCAGCGTCGTGACCAGCAAAACGCGTTGGCCGGCAGGGAGTTCGCAAAGCTCGACGTCGGCCTACCAGTCCTCGTCGAGGGCGCTCGGAAAGCGCGGTGGGCTGAATTCGTTTTCGTGAATGAGCCGTCTCGCCCACGCGGCGATTTCCTCGCTGTCGTCACCCTCCCAATGCTACTCCTCCCCAGTAAACTGGCCTCATGTTTACGTTATGTTCCTACTGAAGTTTAGGTGCTGTCCTATCGGACAGCACCTAAGTTTACACGAGAATTCGTGCGCACGCCTGCGGTATCGCTGCGCTCACGGCAACAGGATCGAGCTTCCGACGGTGCGTCGGGCTTCCAGGTCGCGATGCGCGCGCGCCGCGTCGGCAAGCGGATAGCGCTGATTGATCGAGATGCGCACCGCGCCGCTTTTGAGAACCGAGAACAGATCGGCAGCGCGTTCCAGCATTTCGCTTCGGGTGTGCAAATAGTCAGCGAGCCCGGCGCTGGTCACATAGAGCGAGCCCATCCGGTTGAGGCGAAACAGATCGAAGGGCGGAATCAGGCCTCCCGCCGTCCCGTACGACACGCACAGGCCGCGGCGACGCAGACAGGCGAGCGACGTCTCGAACGTGCTGCCGCCAACACCGTCGTAGACCACAGGTAATCCGGCGCCGCCGGTGAGATCGCGCACGCACGCGACCACATCTTCCTGCGTGTAGACGATCGCAGTTTCGCAGCCATGCGCCTTGGCGAGTTCCGCCTTCTCCACGGTGCCGACGGTGCCGATCACCCGCGCTCCGAGATGGCGGGCCCATTGGCACATGATCAAGCCGACGCCGCCGGCGGCGGCTTGAATCAGGATGGTTTCGCCGGCGCTGACGGGATGGGCGGCGCGAATGAGATACTGCGCGGTCAGGCCTTTCAAGATCACCGCTGCTGCTGTCTCGTCGTCGATGAAATCGGGCAGCTTCACGAGCCGGGTGATCGGCATGACAGTCGCCTGCGAATAGGCGCGCGGCCGGTCCGACGCGTAAGCCACGCGGTCGCCGGGGCGAACCTCGCTCACGCCCGCGCCGACGGCTTCCACCACGCCGGCTGCCTCCATCCCGATCACATGTGGAAACTGAGGCAGCGGATAGCGCCCGGTGCGATGGTGGATGTCAGTGAAGTTAAGACCGATGGCCGTGTGCTGGACGCGCGCCTCGCCTGGTCCCGGATCGCCTATCTCAATTTCCTCATGACGAAGCTCTTCGGGGCCGCCATTCCTGTGAATGCGAACGGCATTGACGCGGCTCATGCGATTTTCCTTGATGATTTAACGGAGCGGGCGCGCGACCATCCTAGTGGGTCCGATTCTAAAATTCACATCCCGGCTCCGCATGCTCTCATGCAAATGCTGGAATCAAAGGTCCACCAGCACGATTGCTCCCAGGCCTGGACAGGTTGTTTCGCCTAGCCGATGATCGTTCGTCCGCCGGGAATTAGGACGCCCTCAATGGATATCGGGGTGGCGGCGGAGCCTGGGCCTCGAAAGGCGGCTAAGGCAACTCAAGGGGGCCCGGCAGCGCCTCTTCAGCTTCAGCGGTGAGCTGCGCCTCATGTCGTCTCACGAAGACGGCGGCAACAACAACGAGGATTAGGACAACCAGAGCGAACACCAATACCATCCACCCGGATAATTGTTCGACCTGCCGACCTAGTGCATAGACGGCAAGCCCATAGAACGTCGCCCAGAGAGATGCGCCGATGATGTTGGCCAGCATGAAACGCGGCCACGGCATGCGATTGGCTCCGGCGAGGATTCCGGCGATAGAGCGCAAAACCGGCAGGAATTGCGCGAGAAGAATGATCTTGCCGCCATGCCGCAGGAACAGATACTGGCCGAGCTTGATCCTGCTTTCGGTGATCCACAAATAGCCGCCATAGCGGAGCAAAAGCCAATAGCCGTATTCACGACCAATGACATACCCGATCATGCGACCGATGATCGACGCGCCCGCCGCAGTCAGGATCACAGGGGCGATATTGAGATAGTGCTCGGTTCCGGCAATGACCGACGCAACAATGAGCACCGTCTCGCCGGGGAACGGAAAGCCGACGCATTCGAGACCGATGAGACCCGCGACGACGAGCAGGCCGTAGGCGTGAATGAGGTGAGCGATGGATGACATGGAGACGTGGATCAGAACGCTCAGGCAACGACCAGATCGGGCACCAGGATCTTGCCCTTGGTCTCGGGACCATAGAAAACCGCCACCGCCCAGGCGATGCAGCCGATCCACGTGCCAATAATCATTGGTTCGGCCAGTCCCGTGCCGAAATGCTCGGCGAGGAAGGTCAATATCACGGGCACAAAACCGCCGAAGATACCCGCCTGATGGTAGCAGAAGGCGCTTGCGGTCGCCCGTATCTCGGTCGGGAAGCGTTCATTCAGGTACGCCACCATCTGCCCCTGCATGCCGCCGCCGGCGCACATTCCCTGCGCGATGAAGCCTGCCGCTATCCATAGGAAATCGGTGGAGAGCAGGTAGAGCGGTGCGAGCGGTAGCGCGATCAGTGCCGGAATAATAGTCGACCAGCGTCGGCCAATGCGGTCGGCCCACCAGCCCCATCCGCACGACGCCAGGAATGTGCCCAGATTGGCGAAGAAGATCGGCGTCGCGACCAGCCCCGGCGTGAGGTGCAGATCCTTTTGCAGATGCGTCGCGAACAGGGCGTTGACCGAGTAATAGGCGATGAAGCCGCCGCCCAGCCACACGCAGGCGGTCAAGGTATTGGCGAGAATCTGCTTCTGGAAGATCGCAATGAGCGGCGCACGAACCTCCCGCTGCTCAAGGCGCTGACGCCGCCGGTTCTCCAGCCAGATCGGCGGCTCCTTGACGAATTTGCGTACAAAGAAAACGGAAAGCGCGGGCAAAACACCGATCCACAGCATGCCGCGCCAGCCGATAGAGGCATAGAACAAGCCATAGACGCCGCTCGACAGCATGAAGCCGAGTCCCCATGAGCCTTGCAGGACGCCGCCCATGAAGCCGCGCGAACGTACCGGCCACGTCTCCATCGCGAGTGCGCCACCGGCCGGCCATTCGCCGCCCATGCCAATGCCGAGCAGTGCGCGGAACAGGAACAGATAGGTGAAAGTCGGCGAGAAGCCCGCCGCGAAATTGCTGAGCGAATACCACAGGATCGAGATCATCAGCGGGATCTTGCGGCCGACCCGGTCGGCGAGCCAGCCTACGGCGCCCACCAACCTCAGCCACAACGTCACCGACAGCACGAACGCCACATCGGTCAAAGGGACATGAAATTCCTGTGAAATTGGCACCATGATCAGCAAGAACATGGTGAAGTCGAAGGCATCGAGCGTCCACCCGAGCCATGCCGCAACCCAAGCCAACCACTGTTCCCTGGTCGGCTCCTTCCACCACGCAACAGATGAACCGGAGAGGTCGGCAGCCGTCGTCATGGCATTTCCTCCCAGGGTTTCGCAGGGATCTCAGGTTCGAATACTTTGGAGGGAACGGCCCGCCGACGGCAATGCTCGCTGCGCGGTATTGCGCGAAGATTTCGGCAAATCCTCCCAGGCAGCTTTGCCGCCAAGCAACATCGGTCGCTTGTCGGGAGCAACGCCGGGCAACCGCCGCTGAGTTTGGATACGCGCCCGCATGATGATTTCAACGCGTCGCCGAGCTATTTTTTTGCCTCGGCCTTCGCGTCCGCGGGTTGCGCCGCCACCTTGACCTGTTGGCCCTCCGCGATATCCGCAGGCGGGCTGAGTGCGACGCGTTCGCCGCCCTGCAGCCCCTCGCGCAATTCAAGCTTTGTGCCGTAGTCACGATAGATGCTGACCTTGCGCAGGTGCACGCGGCCTGCATCGTCCACTGTCGCCACGCGAAGACCATCGGCATTGAACAGCAGCGCGTCGGCAGGGATCAGCACCGTGGGAACAGGGCGCGGAATACCGAATTGCACGTCTACGTAAAATCCAGGCCGAAGCGCCCCGTCGGGATTGGGCACATCGACTTCGGCCAGCATGGTCCGCGATGCCGCATCGAGCGCCACCGAATTGCGCGACACCTTGCCCTCAAAGGTCCGGCCCGGTAATTCCGGCACACGCACCTCGGCCGGCAGTCCGTCTTGCAGGCCAACTGCCCCGCTTTGCGGCACATTCACCTGCACGCGCACGATGTCATCACGCTGGATCGTGAACAGCGGAGTCCCGCCGCTATTGTCGTCCGCCTTCACAAGATCGCCGTTGTCAATGTTTCGGGCGGTGATGACACCCTGGAACGGGGCCTCGACCCGCTCGAACTGCGTCATTTGCCTTAGCCGCCGCACGGTCGCTTCTTGCGCCCTGATGCTGGCCTCCGCCACCCTTACGCCGGCTTCGGCGTTGTTCACGGCCGCGAGCTTCGATGCCAGGCCAAGACGCGTGTTGTCGGCGTTCTGCTTGCTCTCCCAGCCTTGCGTCGCCAGCCGCAAGGTTCGGGTATTCGTGACGTCCGCGAGCGTCGCATCCGAGCGCGACTGTTCGGTCGCGGCGCGCGCCTGTTCCAGCGCGCCTTCCATCTGCACCAGCCTGGCCTCGGCCTCTGAAAGCTGATGGTCGAGATCGGGTGCCGCGATGCGCAGCAGCAAATCGCCTTTGGCGACCCGGCTGCCGATGTCCACGTGCCGTTCGGCGACGTATCCCGTGGCCCGCGCGAAGATCCTCGCCTGGTCGAACGGAAGCACGGTACCCGGCAGTGTCAGAACGACCGGGCCGTCCTGTCCCATTGCCACTGCAACCCGCACCTCAGGAACGAAATCGACCGTCGACTGCTGCGTCTCGATGGCCGCCGCCCGTTGTTGCCAGCGTCCGTAAGCGCCCCAGGCGAGCGCCCCCAGGACGACGACCGTGACCAGAAAGTACAAGCGCCGCGACGGCGGCCGCTCGTCGCTCAGGGGTGCGACTTTCTCGTCCCCGGTCGGGAGCGGTTCCCTAATATTCATACGTAATCCTCCAGCGGCCGCACCTCGCCTCGCCGCAGCACGGCATAGAGGAAGGGAACGAACAACAAGGTGGAACAGGTGCCCACCGCGATGCCGCCGAGGACCGCCCTGGCGAGGGCCGCATTCGCTTCGCTGCCCTCGGCAAGCCCGAGCGACATCGGCAGCATGCCGACGAACATCGCTCCGGCCGTCATCAGCACCGGGCGCAGTCGGGTCCGGCCCGCCATGATCGCCGCCTCCACCGCCGAGCAGCCCGTCGCCTCACGATGCTCGCGCGCGAATGTGACCAGCAGAATGGAGTTCGCCGAAGCGACCCCGATACTCATGATGGCGCCCATCAGCGAGGGGATGGAAAGGGTCGTCTGGGTGATGAACAGGCTTCCGATAATGCCGCAGAAGGCCAGCGGCAGCGCGGCCAGCACGACGAACGGGTCGCCCCAGTTCTGAAAGTTCAGGACCATCAGCAGGTACACGAACACGAGCGCTCCGACCAGCCCCAGCCCAAGATGCAGGAAGGCGTCGTTTTTGCTCTTCATCTGGCCGCGCAGCACGATTTGGTTGCCCGGCTTAAGTCGGCTCTGGAATTCCGGCAGGATCTGCTTGAGGTCGGCTTCGATCAAGCCGAGATCGCGGTCCTGCACGTTTGCGTAGATGTCGAAGGTTCTTTGAATGTTGCTGTGGGTTATCAGGGTTTGCATCGACTCGCGCGACAGCGTCGCAACGTTCGAAAGTGTTTCGAGCTTGGTGCCGTCCCGGCCAGACAGCCTGAGCGGCGTGTTCTCGAGGTCGCTCATGGTGCTCAGGCGGTACTCGGGCGTCTGCACGGCCACCTGATAGGGAACTCCGGTTTTCGGATCGGCCCAAAAATTCGGCGACACCTGGAAGCTGGAGCTCAGCGACGTGTTGAGGTCATTTGCGATCTGCTGCTCGGTCAAGCCGATCTGCGAAGCTCGCACCCGATCGACGTTGACGAAAAAGCTCGGGGAATCGACGATCTGGTGCAAATGCACGTCGACGGCGCCGCGCACCCCCTTGATCCGCGGCAGAAGATCAAGCGCGACGCGCCGATTGTTGTCGGCATCGTTGCCCACTACCTGGATGTCGATCGGAGCCGGGAGGCCGAAGTTCAAGATCTGGGTGATGATATCCGCGGGCTGGAAATAGAAAGTCGCGGATGGAAACTTTTCTCTCAGCACCGTGCGCAGCCGGCGCATGTATTCTTCGGTCGATCCGTGTCCCTCGTTGAGATTGATCAGGATCTGGCCATCGTTCATGGCCACGGTGGAACCGTCGTCATAGGAAAGATTGTAGTTGATCGCCGGCATGCCGATGTTGTCGAGGATCAGGTCGAGATCGCGCGCCGGAACGACGCGGCGGATCTCGTCCTCGACCGCCTGGAACAACCGCTCGGTCTCCTCCACCCGCAACCCGGTCGGGCCGCGTACATGCAGCCGCATCTGCCCGGCGCTGATCTGGGGGAAATAGTCTTCACCGACGAAGAACGTCAGAATTACCGCGCCGACGACCATCGTGCCCGCAACCGCCGCAGTAACGATTCGCCGGCTCAGGATGACGTGGAGCAGACCGACATAGGAGCTGCGGAATTTCTCGAATTGATGTTCGAACCCGGCATGAAGGCGTCCGAACAGACTTGGCCGGGTCGGCGCGCTCGGCCGGCCGTGGCGCTCGCCGTGCACGATCACGTCGATCAGGATCGGCACCAGCGTCCGCGAGAGTACATATGAGGCGATCATGGCGAACACGACCGCCAGCGCCTGCGGTGTGAACAGAAACCTCGCCATATCGGTCAGGAACACGACCGAGATGAAAGCGGTGCAGATCGTGAGCGTCGAGATCAGAGTGGGTTTCGCTATGCCGGCCGCGCCTTCCACCACCGCCTGCCGAAATGGTTTACCTTCATCGAACAATCGGTAAGTGTTCTCGATGGCGACTGTCGCGTCATCGACCAGCACCCCGACCGCCAGCGCGAGCCCGCCGAGCGTCATCAGGTTGATGGTTTCGCCGAGCGCAGCCAGAAGCGCCAGTGAGCTCAGCACCGCCAGCGGAATGGAAATCAGAACAATCAGGGTCGAGCGCCAGGACCCGAGGAACATCAAAATCATCAGCCCGGTGAGCGTGGCCGCGATCAGCCCCTCGCGCACGACATCGAAGATCGCGTTGGACACGAACACCGACTGATCGAACAGCGGCGTGAACTTCATGTCCGGCGGCGCCGCCGCCCGGATCTGCGGCAGCATCGACTTCACCAGGCTGACGACCGACAACGTCGAGGCGTTGCCGTTCTTGAGAATGGTCTGCAAGACCGCTCGCCGGCCATTGGCGCGCACGATGTTCTGTTGCACGCCAAACCCGTCGCGCACATAGGCGACGTCGCGCAGCAGCACCGGCGCACCGTTGACGATCTTGACCGGGATCCGGCTCAACGCCTCGATGGCATCAGGCGAGGAATTGAGCCGGACCGGATACTGGGTGCTTCCGAGCTTGACGAGGCCCGACGGGACAACGACGTTTTCGGTGCCCACCGCAGTGGTCACGTCCATCGGGGTGAGCCCACGCGCTTGCAAGGCCTGTTGATCGAGGTCGACCATGATCTGCCGTTGCTTGCCGCCGAATGGGATCGGCAACGTCGCGCCCGGCAATTGGGTGAGCACTTGCCGAACGCGGTAGAGGCCGTAGTCGAACAATTGCTGTTCGCTCGACTTGTCGGAGGAAAGCGCCAGCTGGATCACCGGCACCGAGGACGCGTAGTAGCGAACGACCGTCGGCGGCTGGATGCCGGGCGGCATGACGGCACGAATCCAGTTGACGGATGCCACGCATTGCGCGATCGCAAGATCGAGGTTCACGTCCGGCTGGAAATAGACTTTGATGACGCTGACGCCGTACATCGTCTGGCTCTCGATATTCTTGATGCCGTTGATGTTGTTCGAGAGCGAATATTCGGAGTACGTAGTGACGCGTTTCTCCATTTCGGGCGTCGTCAGGCCGGTATAGGTCCAGATGATCGTGACCACCGGGATGTTGACCGACGGGAATACGTCCTTCGGCATCGACACTACGGCGCCGACACCCAGAAACAGAATCACGACCGAAAGAACGTAGAAGGAAACGCGGAATTTCAGCGCGTACTTAACTAGGCCCATGGCTGTCCCGTACTGCCTTCCCCACTTCGATCCGCCGCCTGCGAGGGCGGATTGCACCACATTCTGCTAGAAGCTGCCAGCCCGTAGCGCCCCTGCCGGCGGAGCGCCTTTCGCCATCGAAGACGCCCTTGAAGGATGCCGGCTCAGAATCGGCACTGCTTTGATGACGCCCGGACTTGGAGCTGCCCACCGACGCAATGGCCGGCTGAGTGATGTAACAGAGCCAGGGACTTCCCGCTGGATCGTCTTTGCTACCACCACACGCCACCTACGGGAACACGATCCCCCCGCATTTTGAAACGCGTGACCGCGCATTTACCGTTCTTGCAGGAGACATTCTGACAGCGGTTTCCCTGACACCGGCCGACGCACCCGGAGCCGTTCCACTGTGTCCCACATAAGGCTTTGCCCTTTTCCTCCGACATCTTCCTAGAGAATAACCCGGCAGAAGCCGGGTTTGCTGCCAGACCAGCGGCAAGGAAAACTGCCGCGAAGACTATGGATTTGCGCATCGCTAACCTCACTATGTAGGACCGAACATGCAAGATGTAGGGGTTTCGATCGGCGTAGCTTTCGAACCATCAATCAGCAATGAGGGCTGCGATCGTGAGCCGATATGCAGCGCGCTCCGACCAAATGTCTCTGCGGTTTGTCAAATACCCTGAATTGGTCGGCCGGTAAGGTTAAGTCCCGGCTTGCTGAAGGCGCGCAAGCACGTCCTGCGCGAATTGCGAAAGCGAATCGTCCCGGGCGCCCATGACGACGATGCGATCGCCGCTGCGGGCCAGTTGCACCAGCTTTTCGCCGCAGGCGTTGCGATCCGGAAGCGCGAGGGCGTTACGGCCGCGGCGCACGATCTCTTTGACGATGTCGCTGCTGCCGATCGACCGATCGACGGTCCCGCCGAAATACACGGGTTCGGGCATCAGCAGCACGTCCTCGTCCCGGAGCCCGCGCGCGAAGCAATCGACCAGGCTATTGAGCATCAGGCGAAGCGGCCCGTACCCGTGCGGCTGGAACATCAGCAGCAAGCGGCCGGGAAACGCATGCACGGTTTCGAGGGTAGCCGAGACCTTTTCGGGGTTATGGGCGAAATCATCAATGACCGTAATCTCGTTTGCGGTGCCGACGACCTCCAAGCGCCGGCGAATGCCGGCGAACGTTTCGAGGTGCTTCGCCGCGTCTTCGAGATTCACGCCGGAGGCGGACGCCGCGGTGAGCGCCGCAAGCGCGTTGGCCACGTTGTGCATTCCCGGCACGTTGAGCTTCACATCGACGACCTGGCCGGTGGCACGCGTCTTCACCGGAAACGCGATTGTGCTGCGGGTGCAGACCGGCGGCCCGGCCAGCAGGTCCGCTTTCGGGTCGCACAGGCTCCAGGTTGTCGCCTGTCCTGGTTTCAGATCGGGCAGGAGCGCCGCGGTCTCCGCGTTATCGAGGTTGAGCACCGCCGTCCGACCCTTGTTGGCAAAGTCGCGGAAGAGAATACGCAATTCCTGGATCGGCTTGTGATCGAGGGAGATGTTGTTCACCACCGCGATGCGCGGTGAAAAATTCGCGATCGAACCGTCGCTCTCGTCAATTTCGCAGACGAATTCCGCCCCGTCACCGATCCTGGCGGCGGCAAACGTGGAATCAGCTGAGGTGAAGTTCTTCATCTCGGCGCCGTTCACGATCGTCGGATTTCTTCCTGCACGGTGCAGAATCCAGCCGATCATGCCGGTGGTCGTGGACTTCCCGCTGGTCCCGGCGACGCCGATCCCGCAGGCCGATGGGTTGAACAGCTCGGCGAGAAGCTTCGCGCGTGTCGTCACGGCGGCGCCGATGCGCCGCGCTGCCTGCACGTCGGGCACGGTATCCTCGACGGCTGCGGAGGTAACCAGAATCTGATCCGCCCGCTTCACGCCGCTGCCATCCTGCGGGTAGAGCCGCACCCCGCATGCGCGCAGGAAGTCGAACCTCGCGGCATTGCGTCCCTGATCGAGCGCGCGATCGGAGCCCTCGACCCGCCCGCCTCGCGCCTGCACGATCAAGGCAAGCGGGGTCATGCCGCTACCGCCGACGCCGCAAAAAAAGTAGTCTCTCTGCCCACTCATTCGCGAAATCTACGGACGTTGCCGATCCGGTGCAAACGATACTGGGCGTCGCATGACCAGCAACAGGCGCAAGATCGCCGTGGTCGCGCCGGGCTCCCGGCTGCCTGCAGATGTTACCGCCAGAGTGCAAACGCTCGCCGCAAAGCTTTACCCGGGCGGGAGACCGGAGATCTATTTTCATCCCCAGTGCCTCGAATCGCACGGGCATTTTGCCGGTGACGATGCGACGCGGACGCAGGCCTTCCTCGAGGTTGCCAACGACGAAACCTACGATGCGGTCTGGTGCGCCCGCGGCGGCTATGGTTCGTGCCGGGTCGCGGAGGCAGTGATCCGCGGGTTGGCGGAAGCCGCCCGGCACAAGGCCTATGTCGGCTACAGCGACGCCGGAACGTTGCTTGCGGGCCTCTACCGGACCGGGTTTGGTGCCGTAGCGCACGGCCCGATGCCGGCTGACATTTTGCGGGAAGGAGGCGATGCCGCAGTCGGCCGGGCGCTCGCCTGGCTGGTCGATGCCGCCCCGGAGACGCTGGAGCCGACGGTCGGAGGCGAGCAGTTGACCGCCGCGTTCAACATCACCATCCTCAGTCAACTGCTCGGCACGCCGCTGCAACCGGACCTCGAAGGGCACGTGCTCATGCTGGAGGAGGTCACGGAGGCGATGTACCGCATCGACCGATCTCTGTTTCACATCACGAGCAATGCGCACATCCGCAAGGTCGCAGGGATCAAGCTCGGCCGCTGCAATCAGATTCCGCCCAACGAACCCGATTTCGGCATGACCGAGGAAGAAGTTGCACGCTATTGGTGCCGCCAATCCGGCATTCCATGGCTGGGCCGCGCCGACATCGGTCATGACGCCGACAATAAGGTGGTCCCGTTTGGGCGCATTGCAACTGTTGCGTATGCCGGAGCTGCTAAAAGCGCAGGCGCGCTCCTTGGATGAGCGCAAATCGCTCGGGCCGAGAACCCGGAGCGACGCTGAAAGCAGGCCCAGTGGGCGCTGACAGCATCGGTGCTCGCGACCATTTGGCGCTGAGTAAAGACGAACAGAATACCGCTGCCGCCTTGATCTTCGCCTTGCTTCCCTGGCCGCGATTGATAGGCTGGGCGTCCTTCGAGGGGGTAAGCGTTTAGCCGCGGCGTCGCGTTTCGTTGCCTTTTTGCAACATGCGAAGGATTTTTATGCGCCGTCTTACGCGCTCAGGTATTCGGACACGTTTATCCGGCTTGCTACGCGTGCGAAAATCGCGCGAGCACCATGGAGAACCGGGGATGCGTAGCGTCGGGCGCTGCCTATTGTTGGCGACGACGCCACTTGCGGTCTTGCTATTGACTGCGGCCGCGGCGCCTGCCGATCCAGCCGGTACAATCGCTGCCGGAGCCAAACGAACGTCGAAGACGGTGGGACCGTCGGCGGGAGCAGGTTCACAGCGCGTAACGACGCAGCCTGCTCGCCCCGGCCTAATGACGGGATGGCCATTTGCGCCAGCCACGACGTCGCCGACAGCGCCTGCAAAGGCGGTGGGGTCTATAAAGCAGCGGAACGCCCCCAGGCCAACAGTCGCAGCACCGGCGCCAACACCCGCTCCGGTTCAGCGGCTCGCGCTGCCCGAGATTCCGGCGCCGACGTCGAACCAGCCGGCTGCCGAGCCTTCCCCGGCAGCGGTGGCAACGCCGACGCCAGCGCCAACGCCAACGCCAACGCTGAATCCACCTCCGACCATAGAGCCGGAGATTGCTGGTGCTGGTACTGCGGAGGTTGAGCCGCCGCCTCGGGAGCACGCTACCCTGCACGGCGACGATGCCATGACAGTGTTCGTTCCGCCGGTGATGCCGGGGGCAACGCTCGCTCCTATTCCGGAGGCGATGCCCGCACCCGTGACCGGGACCACGCCGGAGGCGAAGCCGGCGCCTGTGCCGGAGGCGAAGCCCACCACTCTGCCGGAGCCGAAGCCGGCGCTCACGCAAGAGGCGAAGCCGGCGCCTGTGCCGGAGGCGAAGCCGGTGACTACGCCGGAGGCGAAGCCGGCGCCCACGCAAGAGGCGAAGCCGGCGCCTGTGCCGGAGGCGAAGCCGGCGCCCACGCAAGAGGCGAAGCCGGCGCCTGTGCCGGAGGCGAAGCCGGCGCCCACGCAAGAGGCGAAGCCGGAGTCTGTGCCGGAGGCGAAGCCGGCGCCCACGCAAGAGGCGAAGCCGGCGCCCACGCAAGAGGCGAAGCCGGCGCCCACGCAAGAGGCGAAGCCGGCGCCCACGCAAGAGGCGAAGCCGGCGCCTGTGCCGGAGGCGAAGCCGGCGACCACGCAAGCGGCGAAGCCGGTGACTATCCCGGAGGCGAAGCCCGCGACCGTGCAGGAGGCAAAGCCGGCAACAATGCCGGACGCGACGCCATCGCCCACGCCGGAAGCGATGCCGGCTCCTACTGCTGTCGTCGATGTCGATCCGATTGCCGAACAATTGCGCAATCTTGCCAATGGCAAATTCGATCGCATCATCGGCAATAAGAAGGAGAGGGCATCTATCGAAGCGTTCTACACCGGCCGAAATTATGCGCCGCTGTGGATCACGGACGGAAATGTCAATGCGCGCGCTACGGCCGCCATTGCCTACCTCAGCCAGGTCGGGGCCGACGGTCTCGATCCCGCCGACTATCCGGTCCCGAATTTCACTTCACTCAGCGATCCGGCCGCGCTTGCGGAAGCTGAGATCAGACTGACGACGTCAGTCATCACCTACGCGCATCACGCGCAGATCGGCCGCATACATTGGTCGCGCGTGAGTGCCGACATCTTCTACGATACCAAGGCGCCTGATCCGGCCGCGGTTCTTGCCAGCATGGTTGAGGCCAAGGACGTTGGCGAGGCGCTTGCCGCATACGAGCCGCACGCTCCGGAGTACCTCGCGCTCAAGGCCAAACTCGCGGAAATTCGTGCCGGCAGGGGAAGCAGCGGCAAGGCGCGAATCCCAAATGGACCGTCGCTCAACATTGGCATGCAAGACCAGCGGGTGCCGCTGTTGCGGCTCCGGCTCGGCATTCCGGGCGGGGCCGGTGCGATCTATGACAGGCTACTTGCCGAAGCCGTTATGAGATTTCAGCAGGAGCACGCACTCAGCGTGACCGGGACGCTCAACGCGGCGACAGTTGAAGCGCTCAACGGCGGCCGCCAGTCCGATGCGCGCACCGACATCATCCTCGCCAATATGGAACGCTGGAGGTGGATGCCGCACAATCTTGGCAAGACGTACGTGATCGTCAATCTGTCGGATTACACGCTGCGAGTCATGCGGCAAGGCAAGCAGGTATGGATAGCGAAGATCGTCGCTGGCAAGACGACCACACCGACGCCGCTCATCAGCGCGCAGATGAAGTCCATCACAGTCAATCCTATTTGGAATGTGCCGGCCTCGATCACCGCCAACGAATATTTGCCATTGCTTCAGCAGGACCCCACGATATTGCAGCGGATGGGGCTGATTGTCAGCTACAATCCCGATGGCACCATTCACATCGCTCAGCCGCCGGGCGACCAAAACGCACTTGGCCGGCTTCGCTTCAATTTCCCCAACAAGTTTATGGTCTATCAGCACGATTCCAACCAGAAAAGCCTGTTTGCCAACGAAAGGCGGGCGGAAAGTCACGGCTGCATGCGCGTCCAGGATCCGTTGAAATATGCCGAGGTGCTGCTGTCGCTCGTGCGCCCGGCCGACGGCTTTACGCAGGACCGCATTCACGCGTTGTTTGGTGACAACGAAGTCGAAATCCCGTTTCCGGCGCTATTGCCGGTTCACGTGACCTACCAGACAGCTTTCGTAGATGACCGTGGCCAGCTCGAATTCCGCGAGGATGTCTACGGTCATGACGAGGCGTTGCTTGCGATGATGAAAGGGGCCGAACGCAAAGTGGCCGACATTCCCATCGAGCGCAGAGAAAGTATGGCGCGTCGGCAGCTCCTCGCCATGCCCGACAATGCGTTGAATGGCTGGGGCGCGAACGGACGCGGCTTCGGTGAGACGAATATCTTCACACGACTGTTTGGCAATCCATATGCGCAGCCAGCCCCGGTCCCGCGCAGCCCCATCGCGCAACCCAGGCAGCAGCCTTATTACCAGCGGTAACGCGTAGGACCGGCGGGTCGACCTTTCCTTGACACGCCTTTGGCCGGCTCATTGCTTCGTCGAGCGAAGAAAGCGGACCCAACGATTCCTTGAGGTTTGTCGACAGCCCGGTTCCCACCCTCTGCCATGAATGGTGATGGTGTACTCGGCTCAACAGCGTTTCTCCTTGCGGCAGGGTCCCGCTACCGAACGACCGCCAGCCTGAATCCTGTCGACATACTGCCTGTCGCGGCCAACTCGGGCACTCGGGAGACAGAACATGGACTGTTGCGGTCATCATCATGCGCTCACGCGCCGACGCTGGATGTGGAGCACGCTGACCTCGGTCGCTGCGATGGTGGGTGGCGGTTTGGAACGGCGTGGTTCGACGGCCGCCGCCCGGACCGCCGAAACGGCCGCGGCCGCGCTCGATGTTCTGCGAAACTCCATATCGGTCGACGTCCATACCCACGGCGGGACCACCGGAATCACATCGACGGCGCCTCCCAGCGATGATCTCGCGAAGGCGATGCGGGCGGGGTCCCTGGCGGTCGCCTGCCTTGCAGACGTACCGGACGCTCCCATTCTTGCCAGGAATGAGGCCGGCGTACTCACCGCCGTGCGGACACCGGAACCGGGCGCTCTCTACAAGCACCATCTCGAGCGGCTCGATTGGGTGGACGAGATGGTCGCCGCGCACGGCCTGCGCCGAGCGCTTTCTGCGGCCGATCTCGAGACGGCGCATCGCACCGGACAACCCGCGATCGTGGGTGATGTGGAAGGACTCGATTTTCTCGAAACCAAGCTTGAGCGCCTTGAGGAGGCTCATCAGCGCGGCGTCCGGCATGTCCAGCTCGTGCACTACACCCCCAACGACATTGGCGACTTTCAGACGGGAGCCGTTACGCACCGGGGACTCACCCCATTCGGGGCCGAGGTGCTCCAGGCGTGTCATCGACTCGGATTCGTTTGCGACGTGGCCCATGCGACCGAAGACACGGTGAAGCAGGCGGTCAAAGTCGCAACCAAGCCCCTGCTGCTGTCACACGCCGCGCTCGCCGGATCGCGGGCCATGGGTCCGACGTCACTCAGCGGCCGGCAGGTCAGCCGCGATCACGCGCGGGCGATCGCTGAAACGGGAGGGTCGGTCGGAATCTGGCACTTTTTTCCGAGCCTCGAAAAGTATGTCGAAGGGCTCAAGGAGATGGCCGACGTTGTCGGCGTGGATCACGTCAGCATCGGCAGCGACCAGCAGGTCAGGCCCGGCAGCCTGCAGGACTACGCGCAGTGGGTAGAGCTTGTCGCTGCGATGCTGCGCGGTGGCTTCACGCCGGAAGAGGCCGGCATGATTGCAGGCGGCAACTACATGCGGATCTTTCGCGTTGCGGTTGGCTGACCGGGGCAGCCCGCCTGATAGCGACTGACGACAGGATAGCGCGATGAAATCGTCGCGCCTCCGTCGTTGGCAACTGATCAACAATGGGCGTGACAAGGCTCATCGACGGACGTTGTCGGGTCCGGCGAATGAGCAAGGAACACACACCGGATGGATCGAAGATTCCGATCCGATTGCGCTTCAGAACCGTCCTGGGGGGAGGCGCCCAGACACGGCGCGCCTCAATAGGCGGCTCGGTTACATCGTGCAGGCGCCAGTGAAAGTATGGCACCACTGACCAGCGTTGCACATTTGGTGTTTGGCGCTCATGGCTGCGGTCTTAGAAGCGCACACGCATTTCATTTTGGTCTGGCCCTCTGCGCACATGGCCATCATGTGCCTGGGCATCATGTGGTGGCCCTTCATCGGAGCCATCGCATTGGCTGATACAGCCGACATAGAAACCGCAACGGCAATAATCAGAGCTTTCCGGAGCATGGCATTCCCTCCTAGGTAATATAACGCGGAAAAATGTTACCTAATGGCCCCTGACGGCGCAAGGTCTGTCCTAGCCAAGAGGCCGGAATAGCCGACGAAGCGCCAAGTAACCGTGCCGCGACGATCGATTTCATTTCGCGGCAGGCGACCCTAGCGTATCGAACGTGCAGTCGGCCCCGCCGCCCGCTTTCTGCGCAATCTCATGCGGACTGATGGTGCACACTAGATGCGACACCGTCTCATGAAGAGTGCCAGCCGCACCCTCGGACGATATCCCGACTTCCACCATGGTCGCGTAGAGCTCGTGCGCCTTGCGCCCGCCAATGTGGACTGTCTCGGCACCGAAGGTGAGCTTGCACGCGTGCGCTGTTATATCGACGTTGCCTGCCGTGCAATCAATGGCGCCGGCCTCGACGGAAATCTTCCTGTTGGCTGGAAAGGGCACGCTGGCATGACCCTCGAGCAATTGCTCCAAGGTCCTTCTATCGTGCCGGATCAGACCCGGCGCGTGGGCTCCGACGAGAGCCGCAAGGGCCAAAGCGCCGGAGCCGCTCGCGGTTGCCGCCGAAGCGCTGTGGCTCGTCAATAGGAGAGTAGACAGAAGAATTGCCGTCCCCTTGAAGTCAAGCGCCTGCATATTTGCTTTTCTCCTGCCATTCCACTGCA
>Ga0210408_10001677_pt1 | contig 22734 bp, 20 predicted proteins | sample IncBWH4MmetaG_FD_155471 | JGI IMG/M metagenome (GOLD analysis project Ga0210408, IMG submission 155471) | Forest soil microbial communities from Barre Woods Harvard Forest LTER site, Petersham, Massachusetts, United States - Inc-BW-H-4-M | ecosystem: Environmental > Terrestrial > Soil >...
CAACGCGCAGCTTGGCGTCAAGGTTGGACAAGGGCTCGTCGAATAGAAAGACCTGGGGGTCGCGCACGATGGCGCGCCCCATCGCGACGCGCTGGCGCTGGCCGCCGGACAATTGCCGCGGATAGCGGTCGAGCAGCGGTGTCAGCGCCAGGATTTCGGCGGCGCGCTGGACCCCCTTGCCGACCTCCTCGGCGCTCGCCCCGCGCAGCTTGAGCGAGAAACCCATATTGTCGGCGACCGTCATGTGCGGATAGAGCGCGTAGTTCTGGAACACCATCGCAATGTCGCGCTCTTTGGGCTGGACGTTGTTAACGACCCGATCGCCGATCGAGATCGTTCCCGAGGTGATGTTTTCGAGGCCCGCAAGCATCCGCAGCAAGGTCGACTTGCCGCAGCCGGAGGGGCCGACCAGAACAACGAAGGCGCCGTCCTCGATCGGGATCGTCACGCCGTGCAGCACTTCAAAGTTCCCAAACGATTTCCGCACGTCGCGAATTTGCACCGACGACATTCATTCACCTCCCGGAACAGCACACGAACTCTCTACGGGCTTAGCTCGGTAGCCGCCCTTTTCATTCGAAGGGGTCTTAGCAGAATTTCTTGCTGATGTCCTTGGATCAAAGTCGTACGCCTTAGCCGCTTGCGCCGCCGTTGCGGTCGGCGCGTCGGCGTGTAAACATCGCCGCCAATCAAGAAAATGCCGCACAATAAACAAGGCGTGTGCGCTGCGGGAGAAATCATGAACAAACCGCTCACCGGCGTCACCAGGCGCAAACTCCGCTCCAGCGAATGGTTCAACGACCCGCATAATCCGGGCATGACCGCGCTCTATCTCGAACGCTACCTCAATTATGGCCTGACCCGGCAGGAACTGCAGTCCGGCAAGCCGATCATCGGGATTGCGCAAACCGGCAACGACCTTTCGCCGTGCAACCGGCATCATCTCGAACTGGCACACCGGGTGCGGGAAGGAATCCGCGCCGCCGGCGGCATCGCGATGGAATTTCCGACCCACCCGATCCAGGAGACCGGAAAACGGCCGACCGCAGCACTCGACCGCAACCTCGCCTATCTTGGCCTGGTCGAAATCCTGTTCGGCTATCCCCTCGACGGCGTGGTCCTGACCACCGGCTGCGACAAGACCACCCCGGCCTGTCTGATGGCGGCCGCGACCGTCAACCTGCCTGCGATCGTGCTCTCGGGCGGCCCGATGCTGAACGGCTGGTTCAACGGCGAGCGCTCCGGCTCCGGTACCGTGGTCTGGAAATCCCGCGAACGGCTTGCCGCGGGCGAGATCGACTACGAGGAGTTCATGAACATCGTGGCCTCCTCGGCGCCCTCGATCGGCCATTGCAACACCATGGGCACCGCCTCGACCATGAATTCGCTGGCCGAAGCGCTCGGCATGTCGCTGCCCGGATGCGCCGCGATCCCCGCCCCCTATCGCGAGCGCGGCCAGATCGCCTATGACACCGGCACGCGTATTGTCGGGATGGTCTGGGAGGATTTGAGGCCTTCCGACATCCTGACACGAAAGGCCTTCGAGAACTGCATCGTGGTCAATTCGGCGATCGGCGGCTCGACCAACGCGCCGATCCATATCAACGCGCTGGCGCGCCATGTCGGGGTCGAACTGTCGATCGACGACTGGCAGAAATACGGCCACGACGTGCCGCTGCTCGTGAACATGCAGCCGGCCGGCTTCTATCTCGGCGAGGAATATCACCGCGCCGGCGGCGTGCCGGCGGTAGTGCGCGAATTGATGAAGCACAAGCGCATCCATGAAGACGTCATGACCGTCAACGGCCGCACCATGGGCGTCAATTGCCGCGAGGCGGCAACGCCCGACGGCGATGTGATCTGGAGCTACGACAAACCGCTGGTGAAGGACGCGGGCTTTTTGGTGCTGCGCGGCAATCTGTTTGATTCCGCGATCATGAAGACCAGCGTCATCTCCGGGGAATTCCGCGACCGCTATTTGAGCAATCCGAAGGATCCGAACGCGTTCGAAGGCCGCGCCATCGTGTTCGAAGGCCCGGAAGATTATCACGCGCGGATTGACGATGCTTCGCTCGACATCGACGAGCGCTGCATTCTCTTCATCCGCGGCACCGGCCCGATCGGCTATCCCGGCGGCGCCGAGGTCGTGAACATGCAGCCGCCTGCGGCGCTGATCAAACGCGGCATCCTGTCGCTGCCCTGCATCGGCGACGGCCGCCAGTCCGGCACCTCCGGCTCGCCCTCGATCCTCAACGCCACCCCGGAAGCCGCCGCCGACGGCGGACTTGCGATCCTCAAAACCGGCGACAAGGTTCGCATCGACCTCAACAAGGGCAGCGCCAACATCCTGATCTCGGAAGAGGAAGTGAAGAAGCGGCGCGCCGAGCTGAAGGCACAAGGCGGCTTTCCCTATCCCGCCCATCAGACGCCGTGGCAGGAGCTTTATCGCTCCACCGTCGGCCAGCAAGCCACCGGCGCCTGCATGGAATTGGCGACGCGCTATCACGACATCGCCGGCAAGGTCGGCGTGGCGCGGGATAATCATTAGGCAATGGTTGTCATTCCGGGATGCGCGTAGCGCAGGCCCGGAATCCATACTCATGATCGTGGTTATGGATTCCGGGTTCGCGACTTCGTCGCGCCCCGGAATGACGAAATAGAAAGGAAGAGAAGAAATGTCCAACCGCCTCAACGGCAAGCGCGCCTTCGTGACGGCCGCTGCGGCCGGCATCGGCCGCGCGTGCGCAATCGCCTTTGCGCGCGAGGGCGCCAGCGTGTTCGCAACCGATATCGACGAGAGAGGCTTAGCTGCGCTCAAGAGCGAAGGCGTCGCTGAAGTGGCGAAGCTTGACGCGCGCGACAGCGCGGCGGTGGCCGCAATCGCCAAGCGCGCAGGCCCTGTCGACATCCTGCTGAACGCCGCGGGCTTCGTGCATCACGGCACCGTGCTCGACTGCTCCGACGAGGATTTTGATTTCTCCTTCGACCTCAACGTCAAGTCGATGCATCGCACGATCCGCTCGTTCCTGCCGGGCATGCTGGAGCAAGGCCGCGGCTCGATCGTGAACATCTCGTCCGCCGCTGGCGTGTTCAAGGCCGCCCCCAACCGCTACGTCTACGGCGCGACCAAGGCTGCGGTCGCAGCACTGACCCGCGCCGTCGCCGCCGATTTCATCACCAAGAATATCCGTTGCAATTGTATCTGCCCCGGCACCATCGAGACCCCGTCGATGCTGAACCGCGCCGCCGCCGCAGGTCCCGGCGGACGCGAAATGTTCGTTGCCCGCCAGCCGATGGGACGGTTGGGCACGGCGGAGGAAATCGCTTCGCTTGCGGTGTATCTCGCAAGCGATGAGAGCGCGTTCACCACCGGTGTCGCGCATATCATCGACGGCGGCTGGACGCTGTAACGTCATTCCGGGGCGCGAGTGGAACGAGCGAGCCCGGAATCCATAACCACGATCGTGAGTATGGATTCCGGGCCTGCGCCAAGTGGCGCATCCCGGAATGACGAACGGAGAGACGGACCAATTCGAAGCGACTTAGATAGAGGAACCGCCCATGAACAAGATCGATCTGAACGGCCGAAGCGCTGTCGTTACCGGCGGCGCGCAGGGCTTTGGGCGCGCCATCACCGAGCGTTTTGTCAGCTCCGGCGCAAAGGTCGCGATCTGGGATCACGACCTGCCTTTCGCCGAAAGGACCGCCAAGGAAATCGGCAACGCCGTCAGCGCCTTCAAGGTCGACGTGTCCGATCTCGCCGCGGTGGAGAAGACACGGGACGAGACGCTGAAAGCGTTCGGCAAGATCGACATCCTCGTCAACAATGCCGGCATTGCCGGCGTCAACAAGACGGTGTGGGAAACCGAGTTCGAGGAGTGGCGCAAGGTGCTGCGCGTCAACCTCGACGGCCCCTTCATCTGCTGCAAGGCGATCGTGCCGGCGATGCTGAAACAGAAATACGGCCGCATCGTCAACATCGCCTCCATCGCCGGCAAAGAAGGCAACGCCAACGCCGCGCATTATTCGGCGTCAAAAGCGGGCCTGATCGCGCTGACGAAATCCTTGGGCAAGGAACTTGCCGCCCACGACATCCTCGTCAACGCGGTGACGCCGGCCGCCGCCAAGACCGCGATCTTCGACCAGATGACGAAAGCGCATATCGACTTCATGCTGTCGAAGATCCCGAAAGGCCGTTTCGTGCTGGTCGAAGAACTCGCCGCGATGGTGGCGTGGCTGGCATCGGAAGATTGCGCGTTCTCGACCGGCGCGGTGTTCGACATTTCCGGCGGGCGGGCGACGTATTGACCCTCCTCCGTCATTGCGAGGAGCACTTGCGACGAAGCAATCCAGAGCCGCGCAAAAGGTCTGGATTGCTTCGTCGCTTCGCTCCTCGCAATGACGACCAAGGCAGCGGAGACACCATGATCAGAGAAGGCGGATGCCTGTGCGGCGCGGTGCGGTTCAAAGCAAAAGGGGAGCCGGTCAATGTCCGCATCTGCCATTGCCGCAACTGCCAGAAGGCGATGGGCTCGCCGTTCTTTGCCCGCGCGCTATTTGACCAGAGTGCCTTGACAGTCGAGGGCGAGACCGGCCGCTATGCGTCTTCGGAGCTCCTCGACCGGGTGTTCTGCAAGGTTTGCGGCACGCGGCTATTTGCCTGGCGCAAGCTCGGAACCATGGCCGGCGTTGCGCTGGCGACGTTCGACGACCGCAACGCGTTCACGCCGACCGACCACATGTGGGTTTCGGAAAAGATGGCCTGGGTCAAGCTCGACGACGGCCTGCCGCAGCATGCGAAGACCGCGCCTTGACGCGAGACTGTCACCAGTCTTCGGTCAAATCCGTGCTAGCTTGGCCGTTCGGTTGAACTGGGCGGGATCAGCGATTGGCCTCAAACATCACCCTCTATGACGCATCCGTCTGGATACTGCCGCTGCTGTTCGCCATCACCTTTCACGAGGCGGCCCACGGCTTTGTCGCGCATCGCCTCGGCGACGACACCGCCTACCAGCTCGGCCGGGTCAGCTTCAATCCACTCCGGCATATCGACCCCTTCGGCACGGTGATCCTGCCGGCGATGCTGCTGTTGTCGCATTCGCCGTTTCTGTTCGGCTATGCCAAGCCGGTGCCGGTGAATTTTCGCAACCTTCGCAATCCCCGGCTGGACATGGTCTGGGTGGCGCTGGCCGGTCCCGCCACCAACATCATCCTGGCGTTGGCAGCGGCACTGGCGTTCCACGCCCTGCCCCTGGCGCCGGCGGCTTCGGCGCAATGGATCGCCGACAACCTCAAAAACGCGCTCGTTATCAATGTCGTGCTGGCGGTCTTCAATATGATGCCGATCCCGCCGCTCGACGGCGGACGGGTCGCGGTTGGCCTATTGCCGCGGCCCCTCGCCGACCCGCTTGCCCGGCTGGAGCCGTTCGGCATGCTGATCCTGATCGGAATTTTGATCCTGCTTCCGCTCGCCGGTTCGCAGTTCGGTCTAAATCTTGATGTTATTTCGGCGATACTGCGGACATTGACTGGATACGTGCTGTGGTTAATTCTACTTCTCACGGGTAACACCTAGTAGCTAGAAAAGCTTGCCGAAAAGGCCAGAGGCCATCTTGGTCAAAGCTGCCGACATGATGATCGCGCGACGCGCCGACACCAGGGCCCGGGCTGATTTTGCGACCTGGAAGATGATGGCCAAGCTGAACGGCGCCTCCGCTTTGCCGCCCGAGGCCCAGAACTTCCTCGCGAGCTACGGGGCGCTTCGCGCGAAGATGCCCGAAGACGCGGCAACGGAAGCCACCATCAACCTGATGTACAAGGCCTACTTTGCGGAAATGGGCGGTATTGGAACGCCGCCCGACGTCCGCTCCCGCCCGAGTGGACCCGTGACCGGCAACGTGACCGCCTTCCGGCGGCCGCCGACCCCGCCAAAGCCCATCGGATATGGGCAGAACATGAGGCCGCGGCTTCCGGTGGCGCTGGTCTTTGCCTGTCTCGTCGTGGTCTATGTCGGCATTCGCTACTATTGGCGGTGACACGCAAGCAAGCCCGATCAGCCGCGTTACACCCAAGTCGGTTCAAAGTCAGATCAAAGCCGGTTCAAGTCAGTTCAGTCTACGGCACGAGGACGACCTTGCCCTTGGTCCCCCGCCCTTCGAACGCGCGGTGCGCTTCGCCGGCGCGTTCGAGCGGAAAGGTTGCGCCGATCGTGACTTGGAGCTCGCCTCTCTCAGCAAGACCGAACAGCTCAGTGAGCCCCTCCCTCAGGCCCGCCGGGGTCAGGAGACTGGGCAAGGCGAAGCCGGTTAAAGATTGGTTCTTGAAGATGATGCCGATCAGTTCCGGAACTCCGAGCTCAAAACTCTGAATGTTGAGCGCGCCGTAGATGACAAGTTCGCCGTTCGGCGCCAACACCGCCAGACATCCCTTGGTGATATCGCCGCCGACGGATTCATAGATGATGTCGGGGCCGATGCCATCGCTCGCCGCACGTACGGCGTCGATCCAATCGGACTTGGTGTAGTCGACACCGGCGTCGGCGCCGAGCGAGCGGGCAAATTCGAACTTGTTCGCGGTGCTGGCGGCGGCGATCACGGTTTTCGCGCCAGCGCGCTTTGAGAGTTGAACGAGCAGCGAGCCCACCCCGCCCGCAGCGGCAGAGACGAGGACCGTCTTGCCGGTGGGCGAAATTTGCCTGGGGAGATAGAGGGCCGTCAGTCCCTGGATCATCAGCGCGACCGCGTGCTCAAACGAAAGCGTGGCCGGTAGCGGCACGATCAGGCCGGCCTCAACGGCGACATAATCGGTGTAGCCGCCGACCACCGCTCCGGTCGCAAACAGCGGAACCGCGACCCGCGCCCCAACCGCCACACTGTCCACCGCATTGCCCACGCGCTCAACCGTGCCAGCCACCTCGGTGCCGGGAATGGCAGGAAGCTCAGGTGTGACGGCATACCGGTTCTGCCGCATCAGCGTATCGGAGAAATTGACGCCGATCGCGGCAACACGGACGAGCACTTGATCATGGCCGGGCGTTGGGTTCGGCTTCTCGACGACCTCCAGCACGTCCGGCCCGCCGAAGCGGCCGAATTGGACTTGTCTCATCTTTCCTCGCGGGTTGAAGTGGTCCCGCGAATGTTATGAGCGTCCGCCGTCGTTCGGCGCTACACACCAATTTGTGCAATACTTACCAGGAGGTGACTATGGCCGCGCCGATCAAGCGACTTCCGGAGCTTCCCGCCGAGCGCGCGCTGAAGGTGATTGCCGGGCGCTGGAAGGCGGTCATCCTGTATCACCTGTTCGATGGGCCGAAGCGGCTCTCCGAATTGAAGCGGCTGGCGCCCAACGCCAGCCAGAAAGTGCTCATCCAGCAGCTCCGCGAGATGGAAGAGCACGGTCTTGTCAATCGCGAGATCTTTCGGCAGGTGCCGCCGCGTGTTGATTATGCCGCGACGGCACTTGGCCTCAGCCTGGAGCCGGTCATCATGTCGCTATGCGAATGGGGACGTCGGCATGCCGCCGAACTCAATGAACTCGACCGTCTCGCTGAATGCATCGTCGGCCGGCCGGCTCAGCGTGCCACGCCACTTATCCCGCTCGTGGACCGGCATTAGTTACGACATCGTTCAACTCTTGCCCTTGACCCGGAAGATCACCGGAAGCGTGAAATTCAGTCCCTCGTCCGCAACCAGCGGCGGGGGCTGCGGGACCGGATCGGAGCGCCGGATCATCGAAAGCGCCGCCTCGTCAAACACCGGATCGCCCGATCCCTTAATGATGCTCGCCGAGAGCACGTGCCCCGTCCGGTCGAGCGCGAAGCCGACCAGAATCTCGGCACTCTTGAGCGTGCGCTGCGCCGGATAGCGCAAGTGCTTGTTGAGATGCGCGATCAATTCCTTTTTCCAGGTGGCGCCCACCCGCCGCGCGGTGTCGCCGGTGCCTTGTGCGGGCGCGACCGAGTGCGTCGCCTGCGGAATATCTTCCGAACTGGGGGTTGCCGTTGCTTCCGCGGCGACCGATTCCTGCGACGCCTGGGTCTGCACCGCGGCGATCTTGGCGTCCTCCTCGATCGGCTTCTTATCGTTCGGCGTCACCACGCGATCGGGGTTTTCGGCCTCGGTCGGCGTTTCCTTTGGCAGATCGGTTTCCTTGAGCTCGGCCTTCTGTTCGGCAAGTGCCGGCGAGGCCACGGATGCGTCGGTATCCGGGCCCGGCGGCAGGTCGGTGGGATCGAGCTTGGGCGAGGTCAGTTCCAGCCCGATCTCGATTGCCGGCGCGCCGAGGGCATCGTCGAGGTCGTCGCCGCCCAGATACGCAATCGCAAGCGCGGCACCGCCGAGGTGGAGCGCGAGCGCGCTCACGCTTGCGAAGATCCACAGCCGCGATGGCATTTGCTCGATATCGAGGCCGCTCATCTCGCCACCTATTAGATCATGATCCGATGAGATTGAATCGGATCATGATCCAAATCTTTATGTTTGAGCATGATCTGTCCGGAAAACCGGTTCCCACTTTTCCGGATCATGCTCTAGGGCTTCGGACTTGCCGCATCCGGAACGCTTTCCAGCGCCACCAGCTTGATTTTGGAATAGCCGCCTGCCCGCAAAATCTCGAGCACGTCCATCAGTTCGCCGTAAGGAACGGCGCGGTCGGCGCGCAGGAAGATGAAGCTATCCTTGCTCGCATCGGCCATGGCGTCGAGCGAGCGGACCAGATCGACGCGCTTGATCGGGGTTTCCCCGATCGCGATCGCGAGATCGGGCTTGATGCTGACATAGGTCGGCTTGTCCGGCTTCTTCTGCGCAGTTGCGGTCGACGACGGCAGGTCGATCGGCAGATCGACGGTCGCAAGCGGCGCCGCCACCATGAAAATGATCAACAGCACCAGAATGACGTCGATAAAGGGCGTGACGTTGATTTCGTGGGCTTCGGCGAACTCCTCCTCGTCGTCAAACCCGCCTTCTATGATCGAAACGCTCATCGCTCACTCCGCCGCGCGCGAATGCGCGCCGCCATGAGAATTGACATGGGTGCGGTCGAGATCGCGCGACAACAGCCGGGCTGCTGCGCCGGAGGCGCGGCTCACCAGTTCGAGATAGGTTTTGGTCACGCGCGCGAAATGATTGTAGATGATGACGGCCGGGATCGCGGCAACCAGCCCGATCGCGGTGGCGAGCAACGCCTCGGCAATGCCGGGCGCGACCACGGCGAGGTTGGTGGTCTGCGCCTTGGAGATGCCGATAAAGCTGTTCATGATGCCCCACACCGTGCCGAACAGCCCGATAAACGGCGAGGTCGCCCCGATGGTCGCGAGCAATCCCATGCCGAGCCGGATGCGGCGCGCCTCGGCCCGCGAAATTTCGGCGAAGCTCGACGCGGCGCGCTCCTTGATGCCGCTGTCGGAGGAGATACCGGCCGACAGTCGTGCTTCACGCATCGCAGCCGCAAGGAACGCGGACAATACGCCGGTCTTGACGCCGAGCGCGTATTGCGCCTCCACCAGCGAGCGCGCCTCGATGATCTCGCCGAGCGCGGAAGTTAGCTTGCGTTGCGCTACCGCAAGCTCGATCATTTTGGCGATGAAGATCGTCCAGGTCACGAGCGAGGCGAAGGCAAGCCCGATCATCACCGCCTTCACCAGGACGTCCGCCGATAAAAACATCGACCACAGCGACAATTCGCGCAGCGCAGGCGCCACCGACTTCAGCGACCTCGCCGCAGTGTCAGCGGCGGCCGCGGCTGGATCAGCCGTGCTCGCTGCAGCCTGAGGTGCTGGCGTTGCGGGCGCGGGAGCTTGCGCGACGACCGGCGCTTGACCGGGCGGCTGCGGGGCCGACGGGACGGCGAGCGGTTGCGCGAACGCAACTGAGGCCAACGACACGATTGCCAGCGCGGTCAACATCTTGGGAATGGCTTGCAACATTTGCCGCACTATCTCCGGCCTGGCGCTAGCCCGTGGTTATGCCGGTTACCTTGGCCGTTTCAAGGTCAATTCGCAACGCGTCGGACAAAGCGCCTTCAACGCGACGGTGCGATCACCCGCGACTTGCCGACGCCGATTTTGTCGGCAGCCTACTTCGTCGCGATGTCGCTGGGCGGATCGGCCAAGACCTTGATCCGCTCCTTGATGTCCTGCAGCGCCTTGAGGCTGGTCTTGATCGCCGCATCGGGAACGTCCTGCAGAACATCGGAAGCAATGGCGTCGCGCAAGGAGTCGAGATCATCGACAAGCTGACGTCCGCGCGCGGTGAGAAACAACCGGTTGGCACGCCGGTCCTTGGGGTCGTGGCGCCGCTCCAACAGACCATGCTCGACCAGGCGATCGAGCAGCCGCACCAGCGAGATCGGCTGCAGTTCGAGCACGTCGGCCAGATCGACCTGGGACAATCCTTCCTGCTTGCGCAACCGAAACAGCACAATCCATTGCGCGCGCGTGGTGCCGCAGCTCTTGGCACGGTGGTCGATATAGTTGCGCAACAGCCGCGAACTTTCGACAAGTTGTGCAATTAACTCCCGTTTCAGATCGATCGACATTAGCCCTCGGCGGCCCCCAAAACCTTGCCAATTGTTTATGTTTTCTCAAGTGATAGTGTGTTTACACATTAAGTGCACGCATATTAAAGCTGGGTTCTCTGGGAACGGTTTGAAATAGGCTTTATTCTTATTTTTGAACGTTACGAGCCAATATGAACAAGTCGCGGACAATTCGCTGGATATTGCTGGTCTTGGCCGTGCCGCTCTTGGGCTACTACGGCTGGTACCGCTTCCATGGCGTGGAGGCCGCGACGAAGTCCGGCCCGACAGCGCCGCCCGTCCGCGTGTCGATCGCGCCGGTCGAAAGGGCCGACTTTCCGGTCTACCTGACCGGGCTCGGAACCGTTCAGGCCTTCAACACCGTGGTTGTCCGCACCCGCGTCGACGGGCAGATCGACAAGATCGCTTTCCAGGAAGGCCAGTCGGTCAATCAGGGCGACCTGCTCGCCGAGATCGATCCGCGGCCGTTCCAGGCCGCACTCGATCAGGCCAAGGCCAAGAAGGTGCAGGACGAAGCTAATCTCGCCAACGCCAATCTCGATCTGCAGCGCTTTACCAAGCTCGGCGAATTCGCCACCAGGCAGCAGACCGACACCCAGCGTTCGACGGTCGCGCAGCTGACCGCGCAGATCGCGGCCGATGATGCCGCCATTTTCAACGCCCAGACCCAGCTCGACTATACCCAGGTGAAGGCTCCGATTTCAGGCGTCGCCGGCCTGCGTCAGGTTGATTTGGGCAATATCGTCAATGCGTCGACCCAAACCGGGATCGTGACCATCACCCAGATCGAACCGATCGCGGTGATTTTCACAGCACCCGAAGAGCAGTTGCCTTACATCAACGAGGCGCAAGCGGTGAGCCCGCTCAAGGTCGTCGCGATCACGACCGACGGCAAGAAGGTGTTGGCGGAAGGAAAGCTGTCGGTGGTCAACAACCAGGTCGACACCACCAGCGGGACCATTCGGCTCAAGGCGGTGTTCGACAACAAGAACCATGCGCTGTGGCCGGGGCAATCGGTTTCGACCCGGCTGCTCGTAAGGACGCTGAAGGATGCGACCGTGGTGCCAGACGACGCGATCCAGCACTCGACCGACGGCCTCTACGCCTACACCGTCAATCAGGACAACAAGGCGGAGCTACGCAAGGTCAAGGTCAGCCAATCCATCGACGGGCGTTCGGTGGTCGATGACGGGCTGACGCCGGGACAACAGGTGATTACCGGCGGCCAGTTCAAGGTGCAGCCCGGCACCATCGTCTCTACCGCGGTGGCGAGTTCGGATCCGGCGCAGATCAAGGTTCGGCAGGAATGAGCGAAGGGATTTCAGCGCCCTTCATTCGCTACCCCATCGGCACGTCGCTGCTGATGGCCGGAATCCTGTTCGTCGGCCTCGTCGCCTATCCCCTGCTCCCCGTAGCGCCGCTGCCGCAGGTCGACTTCCCGACCATCCAGATCACCGCGAATTTGCCGGGCGCCAGCCCAGAGACCATGGCGTCCTCCGTCGCGCAGCCGCTCGAGCGGCAGTTCGCGCAGATTCCAGGCATCGCCCAGATGACGTCGACCAGCTATCTCGGCACCGCCGCGGTCACGATCCAGTTCGACCTCAACCGCAGCATCGACGGGGCCGCCAACGACGTGCAAGGCGCCATCAACGCCGCCAGCGGCCAGTTGCCGAAAAACCTCCCCTCGCCGCCGACCTACCGCAAGGTCAACCCGGCGGATTCGCCGATCCTGCTGTTGTCGGCGACGTCGGACGCGCTGCCGCTGACCACTGTGAGCGATGCGGTCGACGCCCAGCTGGCGCAGCAGATCAGCCAGATTTCGGGCGTAGCCCAGGTCATCATCGGCGGTCAGCAGAAGCCGTCGATCCGCGTGCAGGTCGATCCGGCGAAACTGGTCGCCAAGGGCCTGTCGCTGGAAGACGTGCGCAATCAGATCGCGATCACCACAGTCGACAGCCCGAAGGGCAACATCGACGGCGACAAGCGCGCCTACACGATCTACGCCAACGACCAGCTCTTGGACTCCAAGGACTGGAACGACGTCATCATCGCCTACCGCAACGGCGGCCCGTTGCGGATCCGCGATATCGGCCAGGCCGTCACCGGACCGGAAGACGCCAAGCAGGCTGCCTGGGCCAACGGCAAGCGCGGCGTATTTCTGGTGGTCTACAAACAGCCCGGCGCCAACGTCATCGAAACCGTCGACAAGATCAAGTCGCTGTTGCCCCGCCTGGTGGCCGCCATTCCGCCGGCGATCAAGATCGAAATCATCTCCGATCGCACCCAGACCATTCGCGCCGCGGTCGAGGACGTGCAGTTTACGCTGATGCTGACCATCCTGTTGGTGGTCATGGTCATCTTCGTGTTCCTGCGCAGCTTCTGGGCCACCGTGATCCCGACCGTGACGGTGCCGCTCGCGCTGCTCGGGGCCTGCGCCTTGATGTGGGTATTCGGCTATACGCTGGACAATCTGTCATTGATGGCCTTGACGATCGCCGTCGGATTCGTGGTCGACGACGCCATCGTGATGCTGGAAAACATCACGCGTTATATCGAGGAAGGCGAGAAGCCGCTGGCCGCCGCCCTCAAGGGCGCCCGCGAGATCGGATTCACCATCATATCGATTAGCGTTTCGCTGGTCGCTGTGCTGATTCCGCTACTGCTGATGGGCGGCATCATCGGACGGCTGTTCCGCGAATTCGCGGTGACGCTCGCGATGACGATCTTCGTGTCGATGGTGGTGTCGCTGACATTGACCCCGATGATGGCCTCGCGTTTCCTGCGCGCCCACGGCGAGACCAGGCACGGCAGGTTCTATCAGTGGAGCGAGCGCGCGTTCGAGGCAATGCTGCATGCTTATCAGCGCGGCCTTGATCTGGCGCTGCGCCGGAAATTGACGACGCTTCTGATCTTCTTCGCAACGCTCGGACTGTCGATCTATCTGTTCGTGATCATCCCGAAGGGCTTCTTCCCGCAGCAGGACAACGGCCTGATCACCGCCACCTCCGAAGCCTCGCAGGACATCTCCTTCGAGGCCATGAAGAGCCGGCAGGAAGCACTCAGCAAAATCGTGATGGAGGATCCGGACGTCGCCACCGTCGCGATGGCGATCGGCGGCGGCGGCAGGGCCGGCAACAACGGCAATTTGTTCATCACCCTGAAGCCGCGCAACGAGCGGAAGGCCAACGCGCAACAGATCATCTCCCGCCTGCGCCCGAAGCTTGAAACGGTCGACGGCGCCCGGCTCTACATGCAGGCAGCGCAAGACGTCCGGCTCGGCGGCCGGCCGACGCGAACGCAGTTCGAGTTCACGCTGCAGGATGCCAATCTGGCCGAGCTGAACGAATGGGCGCCGAAGATCCTCGCCAAGATGCGGACCCTGCCCGAGCTGCGCGACGTCGCGACCGATCAGCAGGCCACGGGCACCACGCTGACGCTGACGATCAATCGCGACACCGCCTCGCGCTACGGCATCCAGCCGCAGCTGATCGACGATACGCTCTACGACGCGTTCGGCCAGCGCCAGGTCACGCAGTATTTCACCCAGCTCAACAGCTATCATGTGATCCTGGAGATCCTGCCGGAGCTTCAGGGCAAGCTCGATACGCTCGACAAGCTCTACATCAAGTCGCCGACCACCGGCGATCAGGTGCCGCTCGCCACGTTTGCGAGCTGGACCAGCGTGCCGGTGCGCCCGCTCTCGATCAGCCACCAGGGTCAATTCCCGGCGATCACCATCAGCTTCAACCTCGCTCAGGGCGTGGCGCTGGGCCAGGCCACCGACGCGGTGCAGCGATCGATGGCCGAGCTCGGCGCGCCGTCGACGCTCAACTCAAGTTTCCAGGGTACCGCGCAGGCGTTCCAGCAATCGCTCGGCACCGTGCCGCTCCTGATCCTGGCGGCGCTGGTCGTGGTGTATCTGATCCTCGGCATTCTCTACGAAAGCTACATTCACCCGATCACCATTCTGTCCACGCTGCCTTCGGCCGGCGTCGGCGCACTCGCAATCCTGATGGCGTTTGGCTACGACTTCAGCCTGATCGCCCTGATCGGCGTCATTCTGTTGATCGGCATCGTCAAGAAGAACGGCATCATGATGGTCGACTTCGCGATCGCCGCCGAGCGCGAGGAGCATTTGTCGCCGGAGCAGTCGATCCGCAAGGCAGCCATCCTGCGCTTCCGCCCGATCATGATGACGACCATGGCGGCCATGCTCGGCGGCGTGCCGCTGATGCTCGGCACCGGCACCGGATCCGAAATCCGCCAGCCGCTGGGCTATGCGATGGTCGGCGGCCTGATCGTCAGTCAGGCGCTGACGCTGTTCACGACGCCAGTGGTGTATCTCTATCTCGACAAGCTCTCCAACGCGTTCTCGAGCTGGAGCCGCTCGGGGCCGGCCGAGGACGAGGACGACACGGCTGGGCGCGGTCCGGTCAAAGAGGCGGCCGAGTAACGATGCCTTGCGACCCCCGGTTGATCCGCCGGTTCGGGCCGGCCGCCAACCTTCACCCGGTGCCGAGATAGGCCTTCTGCACCTGCGGATCGTCGGCGAGTGCGGCTGCGGTCCCCGACAATACGCTTTTGCCGACCTGCAGCACGATGGCAAAGTCCGAGACCTCCAGCGCGAGCTCGATCGATTGCTCCGCGAGCAGGATGGTCAGCCCCTGGCGGTGCAGCCGGCCAAAGGTCTCGTACATCGATTCCACCACCGTCGGCGCCAGACCCAGCGACGGCTCATCGAGCATCAAGAGTTTTGGGTCGCTCATCAGGGCGCGGCCAACCGCCAACATCTGCCGCTCGCCGCCGGACATGGTGCCGGCACGCTGGCTGCGCCGCTCCTTCAATTTTGGGAAGGTTTCGTAGACGCGTTCGAGCATGGTCGCGGTGCGTGCCTTGTCATGCAGCGGCGTCGCGCCGAGCCGCAAATTGTTTTCGACGCTTTGCTGCACGAACAGCCGCCAGCCTTCCGGCGACAGCGCAAGGCCCTTGCGCACGATCGCAAACGCGCCCTGGCCACTGATCTCCTCGCCGCGAAATGCGATCGACCCGGAATGCACCGGGATAAGGCCGGCGATCGCATTGAGAACGGTGGTCTTGCCGCCGCCATTGGAGCCGAGCAGCGCCACCACGCTGCCCTCGGGCACTTGAAGCGAAACGTCGGATACCCCGATCAGGTCGCCGTAGCGCACCTCCAGATGCTCGATCCTGAGCAGGGGGGCGTTCATGTCACGGGTCCGCCCATCAGCTCGATCGGCGTGTGGCCGGCGGCAACTGCCTTGGCGGCGCGGGTGCCGAGATAGGCCGCGATCACGGCTGGATCAGTGGTGACCTCGCGCGGGCTGCCGCGCGCGATCTCCTTGCCCTGATGGAACACCATCACCCGGCTCGCCAGCGACATGATGACTTCCATGATGTGCTCGACGATCACGAGCGTGATGCCGGAACGATGGATGTCGCGCACCAGATCGATCGCGAGCTGCACCTCGCGCTGGGTCAGGCCGGCCATGGCTTCATCGAGCAGCAAGACCTTGGGCTCGGTCGCGAGCGCGCGTGCGATCTCGAGCCGCTTGCGGCCGGGCGTGCCGAGCGAGCGCGCCGGCGCCTCTGCAAGCTTCGCCATGCCGACGCGTTCCAGCACGGCGCGGGCTTTGGTCTCGGCCTCGAGGCGATGGGAGGTACGTAGGAAGGCGCCGATCATCACGTTCTCCAGGACCGACATGCCTTCAAAGGTCTGCGGCACCTGGAAGGTGCGCGCCAGCCCAAGCGCGGCGCGCGCTTCCGGCTTCAAGGCCGTGATGTCCCGGCCCTCGAACAGCACCTGGCCTGATGTCGACAACAGATCGCCGGTCAGGCAGTTGAAGAAGGTGGACTTGCCGGCGCCGTTCGGGCCGATCAGGCCGAGGATGTCGCCCTGCTCCAGCGTCACCGAAGCGCCATCGACGGCCTTGAAGCTGCCGAAACTTTTGGTGATGTCGCGCGCTTCAAGGAGCATGGCTTGCTCCCGCGGCGACGATGGTCTCGCCCGCCTTGCCGCGCCTTTCTAGGCGCCGCTTGATCAAGGCCAAAATGCCGCCCGGCTGAAAGCGCGCGATCAGAACGATGATCGCGCCGTACAAGACGAAGGTCAGTCCGGCGCCCTTGCCGCCAAGCAGGCTGTTGGAGATTTCCTCTAGCGGCACCAGGATCGCGGCGCCCACCAGCGGCCCGAACAACAGGCCGGCGCCGCCAAGTGCCGCCATGATCAGCATCTTCACCGAGATCAGGATGCCGAGGCCGGATTCCGGATCGACGAAGCCGAACATCATCGCATACAGCGCGCCGGCGACGCTGGTCAGCCCCGCGCTCAGCATATAGGCGTAGAGCTTGGTGCGGCTCGCCGGCGCGCCGAGCGAGCGCGCCGCGCGTTCCGAATCCTTGATGGCGCGCAAATAGAAGCCGATCCGGCTGTTGGTCATCCACCAGGTGATGCCGAGCGTGATGATCAGCACCGCCAGGAACAGATAGTAATAGGGCAGCGCCGATATGAAGGAGAGATCGAGGACGTTGCGGGGTACGGTCGGACCGCTCAAGCCCACCGCCGCGCCGAGATAGTCGGTGTTGGTGACGATCAGGCGGGCGAGTTCGGCAACCGCGATGGTCGCCATGCTGAAATAATGACCCGACAGCCGCAAGGTCGGCACTCCGACCACGGCCGCGATCAGCACGCTGAAGAGGATGCCGGCGGGAATTCCGATCATCGGCGACAATGCGAAATGGGCGTAAGCGCCCATCGCGGCATAGGCGCCGCAGCCGAAGAACACGACGTGCCCGACCGAAACCTGGCCGGCATAGCCGCCGACGATGTTCCAGGCCGAGGCTGCAATCGCGTAAAGCAGCACCAGCGCGCCGAGCCTTTGCTGGAACGGCGTCGAGAACATCAGCGGATATGCGATCACCAGCGCCAGAGCCACCGAGAGCCACGCCAGACGCCGCATCACATCTTGCCCATCAGGATTTCCCCATTAAACCTTGCGGCCTGAACCAGAGGAAGCCGAGGAACAGCGAATAGACGACGATGTCCTGATAGATCGCGCCGATCAGATATCCCGACAGGGATTCGATGACGCCGATCAGAAGGCCCGCGACCAGCGCGCCCGGCACGCTGCCGAACCCACCCAGCGACACCGTGACGAAGGCAACGATCGCAAGCGTCTCGCCCACCGTCGGCACGATATAAAAGAAGGTCGCGATCAAGGCGCCGGCAAGACCGGTCGCCCCCGCCGCGATCGCCCAGGCGACCGCCTGCATGCTATCCGGGCGGATCCCCATCAATTGGGCGGCGGTGGAATCCTCGGCGACCGCCAGCATCTTCGAGCCCAACGAAGTGCGCGTCAGCAACAGATGCAAGCCGAGCGTCACCATTAGGGCAACGATACCGGCGAGCAGGCGCGAGGCCTGGACGCGGATGCCGAATAGTTCGAGCGTACCGCCGACGAGATTTTCCGGCAAGGTCAGGAAGTTGGCGCCAAACCACCAGAACACGGAATAGCGCAGCAGCAGCGCAAGCCCGAAGGTGCCGAGGATCTGCGCCAGCATCGGCCCCTTCATGATGTCGCGGATCAGGCCGAAATAGACGACGACGCCAAGCGTGGCGAGCACCAGCATAGCAATCGGCGCGCCGACCAAGGGCCCTGCGCCGAGCAGCGTATAGACGAGGTAGGCGACATACATGCCGAGCATGACGAAATCGCCATGGGCGAAGTTGACGACATTCATCATGCCCCAGACCAGCGTTAGCCCGGAGGAAAACAACGCGTAGACCGCGCCCAACAACAGGCCGCCGACAATCACTTGCACAAGGACAAAAGACATGAGGCCGCGTCGTTGCGATCAATGGTCTTAAGAGACGAAAAGAGCGGGATTATCGTCCCGCCCTTTAAACAATCACCAACCCTTGTAGGGCAGTACCGGTGCCTTTTCGGCGTTGGCCTTGGGCCACACCGCGACATAGTTTTCGCCGTCCTGAAGCTGAATGATCACGGCGGAGGCGAGCGTGTTCTGGCCCTTGTCGTCGAACTTGACGCCCTTGTAGCCCATCATCAACTGCTCGGGCTTAAGGTCGGTGGCCTTGAGTGCCGCCTGGATTTTCGCCGGATCGGTCGAGCCGGCGCGGTCGATCGCATCAACAAGCACGAAAAAGCCCTGCATCTCGCGCCCGGCGGTGTCGTCCATCTCGTCGCCGCTCTTTTCCTTGTACATCTTGGCAATGATGGCGGTCGGCGAACCCGGAGGTCCGACGCTCCACGCCGAGCGATTGAATGCGCCTTGCGAAATCTTGCCGACCGACTTGATGAAGGACGGATCGGAATAACCGGCGTCATCGGCAAGCAGTATCGGCGGCTTGTAGTCCTGCGCCTGGAAGGTTTTTGCGAACAGGATGGCGTCCGACGTATAGGAGATCATGATCGCGACGTCTGGCTTCTTCTCCTTGAGCTGCAGCACTTGGCTCTGAACGTCGGTGGCATTCGAGGGATAGGCGACATCGAGCGCGATCGGCTGCCCCTTCTCCTTGAAGCCGGTCGTAATCGTGTTGGCGACCGAGGTACCGTATTCGGTGTTGTCGTGAACCAGCGCAACGTTGTCGGTCTTGACGCCGGCGGCCTTCATGTCGGTCAGGAAATCGAAATAGACCTTGACGAAGTCGGTCGCGATCGGCGTGGTGCGGAAGAACCATTTGAAGCCGCGCTCGGTCAGGTTAGCCGCGACCGACTCGCCTGTGAGGAAGGGAATGCCGTATTTTTCGGCGATTGCGCTCGCGGTCAGCGTAATGCCGGACTGATAGGCGCCGGTGAGCGCAACGACCTTCTCCTCGGTGATCAGCCGCAATGCCTGGTTCTGCCCGGTGGCGGGGCTGCCCTGGTTGTCGGCGAACACCACCTCGACCTTGGCGCCGCCGAGCCCTGCGAGGCCGACGTTCTTCGCTAACGGAAAATTGCCGAGCTCCGGATGCGCGTTGTTGATGATGTCGATCGCAACCTCGAGCGCCGCCTTGGCATGGTTGCCGGCGCTGGCGGCGTTCCCGCTCAACGGAAACACCGCCCCGATCTTGACGACCTTGTCCTCGGCCAACGCGCCGCCTGCGAACGCAACCGAAACCGAGGCGGCGCAAAGCAGCCCGACGATATGCTTGAACTTCATATGAAAGTCTCCAAAACGACGAGCCACCCGACACCAGGCTTTTGCAGCCGGGATACGCGCGGGTCTTTTCCGGCCCCGCCGTTCCCCCTCTTTTGCTTGCCAGCATTGCATGGCCGGTTAGCAGGGGCAAGTTGCGGCCCTCGGCCGTAAGTCTTATGCGCCGCCAGTGTCCTCACACTAGACGTTTGTCGAACACGACGAGGCCCTTGCCTTCAGGCTGGGCAACAGAATGTTCAATCGCCCGCGCGCAGCATTGCTTGAATACGACGAAAAGCCCGCCTCACCGCACGCTCGCGAAGCGTCCGCGCACGCGAAGAGGTGGTCACGTTGCGCGCGCTCGCGCATCACGAGCGCTATTTGCGTCGCCCGATTTCTTTGAGGAATTCGCGCGTGCATGCGAACTCCGACGGCGGCCGCGGCTCGAAAACCGCAACGACGCGCGCTTGCCAAGGCCGGCAGGTAGCGGGTAGAACGGCGCGGCATCCCGCATCGCGATTTGCCTGATCGCCTCGCAGGTGACTGCCGGACAATTCCGTAAGATATTGAATTTGTTCATAAATAAATTGGGGAATGGTGTAACGGTAGCACAACAGACTCTGACTCTGTTTGTCTAGGTTCGAATCCTAGTTCCCCAGCCAGGATATTTTCCTGTCTTGCCCGAGCAAATGCAAAATGCGCTGCGACATAAGGTGACCTCGACCAATCCAGCAATGGCGAAGGGAATACTCGCGCCGCATTGTTTCATGCCGCCTCCTGCAACTCATTGGAAAAGTCGATCATCGCCGCAACGATGTTGGCAATATTATCGATGGTTGCTGTCCTGCCGATCCACTCGAATGTGAATTGCCCTACTTTTGGGCGTTGGAGAAAGCCGTATCGAGCACTTCGCCAATCGGTTGCCACGCGCGGCCGTCGAATTGGAGTAGTCGCAGATGTTTGATCGGTCGAAAGTTCCAAGGTCCAGTGCTGATTTTGATCCCAGATAGCAAAACGGAGCCTTGGTAGTCTTTGAGGGCCGCTGCTTGTTTCATGACGTTCTCGCGAGATAGATCATTGCCGCACTGTTTGAGCACTTGCACCAGTGTCTCGGCGGCCGCATAGCCGAAGACGGCGTCGCCGTCGTCTTTGCCTCCGGCCCGACTGTATTTGTCAACAAATGCCTGCCAGTCCTTTGTGGCTTGTTCGTCTTTCCAAGACAGATCATTTGCATCCTTCAAGAAGGCGGCTGTAATCACGTCCACGGCATTTTCCAAGCCAGCAGGCTTTAGCGCCGTCGCAATCGATGAAGCCATATGGCTCAAAATGAACACAGGGTGCCAATTGAGCTCAGCCGCTATTCGGATCACTTTCGCTGCGTTTGTAGGCAGTCCCGCAAATACAAAAATCTCGGCTCCCGATTGCTTCAAGATCGATACGTGCGTGTCCAGATGCTCATCTGCGATATCGTACGCGATATCGACCCTGATCATACGGGCGATGTCACCGAGCCCGTCTTCCAATCCCTTGATTATTTCTCGACCGACTTGATCGTTCTGCCAAAGAGCTACAATCCTCCTTCCGGGGTAGGACGCCTGTATGTAGTTGGCGTAAATGCGCCCCTCTTCCCGAAACGAGGGTTGCCAACCCATTGTCCACGGAAACAACGATGGATCGAACAGATGATCGTCTCCGGAGGCGACAAAAAGTTGAGGAATTTGCCGTTCATTCAAGTATTTGCGTACGGCAAAGTTGCCTGGAGTTCCGAAAGAGCCGAACATCAAGAGGACGTTGTCTTTCTCGATAAGACCGCGCGTAAGATCTAGAGCGGTTACCGGATCGGATTTGTCATCATATGAGATAAAGCTTACCTTACGGCCGTTGATCCCGCCGCGCTCGTTGATCATCTCGAAATACGCTGCTTCGGCTTTCCCAATCGCCCCGAAGGCCTCCAAATTTCCACTATAAGGCATGAGATTGCCGATACGAATTTCAGTGTCGGTCACGCCTTCGCGCACTCGCTCGGAGATCGCGCTGAATGACGTAAGCGCTAACACAATAGCAATCAGCGTTCGGACCCGGGTTTGCATCGGATAAGCTCAATTACAAAAGAGTGCAGCCAGATTTCGAGACATATTGGAGGCGCTCAGCTTGATTTAGATCAAACGCCAAGAAATTGACCGGCGTCAGGTCAGCAGCCATATTGCGAGGAGACTTGTGCTCCAATGTGTCATGACGCATCCAAAGCGCCATCTGGGGTTTGATTATCTGTCCATCGTGGCACCGACAGGGACCATCATGAAGGCGCAATTCCGAGTGTATTGCGATAGATCAAGGAGCACGTTTTCCACGAAGGTCAGATCAAGTTGACAGACGCAAGTTCCGGTTCCGTCAGCCAATCAATGGGTGCGCAGATCGGAGCCTTGGTGCTTGCAACTAGCGGCGTTCAGCTTGCCGTCGGGTTCTTTGGTACCTTCATTTCCTTGCGGGTCCCTCTGGAGAATTTTACCGCAACGATGTCCGCGCTGGTACTCAGCGGTTATTTCGCGGGATACACGATTGGCGCGGTTTGCTGCGCACGGATCATCGAGCGAGTTGGGCACATTCGGACCTATGCGGCTCTGGCGGGCTTGGCCGTCATGGCGACTGCGGTCATGCCCCTGTCGATCAATGGGCCAGTCTGGCTGGTTCTGCGCGCGGTTGTTGGATTTGGCTGCGCCGGGCTATTCATTACCACAGAGGGTTGGCTGAATGCTAAGGCTCCGCCAGCGGAGCGTGGCCGCATTCTTTCAATCTACAGGGTTGGGATCTTTATCGCGCTCGCAATCGGTCATCAAGTCCTGATAAGCCAAGTCGATATCAAGGGCTCCGCCGCATTCAACATCATCGCTGCCATCTTTGCGATGGCCGTTGCGCTGGTAGGCCTCACCCGTGCGGAGCCGCCGCAGATCACCGCCGGCTCAGCCCTTCCTTATGGCCAACTCGCGCGGACAGCTCCTGTCGCCGGAGCCGCGGTTAGCGGACTTATTGTCGGCGCGTTCTACGCAC
>Ga0210408_10001678_pt1 | contig 22733 bp, 15 predicted proteins | sample IncBWH4MmetaG_FD_155471 | JGI IMG/M metagenome (GOLD analysis project Ga0210408, IMG submission 155471) | Forest soil microbial communities from Barre Woods Harvard Forest LTER site, Petersham, Massachusetts, United States - Inc-BW-H-4-M | ecosystem: Environmental > Terrestrial > Soil >...
CACAAACCGCATTCGCTCGTCCATCACAGAACGCTCCTTCCATGGCATCTCCTCTCCGCCCCCTTCGGGCCGAAAAGTGTAACCTATGTCTCCGGAACGTTCTGTTACCTATGTCTCGGAACGGACACGTATCACGGGCGACTCAGGAGCGACTCCGGCAGGTCCAAGCAGAGGTAGGTAGGCTGAAGCTCGCGCAGGCGGAGACTGCCACCGAACTCGATGCCCTCATGACCTCAATCCTCGACAAAGCGTTTCGAGGGGAACTGTGATTTAAAGTGACTTCGTATGAGCTGCTTTAGAACCTTCATGCGTACGCACAGGATCATTACGCAAACTTATCCGATCTTCGGAGAGCGGGTCGAAGGTCCAAAGCCTCTAAGTCTTTTCCAAGGCCGTTCATTGAATTATCACGCATTCGCCAGCAATGGAAGCCAACTATGGTCAGGAAGGGCTTCGGTTACGCGACAGATTTCCCGGCCGATTTCTGCTTGATTTACCCGGCTTTCAATAATCACGGGAACATTCGAGGGAATAAGGTAGGCAACTTCTTGAAATGCAATCTTGGCGGCGTAGGACACTGGATCGTGCCGACTGGCTGTATTCACTTCGCTCACGTGAATCTGCTTCAGTCTATGCTGGAATGATTTGAGAATTCTGTAAGCCTCGGTCATCGACGTGTCGCACTGTCGAGCATGCCCAATGTCAAAGCACATTGTGGCATCGGGCAACTCGTCGAAAGTCTTTGTTAGCTCCTCAAGCGTTCTACCCCAACTCTTACGTCTGTCCATGTTCTCAATAGCCAGCTGTGGTCCGAATTGCCGCCAGATGGCGGAAGAGTGAATTACGTCTGGGTGCAAAACGATCGGCCATTCCCGTGGAACACGCTTGAGCTGTTCGACCAACGGCGGCTCTTCCTCACCACTGAATCTGCTGGGAGCATGGAAAGAAACATATTTGTAACGATGGAGATCGAGCGTTCCGATGGCATTCAGTAAGGGACCTACTTCATGAAGACGCAGAGCCGAGAGCTCAATACAGTTGACGCGCTCAACCGCAAGGAGTTCAAGAGCTCGTTGAAAATCGGAATACGCTACCGCGCCTGTCGAAAATCCAATTGGTCTCACTAGAACACTCCATACTCGATAGTCAAGCGCGACAATTCAGTACTTGATCTCAAGAAAATCTCGTTTACGGCATCACGGAACCGATGGCTTATCTCTCGCGTTCTCTGAAAAATGGGATCTGCATCGAGTTCATCGACTGAAAGACGTTCAAGGTGAACTCTCTGTGTCTTGCCGTTTCTCAAGATTGATTCGTCCGCGAGAATTCCCAGGAAGTCATCATATGCCTTGAACAATTGTGCCGACCACGTATCCAATCCTTCGAATCTCAGCAGGGTGTCCGCAAGAGACTCTAACGGCGTCAATTTCAAGCGTCGGTAAAGATGCTCGACAAGCGGCTGAACTGCAATTGCAGGGAAGATCTTCTGCTTCTCGCTTTCATCCACATCCAAATGACAACTAAAACAGGCCAGCAACCCTGATATAAAAATCAGTTTCCTAGACATGCGCAGCTTGATGTTCCGCATCGCGAAGCCTTCATTACCGCGAGCCCTTTGCTTGGCAGCGAAGTCGACCGCCATAGTGCGCCAATAGCGCGCGATGTCATTCAACAAAAAACGAGGCACCCTAAACTGTGTCGATCCATGCCATAGTCCCCTATCTTCTTTCAGATAACGATGAAGAACACTGGACAGTACACGCTTATGCGCATCTCTCTTTCCGATCACCGTTGACTCGAGAAGGAGGAGAATTCGCCGTGTCGTGTTTGCATTTGTGTCGTCTTGACCGCCGATTTGGTGTATCAACTCATGGCTAAAAGCAAGGCTGCCAAACACCCCCTCTCGGCCAGGGGCCTTGTGTCCGAGCTCTTCGAGTTTATCTTTGATAGCAAGAGCGACTTCCAGGTGCGCCGGGTCAGCAATCCCGTCCACCAGGAGGGTCCAATCAAGGTCGCTTCCCAGCGTAAATTCGTCTCGGCCAAGCGAGCCGTAAACAATAATGCTGGAATCAGCGTTTTCGAACTCCGATAGGTCAGCTTGCAGGACGCGACGCTTCTCGACGGCCCTCTCTCGAGCCGCTCGCAAGTTTTCCCACTTCGCGCCAACTCTCGTCGATAGCTTGTCGATCGGAGAATCGGCGACTAGCGTCAATCCGATGTCCAGCTGTTTCACAATTCCTCGAAGTTCGCTTGCTACACCACCGCAACGCTACTGTCCCTCCCTTTGTACAGGCGCAACCGCACGCTCATCAAGTGGCAACAGAGGAAAACCCTATTTTGCGGTTCATTCCAGAGGTAGTGATGAGGAAAGCCTCCGCTTCTCGGAGGTCAGGAAATACCCTGGTCGCCCATTCGGACACGAGGTCAAACATGGCCCCCGTTTGTCGGATACCGTGCATGCACCCATCCTTCTGCCCGACATCAAAATCCCTCAGCACCCGCATGGTAAACAAATCACGAAAAACCAGGGTGTCAGTCAGGGGTCAACGGACTCAGAAAACTTGGGTCCATTTTGGGTCCAGATAGAGCCGAATACCCCCTAAAACCATGCTACAAGACGCAGAACCGAGCTAAGCGATTCAGTATGTTAGACTACCGGGGCTGCTTCGGGACCAGGGGGTCGGAGGTTCAAATCCTCTCTCCCCGACCAATTATTTTCAACGACATAGGTCTCATCGGAGGCGGGGCTTGCGAGACCAGGGGGTCACGCGGCCAGCCCATTCTGTTTCGACAAGTTGGAGCGAAGGGACTCCAATTGCAGCATTCCGAAGCTGATTATCTGACTCGTGTCAATTCCCCATATTTAAGATCGTTATTTCTGCCTTGCGCATCAACCGTGAGCAATCGCGATCGCTTCCTGCAGGCCGACTTACCGATGGAGATGGAAACAGCCCTTGGCAGCGCGGGGTTTTCATTTTGACTTCTCCGAATACCCTTGGGCAATGAGTCGATTGCGATCTCACCGAGTTATTTCTTGTTTGTAGCAGGTGCCGAAATAGGTTGTCCCGATTCGCTACCGCTGGTGCTGGAGTGAACACCGTACGAACCAGAGGTACGGATGTTGTGCCTGCGATGACTTCTTGCAACTGCCTCCCGCCTACTGGGCCACCACACACGATCCCTTCACGGTTAGGCCTGGGATCGGCCACCTGCTCGTTTTCCCCTGACACGAGGTAGAGCTATTCACGTACTGAGTGGTCGGCGGCAGGCAACCGCTAACAAACCCAGGCTGTGACGCAACCTGGCCAACAGGGCAGGATGTCAAGTCTTGTATCAGTGCGCACTTATTAGCTATGCCCGAGATCGTGCCAAAGCAATAGCCGGTCAACGTGGCCGCAGGCGGAGGTCCTGAGCTGACACCCTGGCCGGCCAGAGTGATGCTCTGAGGGCTGCCGGACGCATTGTCTGCCACGGTGATTGCTCCCTGGAGAGCCCCCGTCGTAATCGGTACGAATGTTGCGTTGATTGTGCAGTGTGATCCGACGGCCACTGGGGAACCGCAATCGTCAATTTCCTGGAAGTTAACGGCCACCGTGATGCTGGTGATATTTAATGCTGCCGTTCCGGAATTCGTTACGGTTACGGTTTGGGCTGGGCTTGCTCCTCCCGGAGCCTCATCAGGGAAAGACAGGCTGTTCGTTGACAAAGTCACAGCGGTAGATCCAGATGACATCGAGCCACCGCCGCAACCAGCCTGTAGGACAAGCAGAGCGGCGAGAACAATGCTCCACTGCTCAAACTTTGACCGTTTCGATTCGGCGCTTTTCTTGCCTGGGCAGTCTCCTGCAACCCACATGATTTCCTCCTCGGCCGAATCAATGTCTCGGCATTTCGTCTTCAATCCTCGACTCTTGAGTTGCACGAGCATACGAGTAACTGGCAGCCGTCACATAGTAAAGATCCGACACAGAGGTGTCCTTCGGACCTAGTTCTTCTTTGTTAGTTGTGGACCATGAACCTGCGGGCCCAGTCCGCGCGAAAGCAGGTGCCGGAATAGGCTGTCCCGATTCGATCCCATTGGTCCTGGAGCGAACACCGTATGGACAGGAGCAGTGAATGCTGCGTCGGCAATCACTTCTTGGCAACCGGACGCGCTATTCACAGCACATGGAACTAGCAGGAATGTGTGCCGGTTTCCGTTGAGGTCCAAACCGGAGCCGGCGATTTCGCCCCGGTCATTAATTGCTAGAGCCAGGAGCAAGTGGAGAGAAGCACCCGGCGGTATCAGGGTGTTGAGATCGTAGAGCGAACCCGATTCCCACAGAAACCCACGGGAGTTTTCGTCGAAAGTGCAACCATCGCCTATCGAGGTTCCGACAATCTGCGTCTGGGCATTGATTGACGAGGCAAAGCTGCAGTCATCGCCCGCCACCACTCCAAGATCGGTGATGTTGCCGACCTGTTGCCATAGCGCTGCATGGTAGGAGGCGTTTCCGGCAAGGAACGCCCAACCAGCGATAGCACCGTGATCATTGATCCCCTCGGAGCCTGTGAAGTCGCCTCCCAAAGACGCGCCAAGGTCCTGAATCGTTCCGTTTTGCCACACAAAGCCGCGCTCAATTTGTTCGTCGTTGACAGAGATACCGACGGCCGTGCCGTTGTTGTTTAGTCCACTGACGAGGGTGCAGGTGCCTCCCAGAGTCCCGAGGTCTTGCATTCCGTGACTTCGATCCCACATGAATGAACCAGTCGCCACGGGGAAAACACCGGGACACGAGGTGTTTGGGGCTGAACCGGTGTACGACCATCCCACCACTTGTCCTTGTTCATTGATGAATTGAGCCAGAGCATCGGTACCACCCAGGGTACCTAAGTCCTGCATAGCCCCGTGCTCCCAGAGAAATGCGCGCGTCTGTGTCGGGAGGAAACCGGGACCCGCCAAGGAATTGGAATCGGGGACAGTGTTCAGGGCTCCGCCAATTACCTGCCCCGTACCGTTGACTGCATTGGCAAAGCTCTCGTAGCCGCCCTCCGGCAAGGTTCCGAGGTCGGTGATGTGGCCGTTCCGCCAAAGCACAGCGCGAAGTTCCGGAAGGTCTGGCAACAGGGGATCGATTGCGCCATTTTCTGACACTCCGGCAACTAGCCCACTGCCGCTGACCCAGATCGCTTGACTGCTCACGCCATCAGCGAGTGCACCTAGATCGGTTCGGACACCGGCCTGCCATTGGAGTGCATGAGCGACATAGCAATCGTTCGTGAAACAAAATGTTGGGAACGGATCTGCCTGTGATGTTTCCGCCCATCCGGCTAGCGTACCCCGGTTGTTGACGACTGAAACGGAGAAGGATCCATGGTCTCCACTGTTCAACCCGCTTGCCGGTCCGCCGAACGTTCCCATGTCAATGAGTCGATATCGAGGCTGCTGGGCGTGCAGTTGTGATGAAGTTGCGATTGCAAGGCATAAAGCGATCATTCTGATCTGAGATGAAAGATTCCTTTTCACGATTCCTCCCTTGATGTCCGTCCAACAACAAATGCACTGATTGCCAGTCGCAATGGGTCACGGGCACTCAATACCCCGCTCGACTTCTACTTACACATGCGGAGATTGGGGGGAAAAGCGATCATCGGGTGGGGATTTGACCCTACGCCTCCTGCGTACAGGCGAATTTAGCTCTTGTCGCGGTAGAATGCCGCCACCGACCAAATTTAGGGTCTGTCCGCGCTGGCCATGTCCGATACCCACAACGTCACAGAACTCCTAGCCCAGTGGGCGAATGGAGACGAGCAGGCGCTCAACCACCTGACACCGATTGTGTACAAAGAATTACGGAAGCTGGCTGCTGCATATTTACGGAAAGAACAGCAAGGCCACACGCTGCAACCAACGGCGCTGGTTCACGAGGCGTACTTGCGTTTGGTTGATCAAAAGAAACCAAATTTTCAAAACCGTTCACACTTCTTCGGTGTGGCTGCACGTCTGATGCGTCAAGTTCTTGTAGATCATGCCCGCTGGCGAAATGCTGCAAAGCGAGAACCTGCAACAGCTCCCCTGGATTCGATTGTTAGTTTTGGAAAAGAACGGAGCGAAGACCTGCTCGCCCTTGACCGTGGCCTGAACGCACTCGAGAAGCTCGATCCGCGTAAGTGCAAGGCTGTTGAACTTCGTTACTTCGTCGGTCTCTCAATGGACGAGATAGCGCAGACACTTGGTGTTTCGGAAGTCACGGTGCGGCGCGATTTAAGAATGGCAGAAGCTTGGCTTCAGCACGAGATCGAAGGCGGATAAGGTGCAACGTGACCCCGGAACGCTGGGCACAAATCGAAGAGCTCTTTCATCGTGCCGCTGAATCAGACCCGGCGATTCGCCGGGAAATGCTCGACCACGCCTGCTCCGGCGACCTCGAACTGCGCAAGGAAATCGAGGCCCTGTTGGCTTGCGACGGGCGAGCTGCAGCCAGCATGGAAGCCAGCGTGAATTCTGAGCTTCAGAATATCGGCTTTCCCCTGACCGGTAAAACCATTTCTCACTACCAAATTCTTGACGGCTTGGGCGGCGGTGGAATGGGCCTCGTCTATCGTGCCCAGGATGTCAAGCTGCCACGCAAAGTGGCGCTGAAGTTCCTGCTTGAAGAATCAGCCAAGGACGCGGATGCTCTTCGGCGTTTCAAGCGTGAGGCACGGTCGGCGTCAGCGCTGGAGCACGCCAATATCTGTCCAATCTATGAGTTCGGCGAATACGAACGCCAGCCGTTTATTGTGATGCCGCTGCTTGAAGGCCAGACGATTGAGCAATTCGTCCACCAACAAGGGGCTCCCAAAGCATCGCAGCAGATAGAGAAGGTACTCGATCTTTCCATCCAAGTCCTTAAAGGCCTGGGCGCAGCGCATGAACACGGCATCATTCATCGCGATATGAAGCCGGCGAATATTTTTCTGACCAGGAGTGGCGAAGCGAAAATCCTAGACTTCGGTGTTGCAAAGCTAACAGGCCCGGAGGAACACGGCGATCATCATGTACATGGCGCAACAGAAACGGTGTCGCGAGTCAAGGATCTTGATCAGGCCCTCAGTCGTGACGGTGCAGTCGTTGGAACCGCTGCCTACATGTCTCCGGAGCAAGTACGTGGAGACAAAGTAGATGCCAGAACCGATGTCTTCTCGTTCGGTTTGGTGCTTTACGAGATGGCAACGGGAAAACGTGCATTCGGCGGAAGCACGTGCCCGGTACTTCAGGAAGCCGTCCTCAGAGAAACTCCGAAGGACGTACGAGGACTGAATCCCACAGTTCCGATCAAGCTCGAAAACATCATCAACAAGGCCATCGAAAAAGATCGCGAAGCACGCTATCAGACTGCGGCAGACATGCGTGCCGACATGGAAGCCTTGCAGCGACAGCTGGCACCGAAACACCTTCCGGGCGTGTGGGCCGCAGCAATGGCGATAGGCATCACACTGTTCCTTGCGATAAGTGTCGTCCTAGTGAAGAGATCGCCGCAAACTATCTCGGTTGCCCCGGAAATAAAACTGCGTCAACTCACTACCAACTCCAGCGAGAACCCTGTGATTGGCGGGGCGATTTCACCTGACGGAAAATATCTGGCCTATAGCGATACCAGAGGGCTGCACATCAAGCTCGTTGATACCGGGGAGACTCGGGCCATTCCGCAGCCGACAGGGCTCAAAGACCAAAATGTTAAGTGGGAGGTCGGCGCATGGTTTCCTGACAGTAGCAGATTTCTGGTGAACGCCCATCCATCCATAGAGGGATGGAATGAGTGGAGTTCCGAAGACACCAGCATCTGGGTGGAGTCTGTCGTAGGTGGAACACCAACAAAGCTTCGTGATCATGCCCTCACAGGGTCGGTTTCTCCAGATGGCTCTACTGTCTCATTTGGAACGAACAAGGGCAAGCTGGGTGAGCGGGAAATGTGGCTCATGGGGCCAAATGGAGAAGACGCCCGCAAATTCGACGAGACGGATGCCGATCATGCGATTTGCTGCCTTGGCTGGTCCCCGGACGGAAAACGATACGCATATATTTCCAGTGATCTTTCCGGCGACATGATGTTCAGCCGTGAAATAAAGGGAGGTTCTCCTGTCGCCCTATTCGGACCTTCAGAGCTGAAAAAGATGAATGACATCGTGTGGTTGCGCGGTGGACGAGTGGTTTATTCTTTGCCCGAGCCTCAATCCAATGGCACGGTTTGCAACTATTGGTCAACGCGGGTCGACCTGAGCACGGGGAAGCGGACCGAGGAACCCAGGCGCCTGACGAATTGGCCCAGCTTCTGCGTCAGCAGCGGGACTGCTACGAATGACGGAAAGCATCTGGCATTCGCGGCCATGGCGAGGTTCTTCACAGGATATATCGGCGGTCTTCAAGCGGGGGGAACGCAAATCGTCAATGTCCGGCATTTCACGCTGGAAGATGGCGATGACTACATTGCCGATTGGACCCATGATAGTAAGGCGGTCCTGGTAGCTCAAAACCGCGGCGATCATTACAGCCTATACAAGCAATCTCTGGATTCAGATGTACAATCCCCGATTGTGTCCTCGGTAGCAGGAGGAGTGTTGAGTTTTGCAGAACTGAGTCCAGATGGCGACTGGGTTATTGCTCTTGTCTGGCCTGCAGGCGGAGATAGTTCTTCTGAACGGCCTTCGCTGCCTTTGCCGATCGTCCGAATTCCCGTTGCCGGGGGAGATCCAGAACCGCTGTTGCAGGTCTCACGCCCAAGCCCAGTTTCCTGTTCTAGACCGCTGGCCAAGGTGTGCGTAATTGCTGAGCAAAGCGACGATCACAAGCAGATGATCGTCTCCAGACTCGATCCGCTAAGAGGCCGCGGCCCTGAGCTGGCGCGGTTTGATCTTGCCCGGGATGTGGATCTGTTTCTCGACAATCTTGTTTGCGCCATCTCTCCGGACGGCAGTCGCCTTGCGATCACACGAAGCCCAGAAAGCCCAATAGAGATTTACACACTACGGGGTCAGCTCCTGCGCAGTATCCCTGTCCGGACGTCGGGCAAGAAAATAGCCCTTCGCTGGGCAGCAGACCGGAGGGCCCTGTTCGTCACACGACGAGCTCCAGCCGGCACCGAGCTCGTCCATTTGGATATGCAGGGGAATGAAAATGTGCTACGAAGTTGTGTTGGATGGGGATGCCTTGCCGAGCCTTCTCCAGACGGCCGCCATCTGTCCATTCTTGACATCAAACCCACCACGAACATGTGGATGATGGAAAATTTCTGAACTATGGCAATTCAAAGTCTCGGGTTCAGAATTGCAGCTGCGCCTTCAATTGAATCATCCTCGGGCTCGCATCTCCTCCCAGGCCAGCGCCCAAGATGCTGGTGGGAGATTGCTCCAAGTAGAAGATCTGTCCGAAAGTCGCCGACGAAACGGAGTTGTCGGGAAAACCGAAATTCGGATGGTTGAATAGATTGAAGAACTGAAACCCAATCCCGAACGTGGCGTGTTCCCATCCAGGAATCTTTGTCTTCTTCGTAATCTCCAAATCCGTATTGAAATAACCGGGGCCTCGGAAGCGGTTGCGTCCCTGGGCAAACGTCACAGCAGGTCCGTTCAAGCATTGAGGGAACGGGCCCAAGGTCGCGGTATTAAATCCAGTTTCGCAGCCAGCTTGCACGAAATTCGCATTCGAATTTGGCGTTCCAAGTAAAGCTTGAGGTGGCTGGCAAGGTTGCGGCGCGAACGGATATGCCGCACCTCTTCCGCACGAGGATCCTGGACCGAGCTGCTTAGCAGGGACAGCGTAAACGGCCCCAAAGTAGTTGTTCTGCCGGAGAACCTCCGAAAGCGAAGTATCAATCACCGTGTATGGAAATCCAGTACGCGCAAAGACTGTTCCGGATACTTGCCACCCTTTCACAATAGATTCCGGGCCATGGCCGCGTAGAGCCGCTTTTATCGGCAGTTCCCATACGTAGTTCGCGTTGAACGAGTGGCGTACATCGTATCCTGCGGGGCCGTAGCTGCCACGAAGGTTGGCTGGGTTTTGCGGATTGGCTAGCCCGACAGACGTAAAGCTAAACACGCCGCCATTTGAAACCTCGTCGAACGCATGGCCATAGGTGTAGTTGGCCTGAAGTATGCCCGAACCAAAACGGGCAAATTGCCGTTTGAAAGAAATGACCATGCCGTTGTAGTTGGAAACGGCATCTGTCGTGTCTTCCACGACTTGGCTGAAGCGGGGATCAGCGCACGGAGGGATTGGTGCGATGGAACACAGTCGCACAGGAAGCGTTCCGAACCCAAACGCGTTCGCGCTGCCATTAAGCACTAATTCGCGAATGCCGTGGTTCCCAAAATACCCGATATTGATTGAAGTTCGAGCACCAAACGCGCGCTGCAATTCTAGGCTCCACTTCTGGAATCGCGGAGAATGTAGAGTCCTCGCAGAGGCATTAATTGCAGGCGGAGAGAAACCGGGTATTGATTGAAGGTCTGTTAACTTCTCGCCAGTGTCGAACGCATTCACAAAGGCATCATTCGAAGCCTTTGCTGCTTGAAAAAGGTTGGTAGGCTTCTCGTTGGGAGTGAGGTTATCGCCGAATGCCGAATATTGTGAAAGTGTTGTATTGGGGGGAATTGAGATAGAACGATTCCTCGATTCCAGGCAGGCCGTCATAAAACAGGCCGAATCCTCCGCGAAGCACGACGTTGCGCGAAACCCCGAAGGGCTGCCAGGCAAAACTGAATCGCGGAGACCACAGAATTTGGTCGGTTTGAATAAATGCATGCTTCTGGTTGGTCGAGATCGCCTCATCGTAAGGTTGATCAGGGTCATGAGTGACCGATTCAAAAGGTCCCTTCAGTCGAGCAAAGCAACGAGTCTGACATACGGGATTGGAATAATGCTCAACTCGAAGGCCAAACGTTAGCGACAGCCCTGACTTTGGCCGCCATTCATCTTCGCCATAAATTCCAAGATTGAAGAATGATATTGGGATGCCTGTCTGCGAAGTGAACGATTGCGTCAGCAGCGTGAAATCTGACGATCGAGAAGAAGGATCGACACCACCCTGATAAAAGGCGTCCAGCGAGACGGGGGTCAATTGCCCAATGGCATTCACCTTGTTCGGTAGTGTGGTCCACCAGGTTCGCTCAAAGTTCGCGCCAACGGCCAGCTTGTGATTTCCCTTGGTTCTTACAAAGTCTTCGGAAAGCTGATATTGACGATTGTATCTGCCATAGGCGCCGATCCCGTCAAGACCTCCCAGATTGGTAAACGATCCGGTCGTGCTGAAATCCAGCACTGTAGGAAATGCAGAAAGCGCTTGCGTGGGGTTGGTTACCTTGAAAATCGGCGCCCAGTAAGAACCAGCAGCCAAAAACTGGTTCGCTGCCCTTGAGCCGAACGTATGGGTTTCCATCACCGAACCTTGCCACCAGGAAACATTAAAGTCGGCATCGAAGTGGGGACTGACCGTATCTGTAAAGAAGGCCCCCAGGCCATGGTCATATTGCACTCGAAGAAAAGCTCGATCGTGCAGGCTGACGTTCCAATCCACGCGTCCAGAGGTAAGGGTTTCCGAGCTTGTGCGACTGCGCGTGGACAAGAAATTCATAGCGCAGGGCACGTTGGTCGGCAGACCCGAAAAATCGCCGCAACCCGTGGGATCATTCTGGATATCAAATCCACCCGCCGTTGCTCGATGTGCACCCGGTGCTGCGTTGTAGACATCAAAGATTCGTCTATAAAAGGCGTCAGTGGCCGAATTTGGTCCAAACCGCGGATCGGCATCAATGTTCGCGACCGTGGCTTCTTCAAATTCAGGGCTAGGAACCACGACGGTAGAAAACTGAGGAATCAGCAGTCGCACACCCTCGCTGTCGAGGAAGAGGAAAAGTTTGTCCTTATGAAGAGGTGCCCCAAGTGATGTCGCCCATTGATTATCAATATCAATCGGTCGCGGATTGCCAGCTTCCTTGTTAAACCAATTGTTCGCATTCAAGACTCGCCCATTCCAAAAATATTGCGCATTACCGTGAATTGCATTGGTCCCGGACTTGCTGATGTAATTGATATTTCCGCCTGCCGCCCCGCCGAATTGAGCCGAGTAGCCAGTGGTCACGATGGTGGCTTCCTGAATTTGGTTCTGCCCGAGGAACAGCCCGAGCCCGCTCTGCCGATTGAAATTCGTGCCGTTATCGCTGTTGTTGGTCCCGTCGATGGTGTACCGGTACGAAGTTCCGGGCATGCCAAGTATCGAAAAATTAGCAAAGCTTTGCACGTCCGTGTTCATGACCGCACCAGGGGCAAGTTGTGCGAGATAAGTGAGGTCGTTTCCAGGATTCGGCAGTTCGGAAATTTGCTTCTCATTCACGATCGCAGAAACGTCACCATTCTCCGCTTGAATGAGCGGCGCTTCATCGGCAACTATGATCTCGCTGCTGGCCTTCGCAATTGCAAGTGTGACGTTCACCGTACTCGGCGGCCCAAGCAGAACATCTACCGTTCGTCGCTCTTCTTGAAAGCCGTCATGCCTGACCCTGAGCGTGTATCTGCCGGGCAAAATGAAGAAGAAATGGTAGGTTCCTGCATGATCAGTTTTCGTTGATTGTGTTACGCCTCTCGCGTTGTTGTTGATATCGGCTTCTGCATTCAGGACGACCGCATTGCTCTGGTCGGTTACCACGCCAGTCAATCCGCCAGAACTAGTAGTCTGAGCGGTGATCGTGTTGGCAAGCGAAAGTAAGGCCACGATCAGAAAACATGCAACCAAATGCGGAGGTGTCGGACAGAGTCGCATCGAACCGCCCCGAAGATTCGATCCAGATGAATCCCAAGTTCTACCCGCGGACAAATGATAACGCCATTCAAATAAAAGATCGCAGTCCCGATGATTAAATAGTTGTCGAATTATCAGCTCTTGCGAACAGACCAAGTCACTAATCCCGGTTCGATTCTCGGTGTTTCAAGAGGATTGGTACTGATAAAACGCGCTTGTGTTTACGAATCGCGTCGACTCCCGAGTAGTCGGCCAACCGGAACTAGCCATGGATCGCTCAGGGACTCCAATGGGGACTCCAATTCACCCAGAATGAGAGTGACAAGCAAGAATGGGAAGGGCTTATACGACTGGAGCACCTTCTGTGTTCGTTAATAAGAACGGACTTGTCCGATTCCGAATCAACGAGCGCGCCGTGTAGCTCGCGATTAAGAGTCAGTTGCTCTCTCTGGGCGAATCGCGTGGGACTCTCATGAGGTCTACCAGTGCCTGCCAGTGCCGGGGGTGGGGGATGCGCTTGCCCGTCTGAATATCTGAGGCGCGAGCGTATTTGTGATTTAGCAACGCGGGCGAGTGCGGGTCGAATTTGTGTGACGTAACCCTCTCGCGTGAGCCAAGCGGGCAGGTCAGAAGGATCCCAATCTTGGACAGCGTGCCTGTGGCCGCCGCATGCGTGGAAGCGCCGCTTTGCGAGATGCTCCAAATTGTTTTGGCCTGATCTCTCGCGCGGCTTGCTCCCGTCACTCCCCCCACCCCTGCTTTTTACCCCCAGGCCACCCCGGTTTCCAACTTCAGGAGAAGCTGGGGTCAAGAACTATGATTCGTCGCCCTTCCGACGACATGGAACGGGCAACCCGGAAAGGCACTAATTCACAGCTTTCCCCGCTGGCTGCAGTGGGCAACTCAAGCCTTGCAAAAACCCGGGCTCAGAGTACAGAATCGGTTTCCTCTCGCCCCCATAAGATGTCTGTAACATCCTCCGATCTGCAACGTACTGCTTAATGGACGCCAAAAATAACATGGCGAAGGGACCGCAGCTCCGCGAGGGCGAAGCCAGGCAGATGGAGGGGGTGGATTTGGAGAGCGTAATCGAGCGCGCACGGGGTCGGGATGCCGAGGCCCTCGGGGAGCTCTATCACCGCTATGTCCGGCGCGTATTCGGATTATGCCGTTACATGCTGGGCTCGCGGGAGAGCGCAGAAGATGCCACCAGCGAAGTCTTCCTCAAGCTGCAGCGCTCCATCGAGAGCTACGACGGTTCGATACCGTTCCCCAAGTGGCTGCTACGGGTTGCTGGCAACCAATGCATTGACGCTTTGCGGCGCCGTGGACGGCGGGTGATTGTGGAAGTTGAAGACGGAGCCGCGGTCGTGGAGGCGGCCAGTTCGGAGCCGTCGCCGCTGGGTGCCGTCATCAGCACAGAAGAGAGGGCGAAGGTGCGGGATACCATCGCACGCCTGCCGGAGAACTATCGCGTGCCGCTGGTCCTGCGCTACTACAGCGAACTGAGCTATGACGAAATCGCGCAGAAGTTGGACCTGGAAAGGAACTACGTGGCGGCACTGATATTTCGGGCCAAGCAGGAGCTGCGCCGGAGACTGGCCCCTAGGAGCAAGTGACCATGGAGTGTTACTCCGAACTGACCTGCGCCCTCGCCGTGGACGGCGAACTGGCGGCGGACGAAGCGCGGCGCCTGCGAGACCACCTGACCACGTGCCGGCGCTGCCGGGCGCTAGTGGACGCATTGCGCGCTGAGAACCGAGTTCTGAGCGAAAGTCTGCACGAGCTTCCCGATGATGTAACCAGCCCGGCGGTCTTCCCCCGTGTGCGCTGGTCCTGGTTGGAGGGCAACCTGGTGACTATGGCCTCAGTGCTGGTGCTCGGTTCGATCGTTTCCGTTTGGTTCGATGGGCTAAGTATTCCGGCGGCGGTGGAGTGGTTTAATCCCTTCAGCCTGAGCGGTCGCACGAACCTGATTTCCTACCTTTTTTACCACTTTGCAAATGGAGGTACTGCCATGCTCGCCGATTATGCTGCTGACGTGGGGTGGATTTCTTTGCTGCTGCTGTTGGGCGGCGGCGCACTGTTGCTGGGACGCCGAGGGCGGCTAGGCCAGCCCGGCCTGCGCCTGCTGATCGTGCTGCTTGCGTTGTCGTTGCCCAGCTTTGCCCTGGAACGCCGTCACGGAGAGTTCGTCACCGTGGCCGCGAACGAGACTGTGGACGACACTCTTTTGGCCTCCGGTAACACTGTGCGCGTAGAAGGCGTGGTCAACGGAGATTTGCTGGCGTTTGGACGGACCGTGGAAGTGCGCGGCACCGTTAAGGGCGACCTGGTGAGTTGTGCCCAGAGAATCGAGGTCAGCGGAACCGTGGAAGGCCACATCTACACCTTGTCGCACTCGCTCGACTTGGACGGGCAATTGGGTCGCAGCCTCTACGGCTTGGTGCAATCTTTGCGTGTGGATGACCGGGGCCACGTGGGCGAAGGCATCGTGGTTGGAACCGGCGACGTCAGCCTCGAGGGCGTGGTGCAGCGCAGCGTGAACATCTTCACGAGCAATGGAGATGTGAGCGGCAGTATCGGCCGCGACCTGACCATGGCCGGAGGCAGTCTCACGCTGACGAACACGGCCCGGGTCGGCGGCAACCTGAGTGCTCGCGTGCGCCGGATGAAAGATGTGCTCATCGCCGACGGCGCGACCATTGCAGGCAAACGTGACGTCAAGGTGAACGTGCGGGAGAGCCACTTCACGCAGCCCAGATTCTACTTCCACCAAGCTGTCTGGCTCGCCGGCGCCATGCTGGTGGGATGGCTGGGCCTCGTTCTGTTTCCCGGCTTCTTCCAGGCCACGACTCAACTTGTGGGGTCAGGCTGGCGCAGCCTCGGGCTGGGGGTTGGAGTCCTGGCGGCGGTGCCGGTGGCCATCATCGTGGCGGCCATCACGCTGGTTGGCTTCCCGGTCTCGCTCATGTTGTTCGCGGTGTATCTGGCTGCGATCTACCTGGCGAAGATTTGGGTCGGAGCCTTCTTGGGGCGGATTCTTCTGAAGCCATCCGGAGCCACGAAGGGCGATTGGTTGCTGGGCCTCCTGGTGGGCCTGCTGATCCTCACCATCATTGGGTTCGTCCCGTATCTGGGAGGTCTGATCCGCTTTGCTGTGATTTGCCTAGGTCTGGGAGCGTTTGCCGGGCAGCTTTATCGGGCTTCGCGACCGGTAATGACGGCCTGAAGAGGCCAGCTGCGCCGGAGACTCGCCAAGACTGTGGAGGTGGGCCACAGCGCCGACGGATACGTCCTGCATACCAGCCAGACACCCCGGTCCATCGTTGCCGAGCGCAGGTTGGCCAATGAGTCCGATGCAAATGTCGCCCATTTTTTTTGGCCTCATTACTCGCGTGGCTTGCTACGGTTGGAGAGGCCCCACCCTGCTTTTCGACCCCCAGGCCCCCGACTCCCGCTCATGACGCCTTCGTGTCGTTGATTGTGTTCTAACCCAGCGGGTGCACAACTCAAGTGTAGATTTCACCAAGGTTTAGGTTGGCTCGATCTATGACGGTTGGGGCACCCATAAGAATTTCATTCCTCCCGAATTTCAAGATGTGCAGTAAAAATGCAGGTCTCGCGATGGTCCGTGATCTGATTTTCCGCTGATTGAGCCCTTGGCCAAGCGCCAAGGTGTCAAAGTCACTCGAATTGGATGACGCCAGACTTTGTGGTTCCGGCAACTGCACACAAAGAATTCGTCGGCAAACTGTTTGGGTTGTTCTATTGCGGAGTCTTGGCAGCTTGAGGAGTTGACACTCCGTTCGGCCCTGAGGGCGACTTTTCTTGGTCCTCGACATACTCACGGAGCTTCTTGACGAGGGTTGCGATGCCCGTGTTCGTGCTCCAACTTGTGCCAACATTCTTGGAGGCAGACCAAATAATCTTTTTGGTCGAAGGTTGCCACACATCTAGGATAAAGAATGACTGCCCGACGTTGACGCTTCCTGTCACACCCGGACTGATCACCGGAACATAGTTGCTCTGACCCTTCTCGTAGGCGCGAATCACGAGGTCCGCGCTCTTGATGTCCGGCACGAGCGAAAAACGTCCCCATTTTTCGAGTTCCTTGCGGCAAGGCTCTTCAAATGGTGTCGAGTCAACAAGTTCCTTCTTGAAGAGTCCTTTGGTTTTGTAATAACGGACATGCCCGGAAATGATAAAGACCCGTTTGGCTTGCACTAGTGCTTGCGCCCCTGCCGACTGCGGCGGCGCATCCTGCCCGAAGAAAGCACAGGAGACAATCGTCAGAAGTATCCAGACCAGAAACAACGATCGCGATGCTTTCATGTTTCCTCTGCTACGAGAGAATCTTCTAAGGTGAACCATTGAACCTAAGAAATATCAGGTGGAACTGGCGCGCGACAGGTTACGTAGGTCACTGTCTCGTGCAGTCGGCAAGTGAAAGAAGCGGGTTCGGTTAGGCGCACAGGCGCACACGCAGGGTCCACCACCTGCCCGCGATTCTCTTCGTCGGTAGCAAGCGGAAGAAATCGCGAAACTCCGCTCCTCTGCCTGTCACGCATAGGGCGGTTAGACCTTTGGGTACGCTACCCAAGAGTCCTCATGTCTCACGCCAAGCGGGAATGCTTATGGAAGTGAAACGCGTGGCAGACGCGCACGAGATGGCGGGTTCGAGTCTCAGAGCATCATTTGAGGATCCCTACTTCCGGATTGCCGACCATCTCTCGGAGCGGGCTATAGCCGCTAGTCAGCAATGTGAATGTGAATGGTCCTCATCCACCAGTTCTGCAGGCTGTCGCTCCCCACGAAGAAGCCACCCGGCTTCAAAACCCGGCACACTTCACGTAAAACCTGGTCTTGCAGCTCTGAAGAAGGAACGTGATGCAGCATCGTGAACGAAGCCGCGCTGGAGAATTCTGAATTCCCAAAGGGCATATGAGTCGCGTCACCCTCGATCACCCGAACATCGCTTTTCGCCAACAACGTGTGATCCAAACACTCGCGTCGAATGGTGCCGCTTAGCCTTTCGACGAACGGGCGAGACAGGGGAATGCAGGGGACGCTCTTGATTTCTATCACCTCCAGAATCCGCAGATTGGCTTGCCATTGGTGGAACTTATAAAGAGGATCGCGGTCGGAGCTGAGGTACTTCGGCATCCAGCGTTGCCCGCGAATGTCGCGGTTGAAGGCAAAAGTATGTGGTCACATCGGAGTGAACAACAACCGCATGGGCGCGTAATCAGCGTCGATCTGTAGAACCGCCCGGTAAGCTTTTCAGATGTTTTGCGCCGTTGGCGAGATGACCCCGTCTTTCGAGCATTCTTTATTGGGCTGTTAGCCGATGCCCCTTTTTCCGCCTTTCGTTGGGAGACTCCGCCGATTACGACGGCTTCAGCAGGTCGGCCATTTGAGTTTGTGCTGCAAGACAATCCAGAGCTAGCGAGCCAGCCTGATCCGGATGCTTTCGCGGAGCACTTTGTGACGCCAGGGGAGGCAAAGACGTCGTTTCGCTTCCGAACCTCAACAACGACGCGATTCTGGTAGTGCCGTGTCCCCGTGGTCCTTTGTCGGCTTACGGACACATTGCCGCATTTGTCAGGGAGGCTCCCGACGCTCAGAAGCGTCCTCTGTGGAGGCTGGTTGGAGAACTGATGCAACGGCGATTGGGTCCGAGACCCGTTTGGCTCAGCACCGCTGGAGCTGGCGTGCCATGGCTCCAGGTGAGACTGGATCAAACACCGAAATACTATGGACATGCCCAGTATCGAGAGGGCAAGAATTTTGATCAAGAGTGACCACTTGAGGGAAGCCCTTAAAATCGCGCTCGCTTGCGTCAACCGCGTGTGCCCGCATGTGTTTTCTGGCTCGTCCGCAGCATTTTTAGATACTTCTGCGTGAAAATGGCGGGTATACTTCCATCCGATATTGGAATGGAGTTCGGACACTTCGCCGCCAGACCTGGCAACCGGAATTGAGAGGCCCAGGGAAGGGGGTGCGAATCAGGGCATGAGCGATCCCAGAGAGGAGAAATTCGACCACGAGGCTGCGACTTTGGTGCCGGATAGCGGCTCTTCCGCCTCCTCCCCTGCCGTGCCCGCATTCCAAACGCCACCCAGCCCGTCTGCTGAGGACGTCGACCCCTCAGAGGCAGCAACCATGCTCGAGGGCACCCCGCCTCCTCTTTCACCGATCACCCACCAGAACCCGCCGCCCAGCCAACCTCTAACTCCCGCCTCCCCCGTTTCGCCGACCGGCATCCTCGGCAGTCTACTACTTCAGCTTGGAACCATTATTGGCAACCGCTATCGGCTGATCCAGCTCCTCGGCGAGGGCGGTATGGGAGCGGTGTATAAGGCCAGGGACTTGGAGCTCGATCGGGTCATTGCCCTGAAAGTGATTCGTCCTGAACTGGCCAGCAATCCCGAAATTCTGCAGCGCTTCAAACAAGAGCTCATCCTCGCGCGACAGGTTACGGACCGAAATGTAATCCGTATCTTCGACCTGGGCGAAGCCGGCGGGATCAAGTACATCACGATGGAGTACCTGGAAGGAGAAAGCCTCTATCAGATTCTCCGCCGGCAAGGGAAAGTACCCGTCCAGGAAGCTGTCGACATCATGCGACAGATGATGAGCGGTTTACAGGCGGCGCACCGGGAAGGCGTAATTCATCGCGACCTCAAGCCCGGAAACATCATGCGCGACGCTCAGGGGCGTGTGATCGTGATGGACTTCGGTCTGGCCCGCTCGATGGAAGGCGACGGAATGACCCGGGCCGGCGCCATGATGGGGACGATGGAATACATGTCTCCAGAACAGGCGCAGGCGAAGGAGGTGGATGCTCGGTCTGACATCTTTACTGCGGGCTTGATCTGTTACGAGATGCTGACTGGGAAAATGCCGTTCCACGCCGATAGCGCTGTCGCCAGCCTGCTTAGGCGGATGCAAGAGCGCGCGGCACCTCCCTCCGACTGGGATGCGAGCATTCCACAGCCCGTCAGCGAGTTGGTCTCCCGCTGTCTGGAGCGCGATCCGAGCCAGCGTTGGCAAAGCGCACAGGAGATTCTCGACAGAATTGACGAAATCCAAGGTAAACGACCGCCTTCCCTGATTTTGAGTTCTCCGCCCGCATCGATCAGCACGCCGCCCGTTTCTCTTCCACCGACACCGACCCAGCCGCCGGAACACCCACGGACGCATAAGAACAGGCTTTTGGCTGCGGCGGCACTCGTAGTTGTGTCTGCATTTGCCGTGGTTGGCGGATGGCTGCTGCGCTCCCGCCCACGAACTACCGGGATGCATAGCACTGTCCGAGTTCTGCTGGCCGACTTCCACAATGCAACCTCCGAGGCGATTTTCGACGACACGCTCGAGCCCACGATTGCGCTGCAACTGGAAGGCGCTCCGTTCATCAGTGTGTTCAACCGCTCGCAGGCCCGCGCGACTTTGGCTGAATTGAAGCCTGGCGCAACCAAGCTGGACGAAGCCAACGCCCGTCTGGTTGCGGTCCGTGAAGGCGTGGATATGGTGGTAAGCGGCACCGTCACCAAGGAGGGCTCGGGCTACAAGATTGTCAGCAAGGTCGGCGATGCCCTCATCGGAAAGGCCATCGCCACCGAGGAATCTCAGGCAACGGATAAAGATAGCATCCTGCGTGCTGTGGCCACTCTGGCCGACCAAATGCGTACGGCACTCGGCGATACGGCACCCGAGTCGGCAAAGATCGCCGACGCGGAGACCTTTACCTCGGGTTCGCTGGAAGCGATGCATGAGTACGCAGAGGCACAGGAAGCGCGCTACGCAGGCAAGACGGACGAAGCCGTCAAGGGATTCCATCGCGCGATCGAACTCGATCCAAACTTCGGCAGTGCCTACGGGAACCTGGGAGCACTTTACTGGAACGTGGGAAATCAAACCGACTCCGTAAAATTCTACAATTTGGCGATGCAGCACATTGATCGCATGACCGACCGCGAAAAATATCGCACTCGCGGCGGCTACTATCTGGCTGTATCGGATGGCGACAAAGCCGTGGAAGAGTTCGAAAACTTGGTAAAGCAGTATCCCGCCGACAGTATGGGACTCAGCGCGCTGGCCCATGCGTATTACCTCCGGCATGATATGTCGAAAGCAGCAGACGCCAGCCGTCGGGCCATTGAGATCTACCCCAAAAATGTCGTTTACCGAAATAACGAATCTCTCTATGCCCTTTTCGCCGGCGACTACCAGACTGCCGAGCGTGAGGCCCAAGGCGTTCTGCAAATCAACCCATCTTATGGCGATGCGATTACGATTCTTGCGCTCTGCGAAACTGCAAAAGGAAACTTCGACAAAGCTGCCGAGTTCTGGCGCAAAATCGAAGGTCTGAGCGCCGAAGGCGCTTCCTCCGCAGCCGGCGGGCTGGCTGACCTTGCCCTTTATCGTAGCGATCCCGTACAGGCGATTTCCGCGCTGGAAAAAGGAATCGAGGGCGACGTAGTCGCGAAATCGACGGATGGAGCGGCCAAGAAATACGTGATGATGGCAGAAGCCCTGCTCATGCTAGGCAAGAAGGCGGAAGCCATGCAATCCGCTAAACGCGGTCTGGCCATGAGCAAGGCTGATGTACTTTTCGAGGCGGCCCGTGTGTATGTCACCGCAGGTGACTACGTGACGGCGGCAGCACTGTCTTCAGAGCTGTCAAAGCAGTTGGAAGATACTCCTCAGTCTTTAGCCAAGCTGATCGATGGAGACATCCAGTTGAACCACGGCCATGCAAGGCAGGCGATTCAGCTCTATCAGGAATCCATTCGCCTGGTCGATTCTTGGCTGGGTCGCTTCGATCTGGCGCGGGCCTATGTGGAGGCGGGGGCGTTCACTGATGCCAGTACCGAACTTGAAACCTCTTTGCGGCGCCGCGGTGAGGCCACTGACATCTATCTCGACGAGCAGCAGACTTTCCGCTACTTCCCACCGACGTTTTACTATCTCGGCCGCGCGATGGAAGGACTCAAGAGCCCAGGCGCAGCCGATGCATACCGCAATTTCCTGGCGATGAAGATCAAGGATGCTCGCGATCCGATGGTGGACGACGCCCGCAAGCGCCTGGCAAAAATGTAGGCCGCACTTCCTCTGATCGACATGCTCTCAATATGAATTCTGCATGCCAATGCAGGAGTGTACGGTCATCCCACCCTCCCTGAGTGCGCAAACCGCTCACAGCTAAGTCACGCACTGCGAATCAATGCGCACCCGTGATGGTGACATTGTCGAGCACATATTGAGCTGTGCCGTCGTGGTCCACTCCTGTTGCCAGGATTCGGAAGTAGTACGTGTTCGCCGGAAGCGCGCCAGTGATGGGAAACGTATAGCTATCAGATCCGGGAGTCTTCGGAACGAAGCTTTGCACTGTAGTGGGACTACCGAATGCAGGATCCGTATCGTATTGCACGGAGAAGGCCTGTGCCGATGCGCATCCATTCTGGCAATCGTTGTTGAACTCCCAGAAGCTGATCGACGCATTCGTGATGGGCGAGCTGTTCGTCAGTGAGAACGAATAGTACTCTCCGCTCGCCACGCCCGACGGGTCAATGCAATCCGCAATTGCGCAACCATTGCTGAACATTCCATTCGGATTGCTCCTCGAGTAGCCAAATGCGCCGCCAGCAACATTGGGAGCCGCAAACGACGCGGGCGCTGTCTGCGAACCCGATCCCTGGGGCACGTTGTCAAAATTGTATTGCAACAGCGTCGTCACTCCCCCAGGCGCAGCGAGTTTGACCATAGTCGTGGACACTGACTGGTCACTCATTGTCACTACGAGGTCGTAGCAGCCCGCGGCCATCGCTCCCGTCGCCCAGTTCACCGTGTAGCCAGCAATGCTCGGCTCGAAGCTGAACGTGCCCTGGTTGTTGGCGCGGTCATAAAGGATAGTGCTGGCCGCGCCCGACGGCGGAGCCCCGGCGCAGGCCGCATTCGCATAGGCAGTCA
>Ga0210408_10001680_pt1 | contig 22730 bp, 21 predicted proteins | sample IncBWH4MmetaG_FD_155471 | JGI IMG/M metagenome (GOLD analysis project Ga0210408, IMG submission 155471) | Forest soil microbial communities from Barre Woods Harvard Forest LTER site, Petersham, Massachusetts, United States - Inc-BW-H-4-M | ecosystem: Environmental > Terrestrial > Soil >...
CAGCCATTCGTCACGATACCGCGCTGCATAGACCTGCTTCCCTGTGCAGGGAATGCCCCAGCTGCGGTAGAGGGCCTTCAGCCGACTCATCACTCGTCCGAGATCTTTGCTGATGGTCAGATAACTGTGTGCCAACTCCTTGAGCGTCGGATAATCGGACATGTTCCGGTCTAGTACTGAACTTGTGCGGTAAACGCGTTAATCAGGACTTAGGCTCTAGTCGGTATCCTGTTCGAGATTTGCTCCGAGTGGCTGACCCGAACGGCGCGGGGCAAAAAAGGACTCCACAATCAGATGGCGACCTGAATGCGCCCGCCGCATCGAAGAAAGTCATGCCGCATCTAATCGCCTAGAGGTGAAAGAAGATGAGGCGTCTAAACTCAAGTCTAATTGGGGGTTTGTTTCTGGCGGCTATGCTCGCCATTCCCGCCAGGGGTGACACTCAGCCACGAGGAAGTGCAGTACCGGGCACGTTGAATTACGTCGAAGGGCAGGTTTCGGTGGGTTCACAACAACTCGATTCAAAATCGATTGGTTCGCAGACTCTGCAAGCAGGCGAGTCGATCACAACTGAAAGCGGGAAAGCAGAACTATTGCTCACGCCCGGTGTCTTCCTGCGAGTTGGCAGCAACAGCTCAGTCAAGATGATTTCGCCTAGCCTTACCAACACCGAAATCGGAGTCGAGCAAGGCGGAGCATCCGTCGAAGTCACCGAGATTCATACGCAGAACAACATTCGCATTGATACGGACGGCATTACAACTCGAGTCGTGAAAAACGGATTCTACGATTTTGATGCGGCCCGCAATCAGGTGTTCGTTCTCGAAGGCGAAGCCATCGTCGACGAAAACGGCAAGCAGGTGAAAGTGAAGGGTGGGCATGAACTCACGCTCAACCAGGATTCCACGAGGCCGCAGGGCTTCGACAAGAACACGTACAAATCCGGTGATCTCTATCGTTGGAGCAGTCTGCGCTCTGCGTATCTCGCGGAAGCGAACGTTGACGCCGCGCCCGCATATATTGCCGGCGGCGGCTACGGCCCCGGATGGTATGGCGGGGGCTGGTATTGGAATCCGTGGTTTGGCTGCTACACGTTCATTCCCGGCGACGGGATCTTTTACAGCCCGTTCGGCTGGGGATTCTATTCGCCGTTCTTCGCGTTCGATGCTCCGTTCTTTTTCGAGGACCACCACCATCACCACTTCGACCCTGACCGCCGAGGCGGTGATCGTGATGGGCACTACGCTCCGGACATGCGCGGCGGCGGATATCATGCCGGGCACGGATATTCGGGACCGCACGCCGGAAGCAATGGCGGCAGAGTCGCCGGTGGCGGATACCACGGAGGGGGAGGTGGAGCTTTCCATAGTGGAGGGTCCTCGGCAGGCGGATTCCACGGTGGCAGTGGGTTCACAGGCCACAGCCGCTAAGAACTGAAATTTCTCTTTCGAGCAGAACCAGATGACGGTCGGGCGGGGTGCGAGAGTGCCCCGCCTTTTTTTGCTGCAGACGGTTAACCAGACCTGTCCGGTAAGCGCTGCCAGCTCAACCGGTCGATGCAACACCATCCAGTGCGTTGATTCGACAACGCTTCTGCAGGAGAACTATCAGTTTGGCTGTATTCGGTCAAAACCTAGCCAAGGCAGTGTTCTGGATGATCTAGCGGTACCGAGCGATTTTAGCCTTGTTTTCAATGCAATGTGGGTTCGTGCTTAGTGTTGCGTCGACCCATTGAGACCACCGCGTTTATCAGGCAAGTGGAATATGTTCCAAGTGGCCGGTCATGCGCCCGCCACGAGAGCAACTGCGCGAGGATCAGCGAAAGCCTTGCAGATTTTTGGGCTTCTGCGCGTCGTATCGGTTCCTGGCGATCTGAATTCTTTCGCGATTTTGGCCGGCCCAAACTCCTAGTTCTTTAATCGGATTCAGCAGACTGTGCCCAAGCTTCGTCAGTTCATACTCAACACACGGGGGAATGGTTGGATACACCGTTCTGGTGATCAGGCCATCTCGCTCCAAACCCTTCAAGGTGACCGTGGGATTGAACCTCGCCGCGCACCGCGCGCGGAAGTTGTTTGGCTGGTTCGGCGGGCCAGAACTTGACGCCACCCGTCAGCCTTCGCAAGGCTCCGGTTCCCACTGGGTCGGTGCCACGCGGTGATTCCCAGCTTGCTGTTGGAAACCTTTGTTTGTCGGTGTATAGTTGAGTGTATACTCAGCAATGAGGAATTCTTGTGGCGCGCCCTAAGAGCGAAGGCAAGCGAAACGCAATCCTCGACGCCGCGACCCGCGTATTTGCGGAGCGTGGTCTCGCAGCTGCCCCAACGTCTGAAATCTCAAAGCGGGCCGGGGTCGCCGAGGGAACTCTCTTCACATATTTCGAGAGCAAAGATCATCTGATCAACTCGCTCTACCGGGAGATCAAGCTGGAGCTCGCGGACGCCATGATGTCGGATTTCCCGAGGAAGCAGAATGTTCGCACCAAACTGAAGCATGTTTGGAACCGGTACGTAAAGTGGGGAATTGGGAATCCGGAGCGGCGCAAGGTGCTGGCGCAATTGTACGTTTCCGAGGTGCTCACCAAGGAATCCAAAGACGCGGGCGGCGCGCCGTTCGTCGAGATGCACAACATGATTCGTGACGCGATTGACGTGCGCGCTTTCCGGAACGATCTCCCGGCGGAGCTTGCCTTGAAGTCGTTTGGAGCATTGGCGGATGCGACGATGGACCTGATGGTCCAGCATCCGGCCAAGGCGAACAGGTACCGCGACAGCGGCTTTCAAATGTTCTGGGCCGCACTCACCAGGCGATGAATTTGTGCATCCAATGAAGCGGCTCTTGCATCGATTGAATGAGTGAGTGCTCACACTTATGAGGTTCATTATCTACTAGGAGCGAATGGAATGACTGAGCAAAAGCCTCTGAATTCAGGATTTGGACCAAAGACGACGGCGCAAGAGGTGGTGGCAGGACGCGATCTTCGAGGCAAGGTGGCGATCGTGACGGGCGGCCACGCGGGCCTTGGGCTGGAGACGACGCGAGTGCTGTCAAAGGCAGGGGCTACGGTTGTAGTCGGTTCCCGCGATCCCAAGAAAGCTGAAATGGCCGTTGGGAAAATGATGAACGTCGAGGTGGGCCAGTTGGACCTGGCGGGTCCTAGCTCCATCGACCGATTCGCCAGCGAATTTCTAAATTCAAATCGGGCGCTCGATCTCCTGATCAACAACGCAGGCATCATGGCGACTCCGCTGGCGCGCGACGAGCGGGGCTACGAGATGCAATTCGCAACGAATCACTTGGGACATTTTCAGCTTACGGCCAGACTGTGGGAGGCGCTCAAGAAATCCAGTGATGCGCGGGTGGTGACGCTTTCTTCCCGTGGCCATAGCTTCGCTGAACTTGATTTGAGCGACCCAAACTTCGAGAACAGGCCGTATGACAAATGGAAAGCTTACGGACAATCGAAGAGCGCAAATTCGCTATTCTCGATCGGGCTTGATACGCGAGGGCGGGAGCACGGCATACGGGCATTCGCGGTGCATCCGGGCGCGATCCTCACAGAGCTTACCCGCTATATCGCGGAAGAAGAATTAAAGGCCTTCGGCGTCTATAGGGAAAATGGCGTCCTCAAGGTTCCCGAACGTTTCAAGAACGTTGAGCAGGGTGCGGCAACGACAATTTGGTGCGCCGTGAGTCCGCAATTGAACGGCAAAGGCGGGGTCTACTGCGAAGACTGCGACATCGCGGCGGCGGTCCCTGCCGATAGCACGCTTTTCACCGGCGTGCGCCCCTGGGCCGTCGATAAGGGAGCGGCTGAAGCTCTTTGGGTTCTCAGCGAGAAACTCACCTCTGCCTCGATCCCGGAACGCACCGCCGCAGGAAGAAGTGCGTGAGTCATTAGAGAATTACACTGAACATTGCCCAATGGACTTGAATCGCCGCATCACCCTGCGGAATCCGATAGATATCTAGAGGTGGGGTAACCAGAAGAGGCTCATGAGCACATCGGCGGAGCTGGCGCTGGACAAATCATCCAAACGATATGAGGCGCTGCTGCGCGCAACGGCCGCGATTGCTGCGTGTCGCGACTGTGAGTCTTTGGAGCGCCGGTTCGCCGGTGACTTGCGCAGCGTCATCGACTTCGATTATCTGAACTTCGTAATCTTCAACGAAGCCAGTTGTACGGCGGAATGGCGTTTGTTCGAGTCCACCGTGAAGAGCGCCACCATTTCAGAGGCAGACCTCTCAACGCACGAGACGACGAGCGGCTGGGTTTACGAGCATCAGCAGCTTTTGGTCATCGGGGATTGGAGCCAGGAGAGCCGCTTCCTGGGATTGAGAAAAATCCTGAGCGAGCTGAACATCGGGTCCAGCTGTACGCTGCCTCTAACCACTGCGCATCGGCGGTTCGGAGTCATTGAGTTTGGCTCCTCGCATCTCAATGCCTATCCGGAAGAGGAAGTCAGCTTCCTTTCGCTCGTAGCAGACCACGTGGCGTTGACGATCGAAGGCGCACTCAATTTCGAGGAAGCCCAAAGAGCGCAAGCGGAGCTTCAGAGCAACCATGAGCGGCTGAAGCTGCTGCTTGATCTAACCAATCATATCGTCTCGAATCTCGACCTTCGGGATTTGCTGCGAGCGATCTCGGCAAGCGTTCGGCGCGTCATGAAGTGCGACGCTGTTGGCGTATTGCTGCCGAATGCGAAGGGCAGCCACTTGCGGGTGATTGCTCAAGATTTCCCGGAGAGCAAGGGATACACCAAAGAGGAGACCCTGATTCCCGTTGACGATACGCCACCCGGGATCGCCTTCCGCACGGGCAAACCACTCGCGGGCAAACTCCAGGATTTCCCGTCGTTCGATGCTGAGGCGATGAATCCCGGGAAGAACGAGGGCTTCAAGATTGCGTGCTTTGCGCCGCTGATCAGCCGGAACCACGTCCTGGGTCTTTTGGGGCTGGGGCGGATCGAAGAGAGCCTCTTCACGCAGGACGACGTTGATTTTGTTACGCAAATTGCGAGTCAGGTGGCCGTGGCGGTGGAGAACGCGCTGGCCTATGGTGAAATCGCCGACCTGAAGGATCGACTCGCACAGGAAAAACTCTATCTCGAAGACGAAATCCGCGGCGAAATGGATTTCGAAGGGATTGTGGGGCAGAGTATGGCCCTGCGCCACGTTCTGCAGCTCGTCGAAACGGTGGCGCCAAGCGATTCCACAGTTCTGCTGCTGGGAGAAACAGGCACCGGCAAGGAGTTAATTGCACGTGCCGTTCATGAGCGCAGCCGGCGAAGAGATCGCACCTTGGTCAAGCTGAATTGTGCAGCGATTCCGACCGGCCTGCTTGAAAGCGAGCTCTTCGGCCACGAAAAGGGGGCCTTTACCGGGGCGGTCTCACAGAAAGTCGGCCGGCTTGAACTTGCGGACAAGGGCACGCTCTTCCTGGATGAAGTTGGAGACATCCCGCCCGAGCTGCAGCCCAAGCTCCTGCGAGCGTTGCAGGAACGCGAATTCGAACGGTTGGGAAACAGCCGCACGATGAAGGTCGATATGCGACTTGTCGCCGCGACGAATCGCGATCTCGAGAGAATGGTGGCGAATCACGAGTTTCGCAGCGACCTTTACTACCGCCTCAACGTTTTTCCCATCCGCATCCCGCCGCTGCGAGAGCGCCCGGAGGATATTCCTCTCTTGGTGCGTTACTTCGCCCAGAAGTACGCGCAGCGCATGGAGAAGCAGATCGAATCGATCCCGGCCGCGGCCATCAAAAAATTGACGCAATGGCATTGGCCGGGAAATATTCGCGAGCTAGAGAATTTCATTGAGCGCGCCGTGATTCTCACTCGCGGCGCGGCACTCGAGGTTCCTCTTACGGAGCTAAAGACCGACGTCCCCCCGCCGGCCCCCGCTGCTGGAACACGGGAATGGAACGAACGAGAGGAGATTATGCGCGTTTTGAAGGATGCAGGGGGACGCGTCGGAGGCTCCGATGGTGCCGCGGCGCGAATGGGAATCAAACGGACCACGCTCATCTCACGCATAAAGAAGCTAGGCATAGATCCACGAGCAGTGTCATAACCCTTCGTCACTCGTCGACACCCCCGTCGACACCTTCGACAATTCGCAGCGCAGTTCTTCTGATCCTTCCTAAATTCAATAACTTGAAACCCGATCGACTTTGGCATTTGCATTGCTATTACCTCACCTCGGGGACGGGCGACCTGTAATGTTTAAGATCACGACGATCGACACGGATATTCAACGAAAGCTCATTCTCGAGGGCGGAATTGTTGAACCGTGGGCCGCTGAACTTAGCAAGACTTGGGAGCGCGCCTGTGATTCGCTTGGGAAACGCAAGCTCGTAGTCGATCTGACCGGAGTCACGGTAATCAGCCGGGACGGGACTCGCGTCCTGAATAACATGAAGAATCACGGGGTGGAATTCATTTGTCGTGGCGTCTATGTCAGCCACGTGCTGCGAAATCTCAAGATGCTGTGCAAGGCGGGGACTAAATAACGTACTCCTGATGGAGGTGCGGGATGTCTGTTGCGATGAATGAAGTGAGCACGTGGAAGGCGAGTGGGCGTGGGGCCGCCAACTCACAGGAACCTGAAGCTGCACTCTTGGACGCTGCCAGGAGACGCGACCCGGGCGCTTTCAAAGAGCTCGTCTCAAGGTACGGTCCGCGCATTTTCCGCCTCGCACAGAACATTACCCGGAACCGCGAAGATGCTGAGGAGGTTTCTCAGGATTCCTTTACACGGGCTTTCCTGCACATGGATGCATTTCGTGGAGACTCTCGCTTTTATACCTGGCTCGTGCGCATTGCGATCAATCAATCGCTCATGAAACTGCGCACGCGCCGATCGCGCGAGTTGCACCTCGACCGTCCTGCTACGACCGATGTGGCCACTTCCTTCGCTGAAGTCGCAGACAACGCTCCGACGCCCGAACAACGGTACTCACAGGCGGAGCTTCGACAGATCCTCGCCGCGGCGATGAGCAAGCTCCCAATGACGTTCAGGGAGGTCCTGGTTCTCCGGGAAGTAGAGGAGCGTTCGACCGAGGAAACAGCAAGGATGTTAGGACTGTCGATTAGCGCCGTGAAGTCCCGGGCGCTCCGCGGCCGGCAAAAGCTGCACGAAGTATTGACAAAGCATTTTCGGCCGAGCGAGCTAGGCGGTTTCTCGAAGGCACTCAGTTTAGGGGGCAGATTGTGATCGTGTGGGCGCTGATCGCAGTACTCGTGATTCTTGGCTTTCTCTGCATATCTGATCCGGTTAGCGACTTCAGTCACCGATTTCGGCCCTGAGTGTGAGCCGACTTTGTTATTGGAGCGAGCCTGCAGGTGCACAGTGGGAGTGTGGTGTTAACCATGAAGGAGGTGCTGATCATGGTAGCGCAATTTGTGATTCTCTCGATTTTCGTGATGTTGATGGCGTTTTACGGATTTGTGTTCTGGCGTTGGCGGAACGATGGGAAGCAGCGCCATGTGAGGCGCGAAACCCCTTCAAGCCCAGTCGCCAATGCGCGGAGCTTCGGACGTTGATCGAACTTGTGAAAATTCAGAAACAAGGAAGGTCCATGAGTCGGAGAATTCTCGGAGTTTTGAGTTGGAAGTCTCCATGCATACTGGGCCTCGTTTGCCTAGCAGCTGCCTTTTCCATTTCCTGCGGAAAAAAAGTCACCGCTGCGCCCGAGAGGCCGCCATCGTTGGTCACCGTCTCTGCCGCGGTGTCTCGCGACGTGCCCGTCTACCTCGACGAGATCGGTAAGAATGGCGCCTTCGAGTCCGTGACAGTGACACCGCAGGTGGCGGGGCGGATTACCGAGCGGCACTTCGAGGACGGCGCGAATCTGCAAAAGGGCCAGCTCCTATTTGTGATCGATCCTCGTCCTTTTCAGGCTCAGCTTGATTCCGCCCAGGCCAATCTCGCACAAGCCAAGGCCGCATTGGAACTCGCAAAGATTCAGTTTGCCCGCGACGAGGACCTGGTAGGGACGAAGGCCATCTCTAAACAGGACTACGATACGAAAAAGAACACCGTTGACGTTGACCAGGCGCAGGTGGAGGCCGCCGAGGCGGCGCTCGAAACCGCCAAGCTCAACCTCGAATACTGCTACATCCACTCTCCGATTGAAGGCCGCGCGGGTGCCCGATTGGTTGACATCGGAAACGTTGTGCAGACGAACACGACTGCGTTGCTGCTCATTCAGCGCCTCGATCCCATCTACGCTGATTTTACGATTACAGAACGCGATCTTCCTGAGGTACAGAAGCAAATGGCGCGCGGGAACTTAGATGCGCGCGTCCGACTTCCGTCCGACGGCGATGACGGTGTCCGTACGGGCAAGGTGACGTTCCTCGACAATGCCGTACAAAATGCAACTGGGACCGTCAACTTGCGGGCGACGATTCCAAATCCGGATCACCATTTCTGGCCCGGACAATTCGTGAACGTCCGGCTTGTCTTGGCCACCGATAAGGGTGCGGTGATGATTCCCAGCGAGGCGACCCAAATCAGTCAGAAGGGTCCGTTCGTTTACGTCGTAAAACCGGACCAAACCGCCGAATTGCGGGTCATCACGCTGGGGCAGCGACAGAGCGACAACGTGGTGGTGACAAATGGATTGGTTGCCGGCGAGAACGTAGTGCTGACGGGACAGCTAACGGTTGTTCCCGGCGCGAGAGTAAAGGTTGTTCAAGGCACCCCTGAGAGCACTAATCCGACAGGCAAATCCGATGGAGACGAAAGTAAAGGCGGGGGAGGGCGGTTGTGAACCTGTCCGAACCGTTCATTCGCCGTCCCGTGATGACGGTCGTACTGACCGTGTCGGTCCTTCTCTTTGGCGTGATCGCTTACTTCGGATTGCCAGTGAGCGACCTGCCTGCGGTCGACTATCCCGTAATTCAAGTGCAAGTGAACTATCCCGGCGCTACTCCCGAAACGATGGCAAACAATGTGGCCACTCCGCTCGAACGGCAATTCATGCAAATGCCCGGGTTGGAACTGGTGACGTCCAATAGCATCCAGGGACACACCAGTTTTGTTTTGCAATTCGCCCTCTCGAAAAGCCTCGACGACGCCGCCACGGATGTTCAGGCTGCGATCACGCGGGCGACGGGACAACTGCCGCTAGATCTGCCAAGCCCGCCCACATTCACCAAGACCAACCCTAACGATCAGCCCATCCTTTACGTCGCGCTGACCAGCGACACCGTTGCGACCGGACAGCTCTACGACTATGCCAACACGCAGGTCGGGGAGCGAGTCAGCATCCTGCCCGGCGTCAGTCAAGTCGCGGTCTACGGCACTCAGTCGGCGGTGAGGATCAAGGCCGACCCCTCCGCGATGGCCGTTCGGAACATTACGCTCGACGACCTTAGTGCTGCCATCAAGAACGGCACGAGTTACACGGGTGCAGGTCAGTTTGACGGCCTGCATCGGACCTTTCTACTTCAACCGCAGGGACAACTGAGTACTGCCGAGCAGTATGAACAGCTGATTGTGGGACAGAGCAATGGAGCTCCCGTTCATCTGAAGGACGTGGCCATCGCGAAGGACAGCGTCCAGGACGAGCGCGTCGACATGCGGTTTTGGGTCAGAGGGCACCACGTGCCTACCGCTACCGTTGTCTTAGCCGTTTTTCGCCAGGCTGGCTCGAATGCGGTGGAGGTTGCAAAATCTGTGCGAGATCTCCTCCCCAGCGTTCAAGCTCAGCTTCCAAGCTCGGTCGCCATCGTGCCGATTTACGACCGTTCGAAGACAATCGTAGATAGCACCAAGGACGTGGAGGAGACGCTGTACATCGCCTTCGCGTTGGTCGTGATGGTCATCTTCCTCTTTCTCGGCCGCGCCAGAGACACCCTCATCCCTGCAGTCGCGCTGCCGCTGTCTTTGCTGCTCACGTTTGTGGTGATGAAAATCCTGGGCTATAGCCTTGACAATCTGTCGCTCATGGCGCTCACCCTTGCGATTGGCTTTCTCGTGGATGACGCCATCGTGTTCCTGGAGAACACGGTGCGCCTGATGGAAGAAGGCCGGGATGCGCTGAAAGCATCTCTCGAATCCGCCAAAGAAATTAGCTTCACGATCTTGGCGATGACAATCTCACTCGCTGCTGTGTTTATCCCATTGGCGTTCATGAGCGGCCTGATCGGACGCATTTTCCGCGAGTTCTCAATCACGATCATTGTTTCGATATTCGCCAGTGGAATCGTTTCGCTTACGCTGACGCCGCTCATGACCTCCAGGCTGCTCGAAGAACGTGGCGCCAGTGCGAAAAAGACTTGGATGGAGAGAGCCGCTGGCGCAGTTGAACGCCGAATCCTCGGCGTGTACGGGCGTTCTCTCTGGTTCTTTCTCCGGCACCGGTGGATTTCCGCCGTCACTTGGGCGGTCTGTCTCGCGGGAACCGGGTACTTGTTCTATGCCGTTCCCAAATCATTTCTACCTATCGGCGACAGCTCATTCATCCGCGGTGTGCTCGTGGGGCAGGAAGGTTCGTCGCCGAATCAAATGCACGCCTACCAGACCGAGGTCGAGAAAGTCCTGCAGGCCAATCCAGCCGTGGAAACAACTTTCACAATGAGTGGAAATAGTCAGTTTCTACCCGCGAATCAGGAATTCGTGATTGCATTTCTGAAGGATCCGACTAAGCGGCTTCCAATCCATGCGGTTGCGGGACAGTTGATGGGGGGGCTCGACTCCAGTATTCCAGGAACGATTACATTTCTGCAGCCCAACCCTGTGTTGGAGATCAGCACGGGCGCCACTGCCAACACGCAAGGTCAGTTCGCCTACGCGCTTTCCGGCATCGACCCCGCCTTGGTTTACAACGTCGCAGGAAAGCTGATGGGCAAGATGCATGAGTACCCTGGGTTCCTGTTCGTGAATTCGGATCTGTACAACCACACTCCCAACGTTCAGGTGGACATTCTCCGCGATCAGGCAAAGCTCTATGGTGTGTCAGAGAGCCGTATCCTCGGCTTGCTTCACAACGCTTACTCGCAAAACTACAGCTACCTGATCAAAAAGCCCACGGATCAGTACCAGGTGATACTCGAAGTCGAGGATAACGGCCGTACGGCGCCGGAGGACTTGAATCGGCTTTACATCAAAAGCGACGACGGAACGCGGATGGTTCCTCTCAACGCTCTCACGACTTGGCACACGTTGCTTGGGCCGCAAGCGGTCAATCACATCAACCAGTTCACGAGCGTCACTCTCTTTTTCAACCTCAAGCCCGGTTACACCATCGGCCAAGCCACGCAATTTGTGGAAGACTCCGCGAAGGAAATCCTTCCACCCGAAGTCCGGGGAAGTCTTCAGGGTGAGGCATTGACCTTTCGCAACACGGTTTCCAGTCTCGCGGTCCTGATGTTGGTGGCCTTCTTCGTGATGTACGTGATTCTGGCGATCCTGTATGAGAACTATCTTCACCCGATCACTGTGCTCTCGTCGCTGCCGGTGGCTCTGTTCGGCGGATTGTTGACGCTTTGGCTGTTTGGTTCGGAAGCCTCGCTTTACGCGTACATCGGCATGTTCATGCTGATGGGAATCGTGAAGAAGAATGGGATCATGATTGTGGACTTCGCGCAACAGCGGGTCGAGCACGGCGTCAAGGACGATCAAGCGATTCATGATGCCAGCATGGAACGCTTTCGCCCGATCATGATGACGACGATGGCCGCGCTCCTCGGCGCACTGCCCATCGCGCTCGGTTTCGGCGCAGACGGCGCTTCTCGCCGGCCGCTGGGGCTAGTGGTCATCGGCGGTTTGGTTGTCTCGCAGCTCATCACGCTGTACATCACGCCCGCCATTTACTTGTATTTGGAAGAATTCCAAGAAAAAGTCCTGGACCGCTTCTCGTTCTTCCGCGCGGCGCGCCCCGAGCTATCGATTCCGGGGAATGCCCCCGCGGCTGAACCGGGATTAGGAGACTAGCATCACGATGCTTCAACATTGTCGCAGTTCTTGTCCCGAACGAGTTTCGCTTCTGGTTCTTTGCGCGATCGTGGTTTGGTTCGCCGGTTGCGCAGTCGGCCCAAATTACAAAAGGCCGGACGCAAGTGTGCCAAGTTCGTATCGAGGGCAGTTGGACGTCCAAGCGGACAACCAGGCGCCGAAAAGAGATCCTGCACTGGGCGATGCAGAGTGGGCAAAAGTTTTCCAGGACCCGGAGTTGCAGCGCTTAATCCGTGAGGCACTCCTTTACAATTACGACGTGCGCATCGCCGCGGCGCGCATTCAAGAGGCTCGCGCTCAACTCGGGATCACCCGCGCGGACCAATTCCCCAGCCTGAGCGCGGGCGGCAATATCACTAGCCAGCGTGACTCGGCATCCGGCCCAATCCCGGCATTTCAACTGACGCAAGGGCAGTTGAATGTGTCCGCATCGTGGAATCTCGACTTCTGGGGACGCTACCGGCGAGCCACGGAAGCGCAGAGAGCCAGATTGCTGGCCCAGGAGTGGGCTCAGCGGGCGGTGATTTCGTCTCTGATCGCCAATGTTGCCAGCGGGTATTTTCAGCTTCGCGAGCTTGATCTCGAACTGGAAATCTCGAAACGCACTCTGGCTTCTCGTTCGGAATCTCTTAAACTCACGGCCATGCGCACTGAACACGGAATCGACACGATGCTCGACCAGCGCCAGGCGGAACAGTTGGTCTATACAGCCGGAGCACAGGTTCCCGACCTCGAGAGGCAAATCGAGCAAGAAGAAAACGCGTTGAGCATTTTGCTCGGGAATAATCCAGGAGCCATTCCGCGCGGGATGAAACTCACGGAACAGCCGCACGCTCCGGAGGTTCCCGCGGGGCTTCCTTCGGAGGTATTGGAGCGTCGCCCAGACGTGCGAGAGGCCGAAGAGAACCTCGTTGCCGCCAATGCGCAGATCGGTGTGGCCAGGGCTGCCTACTTTCCCCAGATCTCGCTGACCGGATCGGGCGGATATCAGAGTTCTGCGCTCTCAAATCTCTTCACGGGTCCTGCCGGAATTTGGAGCTTCGGCGGATCGTTCACGCAACCAATCTTCGAAGGAGGCAGGCTTCGGTCCAACGTCCGTCTTGCAGAAGCGACGCGCCAGGAAATGCTCTTGACCTACCAGCAGGCAATCCAGGGTGCATTTCGGGATGTTTCCAATGCGCTCGTGGCTTATCGAAAGAATCGCGAGTTTCGAATTCAGGAAGAGAAGCTCACGGAAGCAGCTCGCGATGCGGCGCAGCTCTCTGAGCAACGATTCAACGCCGGAGCAACAGACTACTTGGAAGTGTTGACGAACGAGACGAACTACTTTTCTGATGAGCTGACGCTCGCTCAAGCCCAATTCAATGAACTCCAGGCGCTGGTCCAGCTCTATCAAGCTTTGGGTGGCGGCTGGCAACAATAGGTAAGTTCTGTACTGTTTTACGGGGAGGTAATTTACTGCCATTGTCGTTCCATTCTCTCGGCAATCCGAATTTGCAGCATGTTTATGCTGGAGATTACGACTAAAAATCGAGGTTGGCATGGAAGATAGAGACATTGTCAGAGTTCTTCTGGTAGGCGACAACCCTCAATCATTTTCACCCTCCAGGAAACTTCTCGAGCGGAGCGGTTGCGAATGCCACTTTGCGGGATCCTTGGAGGCAGCGAAAGATCTTTTGCACTTGTGGCGATTCGATATTGTTCTGAGCATGCAGGCAGTAGGAGACACCATCCAGAAACTTGTCGGATTGCTGTCAGGTTCCCACATTAGCTTGTTCTCCTCTCTCCGCGTCGAAGAGGGATTTTGGTGGTTGCCTGTCTTGCAATTTGGGAGGGAATCCTACGGACCTGCGTTACGCGTAGGCGAGTTCACGCACGTTCTCGATGACCTGAGGGAACAAATCCGGCTTCATAGATACGCTTCACATGGAGCTGGCGATCCGAGGCATCCCTAGGGTCGAGGACACCAGCTAAGGAGGCGCGCCCGCCGAAACAAGTGCCACTCTAGAATGGGTGCGTTTCCAACTCAATTGCATCGACGCGCCGGCGTGCAGCATCTAAAGTGTTTCGGCTGCGGGCAAGCCCAAACCCGACAGCGGTCAAACACAGTACGCGGACGTGGAATAACAATCCCCGAGCAATGTGGTGAACAAAGTGGAGAGCCATCCTTTGTTTTGAACGGTTGATGACAGAGCCCGCTTTGCGATGAACGTACTGACAGCCTTTTCACATTTCATCATTTTGGAAAAAATCGCCGAGGGCGGTATGGGTGTGGTGTATAAGGCCGAGGACACAAAGCTCGGCCGCCAGGTCGCATTGAAGTTCCTGCCCGAGGGACTTTCGAAAGACCACACGACTCTCGAGCGATTTCAGCGTGAAGCGCGCGCAGCATCAGCTCTGAATCATCCGAACATCTGCACGATCTATGAAATCGACGTGGTGGACGACGGCGGCGAAACCGTTCCGTTCATCGCCATGGAATTGCTCGAAGGGCAAACGCTGAAGCAGCTGATCAGCGAGAAGCCGATGGCGCTCGACCAGGTGCTCGACCTCGGAATTCAAGTTGCGGACGCGCTCGACGCGGCGCACACGAAAGGCATCGTTCACCGTGACATTAAACCGGCCAATATTTTTGTGACGCGCCGGGGCCAGGCCAAGCTCCTCGATTTCGGCCTCGCGAAACTGGCTCCAGAAGCAGAGCGCGCTGGGGATGGCGCTGGGTCCTCTGGGATCCGAACTGCGGCGGAAGGAGTCCCGCTGACAAACTCGATGGCGGTAATAGGGACTGTCGCGTACATGTCGCCGGAGCAGGTGCGCGGAGAAAAACTCGATGCGAGGTCGGACCTGTTCAGCTTCGGCGCAGTGCTCTATGAAATGGCCACCGGCCGACAAGCATTTACGGGTAACACGGCGGGCGTAGTCCTGGACGCGATTTTGAACCGGGCTCCCGCGCCTCCGACGCGCGTGAATCCAGAACTGCCGGACGAATTCGAAATCACCGTGTCGAAGGCACTCGAAAAAGACCGCGAGATGCGCTGCCAGACGGCAGCGGAGTTACGTGCGGATTTAAAGCGGCGGAAGCGCGAGACAGGGTGGACCAGCTCGGCAAGCGTGTCGGGCTTTTCCCGTGAGGCGCCACAGGCCCTGCCTTCGGCAGCCGCCTGGGCGAAACGGGTAGGATATGTGGTGGCCGTAGCGACAATTCTCGTGCTCGGAGCGGGACTCGCGGGGGCAAAGTTTCTCGTGAAGCGCCGGGGAGAAACGCCGCGGCTGTCCTTTCGCCAGATTACGTTCCGCCGTGGCATTGTTTATTCGGCGCGCTTCACGCCAGGCGTCAAATCGATTATTTACAGTGCTTCGTGGGACGGAAGTCCTTCTGATCTCTATTCGACGCGCGGGGACAACCTGGAGTCTCGGTCCATGGGGCTCCCGGGCGCGCAGATCGCAGGAATTTCTTCCACCGGAGAGATGGCCGTTTTACTTCGAAGCAGAGCTGGCGTCTTTGAGCTGTACGGAACGCTGGCGCGACTACCGGTTGCAGGAGGTGCCCCGCGTGAGGTTCTCGAGGATGCAAATTGGGCCGATTGGTCAGCCGACGGCTCGAATCTTGCGATTTCGCATGGTCAAGACGGATTCGAGCAACTTGAATCCCCGATCGGGAAAGTGCTGTACAGAACGTCTGGATGGATCGGCGATCCGCGAGTTTCGCCAGAGGGCAACCGAATCGCGTTCCTGGCTCACCCGGCGATTGGGGATGACGGAGGCTCGGTTGCTGTCGTGGACCTGAACGGCAAAGTGACCATGCTCTCAACCGGTTGGGTTTGTGCCGAGGGGCTTGTCTGGTCTCCGAGCGGAAAGGAAGTGTGGTTTACGGCAACGAAGTCGGGAGTTAGCCGTGCCCTTTTCGCGGTGGATCTGTCGGGGCGACAAAGGCTCATAGATCGCGTCCCTGCAGAGCTCACAATATTCGATACGGCACGCGACGGCCGGGTGCTGCTCAAGCGCGAGCTCACGCGACACGAGATCAAAGCTCATATCGCAGGCGATACCCGGGAGCAAGAGTTGTCCTGGTTTGACGCCTCCCTGCCCGTAGCTCTGTCCAAAGATGGCAAGACCCTCTTGTTTGGTGAGGTGGGCGAGGCGGGAGGCGCGACTTATGGCGCATACATTCGTGGGACGGATGGGTCCCCGGCTATCAGGTTGGGAGATGGCCAGCCACTCGCCCTCTCGCCGGATGGAAAGTGGGCGGTCTGCGCGACACACACTTCCCCGCCGCAACTCGTCCTTCTGCCTACCAAGGCTGGAAAAGCCAGGATTTTGACGAACGACTCGATTGAGCATCTCGGGGCTGCTTGGCTTCCAGAGGGGAAACGAATCATTTTCTCAGGGAGCGAGCCGGGACATGCCCTTCGGCTGTACGTTCAGGACCTGGAAGGCGGCGTGCCGAAAGCGATTACACCTGATGGCGGTGGAACATGGGCGGTGCTCATCTCACCTGACGGAAAGTTGGTGGTGGGTACCGGCCCGGACGGAGGGTACTACTTCTTCCCGGTTGATGGGGGCGAGGGTCACGTTGTCCCAGGCATCCAATCCAGGGATTACTTCGATGGTTGGAGCGAAGACGGGCGATCTTTCTTTGTCCATAATTCCATGGGATTACCCGTCACAATCTCGCGCATTGATTCCGTAACTGGGAGAGAAAGATGTGGAAAGCGGGTCGCCCCCGCCGATCCCGCCGGCGTGGATGCGATTCAAGGCATCGCCATCACTCCTGACGAAAAGTCGTTCATGTATTCCTATCGTAGGAGGCTTTCGGATCTGTATCTAGTGGAAGGATTGAAATAGCCGTAGCCCCGCAGCGACAAAGCGCAGCGGGCGTCGGCGTTGAGATGCGTCGGCGGCATCGATGAGTCATGCCCCCTAGAGTCTCCTGCTCTGTGAACCTGTTTCGCGTATTGCGCCTCACCGTTCTCCATTCGCTGCGGCGTCACGAGGGTCTTTGAAACCGCGCGGCAACCTTCACCTCTTTGAAACTCAAGTCACCGAGGGTCAGCGGCTCGCCGTTTTGTTGCTGGTCATAGTGGTGCTCGAATACTACGCGCGACCCGTTCCATTTCAGGAGGGCGCGCCAGCTAAGAGTGCAGGTTCTACCGGTCACTCCGACCAGGTCGAGTGTCCACTCAGAATGCGTCTCGTCTGCGGCATCTCCACCAATTGCGCTTCCTCGAATGGATATCAACAGACCCCCGACTTCGGCCATTGCGTGAAGCGGGGCTAAAAAGTCGAAGAGAAGTGAGCACACTGTCGCTTTTCCCCGAACCGGTTCTTCGTGGGCTTCGCTACTTACCTCGATATCGTCGGCATAAAATTCGTTGAAAATCTCAAGATACTCCTCGAAGCTTTCGCTGATCCTGGCGTTGGTGATGGCCGCGTTTAGCGCGCGCTCCGCAGTGTGGGAATTTGTGTATAGATCGCTACCACAGTGATCGGCGGAGATGAGGCTACGTTGATCGACGGGAGTCCCCTTCGTTAGTGAGTGGCTCATGTCTCTCCCCTTGTGCAGCGCTCTTTACCGGCAGCAGGGCAAGCAGGTCCCGTCTGTTCGCTGTTGGTGCCTGGATCCGCACACCGGGCTCGCACATCGCGACTCGCTCCTTCTCGCTCCTACCCAGCTTCGATGCGATAAGAGACCACTCGGTTTCATTTATTCTGCGCAAATAGCAGCGATCGCTGCGAAACCTGCGCATCACGGGGGACTTGACCGCGCGAGGGGACGCTAGATTCGACCCGCAGTTGGTTACCTGGACGGAACTCGCACTTCTGATTCGAGATAGCTATTGAGATGGGCTTGGACGGCGCGCAGCGCTTCCTCATTTCGTTCTAGGCGGTAGAGCATGATGGCGCCCTCGAGGGAGGAAATGATGAGAGTCGCTAGCTTCTTTGCGTCAACTCTGGGGCGGATTTCCCGCGCTTTGATTCCGGCATGGATCATCGAAATAAGGTAGCCCTGCCAACCGCGCAGGGCCTTGCGAGCACGCTCGCGCAGAACGGAGTTTCCGTCATCGGTATCGATGGCTGTGTTGAGCAACGGACAGCCGCCGGGAATAATTCCGCGGCGCTCAACAAAGTTTGCAACCATCTTTTTCAGCCTATCGACGGTATTTGAGGCGCCATCGAGATCGTGAATTCGCGCGTTCAGAGCTTCCCGCCAGGCATAGTCAAACGCCTCCGCCGCCAGCGCCTCCTTGCTGTCGAAGTGCCGGTAGATGCCGCCTTTTTCCAGCCCAGTGGCCTTCATCAGATCGGATAAAGCAGCTCCGTCATAGCCCCGCTGATTGAAGATGGGGGCCGCCTTGCGAATGATCTCCTGCCGCGTCTGTTCGCCTTTCCGCATGCCCTAGTCCCCCTGGTCCATTCTGCGACCAACTGGTCGCCAATTGCATTGTACCAGATGTTAGATGAGACCAAACGGTCTCTTGTTGCATCCAAGAAAGCGAGCACCTTACATGCTTTGTTGTAAAAGGAGGAGAAAATGAGAAGCAAAATCACTCAATTCGCGCTGGCCGCCGTGCTCGCCGCAGGATTTGCAGCACCGGCGTTTGCGCAGTACACATATTGGAAACTGAACTCCGATCATTCCACCGGACGCCTGTCTCTCGCTTCCACTGCCGACCCAAACGCATCATTTGACGTAGGCATCGCTCGTGTGAAGGGATCCGTCAGTTTGGACGCAGGTGCAAGAGCGAATTCCTCGTTCGATTTCATAATCTATCCCGCCGATCAGGACCCGGCCTTGATCAACAACGACGGCAGCTTGAATGCCGCCGAATTCTCGAATGCGTCTCATTCAACCGTCATTAACTTCCGATCCAAAGAAGTGAAATTCACTGGCGAGGGCGACCTTGCGGTCACAGGTGATCTCACGCTCACGCACCTCGAGCGCCCTGCGCTCATTACCTACAGCGAAGCGTACGCCGGGCCCGTCTACGGCGAACCCAAAGTGCACAGCGCCACTCGCGAGGTCACGTTTGTGTTTGACCATGCGGCTGCCATCGCGGCCGCAGCCGGGAGCAGCCGCAAATTGAAGCTCGCCGCGTCCGCTACCATCAAGACCGAGGACTTCCCGGGGCTCTTCGAAGCAGTGACCAATGCGAATTGGCCAGTTGTCGTCGAGGACAAGAACTGCCGGGAGTCCGCCACTATCGGCGAGGAATATCACGGAATGGGATGCACCGGCACACCGGTGGTCATCTCCTCTCGCCGGTCGCCTTCGCTGACGGTGGGTGAAGATTACCCGGGGCCGGACCTTGCCACGCCTCACGTCCGCGACAACGTGAAGCTCGCGCTGACTCTTGAACTCACCCGCGATGCTTCCGCAGCGGCCGAAGCCTCCGGCAACTAATGAGTGTTGTGTCGGAACCGCGACGGAGTAGGGCCTCCAGCTCATTGGAGGCCCTCTCTCCGTTTCGAGCGATTTTGGTTTACTAAATTGTGCCGATTGTGCAGGGTGCTATGTTGATGGCGCGGGAAGCGGCGAAGCACTTCATTTCGTGAAAGCGCCGCAACATCGTGAACATTTCATCGACGGCGGAGGTGGAGGAGTCATGAGCACTAAAGAGATACCGTTACGACCCGACTTCAGAGAGCGGGCAAAGGCGAATGACGTGGCGGTTGCTCGCCTGATTGGATTTGAGGCAAGAGACGTTGCCGACGGACGGGCCGCAGTCATCTTGTCAGCCGGACCACAGCACGCAAATCCAATGGGGACGCTGCATGGCGGGATTCTTTGTGACATTGCTGACGCCGCGATGGGAATGGCGTTTGCAAGCACACTCGCGCCGGAGGAATCCTTCACTACGGTCGAACTGAAAATCAATTTCTGTCGTCCGGTCTGGCAGGGACGACTTAAAGCCGAAGGCACCGTCATGCAGCGGGGCCGCACGATCGGCTACGTGGAGTGCACCATAACCGACGAGCAGAACCGACTGGTCGGGAAAGCGGCGTCCACTTGCATGGTACTTCGCGGGCAGAAATCCGCAGGACGGTAATCCTGCTCAGCCAGCGGGACGGAGCCCTTGACCGATGCCCACTTCGAGGCAATCGAGATACGCATTCAGCATGACGGGTGCGGCCCTTCTTTTCCGGGCGAGCCTTCTGAAGCACGCGCTGGACATCAATTTGTGCGATACTTCTGATCTCGACAGGCGGCCTTCACCATGACCGACGCCAAATCGCCCATCGTTGTCCTGGATCAGGCATGTGCAACATCCCCTGCACGAACGCAAACTCTGTCCAGTGAGGGGGTGCTCGATGCCCTCAAAATGATTCTCACCGATGCGCCGCTGAACGACGTTCTCCACAGCGTCGCTCTCCTGATCGAAGCTCACTCGGAAGAAATGTTGTGCACGATTTACCTACTCGATGAGGACGGCTTGCGGCTTCGATTCGCTGCGGGCCCAAACCTGCCTGATGCCTATCGAGTCGCGACCGACAGCGTAAATATTGGCCCCGAGGTCGGGTCCTGCGGCGCGGCGGCCTATCTGCGCAAGCCAGTCTTCGTGGCTGACGCCCTTGCGCACCCGCATTTCGCGAGCTTCAGGGATTTACTTTTGCAAGCCGGACTCCGCGCCGTATGGTCATCCCCCATTATTTCTCACGACGGCAAGGTGCTGGGGACATTTGGCATGTATTGCCGGGAAGTTCGTCACCCGGGAACTGACGAAATTCAGTTGATCGATTACGCGAGCCGCATTGCCGGAATCGCCATCGAGCGAAAACGGGCGGAGGAGAAACTCCGGCAAGACGAGCGGGAGCTCCGGCAACTCATAGATTTCCTTCCTCAGCATGTTGTTGTCATGGATAAAGACGGCACCTTGCTTCTGGCCAACAAGAGGCTGCTTGACTACTTGGGCTTCACCTTGGAACAAATGAAAGCCTCGGGAATCGACGAGCGGATCAGGAGGGACGTTCATCCAGATGATCTGGAGAGGTTTGAAAAGCAACTAAGCACAGGCCTTTCAAAGCGAAGGCCCTTCGAGATGGAGAAGCGGCTGCGCGGAAAAGATGGGCGGTATCGATGGTTCCTGATTCGCTGTAACCCGCTGCTCAATGAGAACGGAGACGTTGTCCGGTGGTTCGGGACGGGAACTGACATTGAAGATCATAAACAGGCTGAAAATCGCCTACGAAATGAGAACGTCGCGTTGCGCGAGGAGATCGAACACTCTTCGATGTTTGAGGAGATCGTTGGCTCCTCCGAAGCTCTGCGGCGAGTGCTGGGGCAGGTGGCGAAAGTTGCGCCTACCGATTCGACCGTCCTGATTTCGGGAGAAACTGGAACGGGAAAAGAGCTGATCGCTCGCGCCATACATAGCCGGTCCAATCGCTCGACGCGAGCCTTCATTCGAGTAAATTGCGCGGCTATTTCGCCTTCACTCATTGCCTCGGAACTGTTCGGACATGAGAGGGGTTCCTTCACGGGAGCACATCAGCGGCGTCTCGGACGCTTTGAATCGGCCGACGGCGGAACGATTTTTCTGGATGAGGTTGGTGAAATACCGCCAGAGACGCAGGTTGCTTTGCTACGAGTTCTTCAGGAGCACGAATTTGAACGAGTAGGTGGGAACCAAACGGTTCCGGTTGATGTGCGAGTGCTCGCGGCGACAAACAAGGATCTGCGCGCGGCCGTAGCTGACGGTACGTTCCGCCAGGATTTGTTCTACCGCCTAAACGTTTTCCCGCTTCAAGTGCCGGCACTTCGTGATCGGGTTGATGACATCCCGTTGTTAGTGGAATACCTGTTGGACCGCTACGCCAAGAAGGCCGGTAAGCGAATTCGAAGTGTAAGCAAGAACACGCTGGATTTGTTCCAAGGTTATGATTGGCCCGGTAACATTCGGGAATTGCAGAACGTCGTCGAACGCGCCGTGGTGCTTTGCGAAGGGGAGATATTTTGTGTCGATCCAAGCTGGCTGACGCCGAGTCCGACGTCCCGAAATTCGATTGCGCAGACTATTCCATTGGTCGCAGACCTCGCCGAACGGGAGAAGGCTATGATCGAAAGTGCACTGCGCGAGGCTGAAGGCCTGATCTCGGGTCCCACCGGCGCTGCAACGAGACTAGGTATACCCAGACAGACGCTTGAATCCAAGATCAGGAAACTCGGAATTAACCGGCATCGCTTCAGAACGTCGTAGTCCCCGTCTCGGCTTCTAGGCGTCATTTCGATTAGAAGCCGGATTCCAGACTTCACTCTCAATCCAACGTAGCGCCCCTTTCGATACGCCGGCCCGACGGGATTTGACCCAGCCCCAAATGCGAGGCTGGATTTTCAGCAACCGCTGAAATTGCGGCATAACTGCAAAAGCTATAGACAAATATCTTAACTGATTGCGAGTGGAACTGATCTTGCTTTTCTCAACCTCACATGAATCAAAGAGTAGAACGGATCGACAAGGTTAAATTTGGACCCTGGGCTATTGTGACGGGAGCCTCTTCAGGGATCGGAAAAGAGTTTTCAAGGCAACTCGCCTCGAACGGCTTAAACATCGTGTTAGTCGCCAGAAGGCTCGAACTGCTTAAGGAGCTGGGACAGAATCTCGGGAAACAGTTTGGCGTACAGTGCCGCGCGGTTCAAGTGGATCTGAGCGATGAAACTTTTATCGGTACGATCAAAGAAGCTACGCAGGATCTCGATATCGGTCTTGTCGTCTCAAATGCTGGCACCGGAAATCCCGGATCTTTTATCAAAAAGAATCGGGATG
>Ga0210408_10001681_pt1 | contig 22730 bp, 17 predicted proteins | sample IncBWH4MmetaG_FD_155471 | JGI IMG/M metagenome (GOLD analysis project Ga0210408, IMG submission 155471) | Forest soil microbial communities from Barre Woods Harvard Forest LTER site, Petersham, Massachusetts, United States - Inc-BW-H-4-M | ecosystem: Environmental > Terrestrial > Soil >...
TGGCGCGCCCGTTCCAAAAGGAGATCAGGGCGATGTCCATCTCGGGGTCGTAGTGCAGGTGCAGTTCCGCGGTGTCATCTGCGGGCGCGATGTCGTCATCGGGCATCACCGCGCGTGGCAGCGCGGCGACCAGATCTCGAAGCCCATCAGGTGACCGTCGTCGGGGTCGCGATCGATCAGTCCCCAAGAGTGCTCCTTGCTACGCGCGCGCCCAGTCTCGAAGGAGAGCACCGCGATGTCGACTTCTGGGTCGTAATGCAAATGCAGATCCAAGATACTCCCTTCAGTGAGGGTCTGTAGGTCTCAGACGCTGACAATCCGTACTGCCGCGTGATCGCTGCCATGGGGATGGTCGTAGACGGCGACGAAGTACCGTCCGTCGATCAGCAAACCGCTGACTAGCCACTCTGCCTCTCCGTGGTTGGCTCTGCGATCGGGGTGGCCGCGCTTGATCTCGCGCTCCAGCTCAAGGCGGTTGGGCAGTCGTCGTCGACGCATGCGCTCCGCGTGGGTCGTCCAGATGAAGCGTTCGATCGGCACTCGGCCGAGGCTACGCCGCGCTCGGGACGAAACTCTCGGGCGGTGTCCATCGAAGGAGCGGTCCGGGGGATGTCCTGGTTTTCCGCTCTGCAAAGCGCAGCGCGGCAGGTCACGCCCCTGTCTTGGAGTTCGATCTACGGTTCGCTCTTGACAAGCCTGGGGATTGACGCTATGTTCATACGTGTTCATGGCATTCCAGGGTGGAGTGCCGGGCACTGATAGATCGGGTTTGGGTATCGGTCGTCTGGATCGATTTCAAGCGCTTTTGCAGGAACACAGACCTTGGGAGAGGGCAGGGCCAGATCGCATGATGAGGGGTTGTTTTCGCGTGAGTTCCTCGGGGACAGATGTGATGAGTGTCGCTGTGCGTCAAAACACGGCCGAAGGTAGATGCGTCAGCAGCGCTGACACATCTCTCTCTCTCTCTCTCTCTCTCTCTCTTGCCCCAGTAGTGCCCCTGGTCTAACGGCCGAATTTGGCCGGTTGTCCGCCCCGCGCGTGGGGAGGGTCAACTGTTGCCACTCGCGTGATGATGTTCGCCGTCCGCGCAATGTCGCGTCAGACCGGAACCGTGCCTACACGCACGCGAAGGTCCGGCAAGCCCACTGTGAGTGGACCTGCCGCGCGCCTGGAGGCGTAGCTGGACTACCAGGCGCTTCTTCTCGAATCGCTTCTTCTTCGCGCGTGAGATGCGTGCCTGGAGGGGTAGCTGGAATACGCCGTCCAGCGTTCTTCCCGCCCGCTTTGTCACGCGCATCCCGCGGGAAGGTCGCGTGATGTCCTCCAGCGTACAGGTCAAGACGGGCGCGCGGTGCAGGGTTCGCGGCCGCGTCGCATCCTCCTCCGCGCGCATCCAGGTCTCGGAGATGCAGCGCTCGCGATTGCTGAGCGCGGCGGTGGTGACGGTCGAGGAGTTGGGCTGGACGGGCGCGTCGGTCGCGCACATCACCGAGCGTGCGCGGGTGTCGCGGCGCACGTTCTACGACCTGTTCGACAATCGCGAGGACTGCCTGCTGGCGATCCTGGACGACGTTCTCGCGCGGGTGGCGGACGAGCTCGCCGCGCTGCACCTGGAGGAATTGTCCTGGCGCGAGCGTGTGCGCACGGGCCTCTTGACGATCCTCGCGTTCTTCGATCGCGAGCCCGTGCTCGCGCGGGTGTGTGTCGCGCAGGCACTGCAGGGCGGGCCGCGGGTGCTCGCGCGCCGCGAGGAGATCCTCGCGCGCCTGGCGAGCGAGCTGGATCGGGGTAGGGGGGAGCGGTCCGTGCGCGCGAGAGAATGCCCGCCGCTGACCGCGGAGGGATTGGTCGGCGCGGTCTTCTCGATCACATATGCGCGGCTGGCGCGGGACACGCGGAGCGAGCCGCTGACAGAGCTTTTGGGTGAATTGATGGGCATGATCGTCCTGCCCTACCTGGGGCTGGCGGCGGCGCGCCGAGAGCAGGCGCGGGTGGCGCCGCTGACCCTGCCAACGGTGGGTGTGGCGCGGAATGAAGCGCGGAGTGTGACGGCCGAGCCCGACCCGTTGGCGGGAGTGCCGATGCGCTTGACCTACCGCACCGCGCGGGTACTGAACGCGATCGCCGAGCGCCCGGGTGTCAGCAATCGCATCGTCGGGGAACTCGCGGGTGTCCCCGACCAGGGCCAGATCTCGAAGTTGCTGGCGCGCCTGGAGCGTTTGGGGCTCACCGCCAACACGGGCGACGGGCACAGCAAGGGCGAGTCGAACGCCTGGAGCCTCACCGCGCTCGGCGAGCGCGTCACTGCGCATCTCAGCGCCGACGGTCACCGGGTGGCGGCATGAAGCCGGTCGTCTTCACCGGCTCGGGTTGTCGCCGTCTACCTTTTGCGCGGGGGAAGCGGGAAATGGCGGTACAGGACGATGGTGCCGCACGTGGCATAGATGAGTGCGATCGCCCACAGCGGTCCGCCCAGGATGAGCGCGCCCACCGCGATGCTGCCGAACAGCATGGTGATGGCGAAGTCGTAGCGGTCGAAGTCGTTCATGACGCCAGCCTAGCAATGAAGACAAAGAACATCAAGAGGCCGCCTGCCATTCCGATGCAGAAGCCGACGCCCAGGCCGCGATTAATCAGGTCGGCACGCACGTGGGCAGGAGTGGAGCCCAGCACAGACAGCGCCGCGAGCAGCCCGGAGCAGAAGGCCGTGAAGCCGCCCAGGACGGTCGCCCAGGCGAGCAGGCCGTTGACGACGGCGGCCCCAAACGAGGGGTCGGCCTCGCAGAGGGATGCGAATGACGGCTATCGCAGACACGCGAACCACGGTACGCGCCGTCTGGGACGAAGCTCTCCCGCGAGCGCTCGATCGTCCGTGTTTGCAGGATGTCCGACCGAAAACTTGGCGCAATTACGTCCTGTTCCCACATGCGGGATTCTGCCGCGCCCTCTCGGCGCGTTGTCACACACAACCATCGGGGGGCGCTGGTTCCCTTCGTACTCCAGGAGGAGATAACCGATGTTCTCAGCACTGCGTAGACGGATGCATGTGAGTCCCACCACCGTGATCGCGACGCTTGCGCTCGTGTTCGCCATGACCGGCGGCGCGTACGCCGCAAACCGCTTTCTAATCACCTCAACCAAACAAATCAAGCCGAGCGTCCTGAAGTCGCTCACGGGCAAGCGAGGCCCTGCCGGCCCCGCGGGCGCTGCCGGCGCCGGCAGCGCCGGCAGCGCAGGTCCAGCCGGACCCCAGGGTCCCGCCGGCCCCAAGGGCGAAAGCGGTGCACCCGGAGCGCCCGGCAAAGAAGGCCCGATAGGCAAAGAAGGCAAGACCGGCTACGCCGAAACGCTTCCGGAAGGCAAGATGCTCACCGGCCAATACGCCGCCGCAGGCTTCGCCGAAGAAGCATTCGGTGGTATCGCGTCAACTGGCGTCAGCTTCTCTTCACGGGTGGAAAACGAACGGGGCGAAGGACCCGAAGTTCATTACATCACGGTAGGTGAAGTGACCCCGGCGGGTTGCGAAGGCAGCGCGGCCAAACCCGTCGCGAAGCCAGGCAACCTCTGCGTCTTCGCCTCTGACGAAGAAAACATTTCGACATTTGTTGCCATTGGCGATGCCGAGTCAAACAGAGTTCTGGCAAATGGCGAAAGAACCAGTCCCTCTGGCTTCTACATCGAGGCGGTCGCGAAGGAAGGCGGGACCGAACCAGGAAAGGGGAAGCCGATGCAGTTGAGGGGAACGTGGGTGGTAACCGCTGAATAACCCCACCCCGGGGCGGTCTGTCCGCCTCGGGGCTCAGGCGGCCACTAACGAGCATCCGCGAGCGATATACCGACATCAATGGCAACCTCACACACCTGCATCACACTTTCGAGAAAGGCACGAGCGTGACTACTCTTCCGGAGCAGGAGCAGAAGCCCTCGCACCGAGACCGGCGTCTTCGCCACGCTCCGTGCCTTGCCGCGCCTCCCGACGGCCGGTGTTCCTACGAAGGTTCGTCGCCGTCCGCTCGGCCTTGGCTTGACCCTCATCCTCTCGCTTGTCGGCCTCGCGATCGCTTCTGCACCCGCTTTCGCCGACGAAACCCGGGGATCTGCGTTGCGTTGACCCTGGCCATCCTCGCCTTTGCCGCGACTCCGGCCTCCGCCCAGCAGGCCCATGTTCTCATCTCCACGTTCAATGGGTCGGGAGAAGCGCCCGCTGCCCTCGGGGAATTCAACTCCGGCATCGCTGTCGATAGCTCGGCGGGCGGCGAAGGCGATGTCTATGTCGCCGATCGGGCACATAACGTGATCGACAAGTTCGATGAAAAAGGCAAGTATCTCTCCCAGATCGACGGTTCGCAAACAGTCCAGAAATCCTTTGCTTTCGGTTATGAAGTAAGCCTGGCGATCGATCCTTCAGACGGCTCACTCTACGTGTCCGATGATGGTCATGGCGTCGTCGATAAGTTCGAAAGCTCCGGTGGGGCCGACAGTGGCTTCGGAGAAAAAGGCCAGATCTCGATGATGAACATCACCGAAGGCCAGCTCGGCTCTCTGAGCAAAGGCCGTCCCTTTTCCCCGCGCGGTCTCGCGGTCGATCCTGAAAGCGGTCCGGAAAACGGCGATCTGTATGTCGGCGATACCGCCAACGACGTCATCGACGTCTTCACCGCCGCGGGTGTTTACGTGCGCCAGTTCCCCTCGAACGGCCCAGCCTTTGCGCTGGCGTTTGACTCTCATGGCAACCTCTTTGCCGCCGAGGAGGAATCCGGGGCCTATGTTTATGTGGCTGCCACCGGCGCTCTGAACCACGCCTACGGGTCCGGCACGGGTCTGCTCAGCGCTGGGCATTTCTTTGGTGTCGCTGTCGACCCAAACAGCAACGATGTCTATCTCGCCGAAGTCCACTCCTACCAGGATTATCACCTCTTGCAGTTTGATGACGGCGGCACTCTGATCTGGAGCGTCGCCAGCGACTATGGCCTGGGCGTCGCTATCGGCAAGGCCAACGATCACGTCTACCTCGCCGACACCGAACCCCCGTTGGTTGCGATCTACGGGCCGCAGGTGACCCTTCCTGGAGCCAGCACTGAACCCGCCAGTGAAGTCGAGGCCACCTCGGCCGTCCTGAACGGCGCAGTCGAACCCGAAGGTGTAGCGTTGAAGGCGGGCTCATCCGAAGGTTGTTTCTTTGAATACGGCGAAACCACCTCTTACGGCCATGTCGCTCCCTGCGAAGCACCGGACGCCGCTGAAATCGGCTCGCGCGCCGAGAAAGTCCACGCCAAAATCACCATTGCTCCCGACACCGCCTACCATTTCCGTCTCGTTGCCGCCAACCCCAGCGGCGCCGGATACGGCCTTGACATGGACTTTCCCACGGTCGAAGCCGATGCCGTCCACACGATCGACGGCGAAGGCAAGATCTCTGTCTCCGGCACGCTCGATCCAAACGGCGCCGATACGCACTACCATTTCGAATTCATCACCGAAGCGCAGTTCGAAAAAGGCGAATGGGCTGCCTCGCTCTCCACCCCCGAAGCCGACGCCGGTGCCGGCGCCATGCCCGGTCTTGTCTCTGCCGAAGCCCCGGTCCTGGCGCCCGATACCGCCTACCGCTTCCGCCTGAGCGCCGAGAGCACTGCCCTCCCCGGCGGTTCCGCTCACAGTCCCGCGAAGGTCATACCGGCGCTCGCCACCGAAGAATCGTTGTCCGGGGCCTCGCAGGCCGGTGTCTGCCCCAACGAAGCCGAGCGCAGCGGTCCTTCCGCCCGCCTGCCTGACTGCCGCGCCTACGAGCAGGTCACGCCCGCCGAAAAGGAAGGCGCTCAGGACAACTTCGACTACGGCGAAAATAACCAACAAACGGTAGTCGGGCTCGACGGCGAACACTTCCTGATGACGACGATTTCCAAATGGGGCCAGAATGTCTCTGGCGGCGGCGAGACCAACTACCTGTTTCACCGCACGACCGAGGGTTGGCTGATGAGTTCGTTGTCCCCCCAGCCGCAGACCGGCGGCATCGAGAACAGCCTCGGGGATCCGTTCCTCACCCCCGACCTCTCCCAGTTTCTCCTCGAACGCTTTGAAGCCGTCTCGGTCAACAGCAACTCGCCCTCCGTCGAATTTGCCGTCGGGCCCGCCGGCGGGCCTTATACAACTGTCGCCTCCGAACCTCAGACACCAGTTCATCTGCACGGAGGCGGATCGGATGAACGCACCCATGAAGGTCACTGGGTGGCACAGTCCCGTGACGGCGCCGTCGCCGTGATCGAATCTCCCGATCACGAACTGATCCCCGGCCACGTGACCGCCACCACCGAAGGCGATGACCTCTACAAATACTCCGGGGGCCATCTAAGTCAGCTCAACGTTGGGACCGGAGCCTGCGGCGCCCGCATGGTTCAGGGCCGCGAAGGCGGCGGCGAAGAGGGCCTGGGCCAAGGCTCGGAAATCGCCAACGGTGGCGGCCCTACGGGCAGTATCAACGCCATCTCTGAAGACGGCTCCCGGGTTTTCTTCTACGCGTTTCCCAGCGGCTGCCCCACAGCAGCCGAACTTCATAATCAGCGTGGGCCGAAGACTCACCTCTACGTGAACACGGACGGTACCCAAACACTCGACCTCGGCACCTACCGTTTCGAAGGCGCCAACCCCGAGGGCACCAGTCTCTTCCTCTCGCGGGAAAACGGTACCACCCTCGAATTCCTGTCCTACGACACCGAAACGCAGGTCGCGACGCACCTCTTCTCGATCGAAGGAGCGCTCAACGCACACGGTGAAAGCGGTATCAACGCCATCGCGCTGAAGCATGCCCTCTCCGAAGACGGCAACGTCTTCTACTTCGACACGGCGGCCGTCCTCACCCCCGAAGCGACACCGCAGTCCGAAGCCAGAAACCTCTACCGCTACGATATACCCACCAAGACCATGACCTACATCGCTGCGGCCACAGAAGACGGCGGCTTTGGTGGCGGCTACTACACAGACCCTGAAGGGCGAGACTTCTACTGGGACTCAAGATACGTCGTCGACGTCAAGGGCGGGGTCGCCATCGGCAATAAACAGGTCTATCGCTATGACAGCGCCGAAGACGTCGTCCAGTGTGTCGCCTGCGCCTCCCCCTATGACCCCGAACCGAGGCGGACCAGCGCCTTCATGCCCAGCAACGGGCCCGACCTTAGCAGGCACGCGCCCCTTGGTTTGCCCGCTTCCGCCAACGGCGACTACGTCTTCTTCGACACGACCGCCGCTCTCGTGCCCAACGACATCAACGGCGAAATCGAAGGCAGCGGTATGACCAAGAACTTCTCCCCTTCATCCGACGTATATGAGTGGCGGCGCAAGGGCATCGCCGGCTGTGCTCTCATCCAGGGCTGTCTCAGCCTCATCACCAGCGGCATTGACGGTGAAAAGAACATTCTGCTCGGCACCGATCCGTCCGGTCGCGACGTCTTCTTCGCCACCCACTCCCAGCTCGTTCCCCGGGATAAAGATAGTCAGGCCGATGTCTACGACGCTCGGATCGGCGGGGGCTTCCCGCCGCCCGCATCGCGGCCGGCGGAATGCGAAGGCGACGCCTGCTCGACGCCGATGGCGTTCCCGCCCCTCCTGACGCCGGCGACGCTCACATTAACCAGCAGCGGAAACATCGCGGGTGAAAGCGCGCCACCGGCTGTATCCAAGCCCAAGTCCAAGCCGAAGACCAAGCGTGCGTGTAAGGCGAGAGCCAAGAAGAAGTGCAAGAAAAAGAGCCGGAAAAAGGGCAGGAGAGCTCGTGACCGCAGGACGAGGTCATGAGAATTGCCACTGGTTTGAAACTGCTGCTTGCAGGATGCAAAGACGCGTGGCTCATAGTCGTCTTGGCCTTCCTCGTCTTGCTCGTGCTCGACGGGCCGGCGGGCGCGGCTCCCAATCCGAATCATCCGTTCGCGATCGAACCTGGCAGCTTCCATATTGTTCCCTCGACCAGTCAGGCGGGTGCTCACGAGGATCTCACAACGACTTTCAACTTCGATCACGCCGTCAACGCCGAAGAAAAGACCTTCAACGATGTCAAGACGACGATCGTCAACTTGCCGCCGGGTTTCCTTGGTAACAGTACGGCGGTCCCGACCTGCACCGATGGTCAACTCTCCACCGGCAACAAGTTGGGAGGATGCCCCCCAGACTCCCAGGTCGGCACCATCAGCGTTGATCTCACCCTCACCGCCCGCGTACCGGATCGCTTCACCGCGCCCGTCTATAATATGCAGTCTAACACCGGCGTCGCGGCCACGCTTGGCTTCAATGTCGGTGGCGTCATCACCCAGATCCTGCCCGTGAGCGTTCGTCCCGGCGATACGGGCATCACGGTCACCAGCCCCAGTATCCCGGACGTGAGCGAACCCCACGCCGTCTCTATCACCATCTGGGGTGTTCCCGCCTCGCCCAGTCACAACGCGCAGCGCGGTGAAGAAACCTCCGTCTCCCTGGAATCCGGCGCGAAAACCTTGATCGAACATCCGGGCGGCGAGGAAGTCAACATTCCTCAAAAGCCCTTTCTCTCCAATTCGACCAGTTGCAGTGGGCCGTTCACCGCGACGATGTCCTCGGACTCCTGGGAGGAACCGGAAAAATGGTCTGAAGCATCTACCGAAATCCCCGCGATGACCGGTTGCGAACGGCTGCCGTTCTTCCCGTCGCTGGAAGTGCAGCCGACGACTCGTTCCGCGGAATCCTCAAGCGGCCTGAATGTCTCGCTGGTGGTCCCGCAGACCTATGAAGACCCCGAATCGCTCGCGAGCGCGAATCTGAAGGCGAACACGGTCGCGCTGCCGGTGGGATACACAGCCAACCCTTCGCTCGCCTCGGGTCTCGGGGTCTGTACCCCCGATCAGTTCGAGGCAGAAACCGCCGAGGGGCTGCCCGGGTCGGGCTGCCCGCCGGAATCGAAGATCGGCTCGGTCGAAGTGCAGACGCCGGTGCTCGCGGAAATGCTTACGGGCGCCGTGTATATCGCCAAGCCCTACGACAATCCGTTCGAATCGCTGCTCGCGCTGTATATCGTCGTGAAGGACCCCGAACGGGGCCTAATCGTCAAACTCGCGGGGAAGATCGAACCGAACCCCGTGACGGGGCAGCTGGTGACGACGTTCGGGGCGACACCCGCGTTTGATGGCATCCCCGCGAGCGGAGGCAACCCACAGGTCCCGTTCAGCAAGTTCACGCTGAAGCTGCGCCAGGGAGCCAACTCTCCCCTAATCAGCCCGCCCGCGTGCGGCACCTACACCGCGCAAGCGACCTTCACGCCGTGGTCTGAGCCGCTGGAGGAAGTGCCGTTGAGCGACTCCCTGCAGATCGAAGACGGCATCGGCGGTGGCCCGTGCCCCGCGGGCGGCGTCCCCCCGTTTCACCCCGGTCTGATCGCGGGTGCCGAAAACAACGAGGCGGGCGCCTACAGTCCGATGAACATTGACATCTCCCGCCAGGACGGCGAACAGGAAATCACCGGGTTCGCCTCCCAACTTCCGCCGGGCCTGACGGGAAACCTGACGGGTATCCCGTTCTGCTCGGAAGCTGACATCGCGGCAGCTAGGACCAAGACGGGCGCCGAAGAGGAAGCGAGCGCCTCGTGTCCGGCCGCGAGCGAAATCGGGCACAGCGTCGCGGACGCCGGCGTTGGCTCGGTCCTGGCGCAGGCGCCGGGCAAGCTCTACCTCGCGGGTCCGTTCGAAGGCGCCCCGTTCTCGGTCGTCTCGATCACCAGTGCGCACGTCGGCCCGTTCGACCTCGGCACGGTCGTCGTGCACCTCCCGTTGCACATCAACCCCGAAACGGCGGACGTGACGATCCCCGCGGGCGCGGCCGACCAGATCCCGCACATTATCAAAGGCATTATCATCCACGTCCGTGAAATCCGCGTGTCCGTGAACCGCCCCGACTTCACGTTCAATCCGACCAGCTGCGCACCGTTGACATTCAGTGCGACCGTGATCGGCGGCGGCGCGGACCCGACCAACCCGTCGGGCTACGACCCCGTGACGACCTCCGACCCGTTTCGCGTGACCGCGTGCCAGGCGTTGAAGTTCGCGCCGAAATTCACTGTGGCCACCAGCGGCAAAACGAGCAAAGCCGACGGTGCGAGCCTGCACGTGGACCTCACCTACCCCACCGGGGCATTGGGCAACGACGCGAACATCAAATACGTCAAGGTCGACCTCCCCAAGCAACTGCCCTCGCGCTTGACGACGCTGCAGAAAGCGTGCACGGCGGCGCAGTTCAACACCAACCCTGCGGGCTGCCCCGCCGCGTCGGTGATCGGGACTGCCAAGGCGATCACCCCGATACTCCCGGTCCCGCTGGAAGGCCCCGCGTACTTCGTATCGCACGGCGGCGAAGCATTCCCAGACCTCGAGATCGTCCTCCAAGGCTACGGCGTCACAATCATCCTCACCGGCAACACATTCATCAGCAAAACAGGGATCACCAGCAGCACGTTCAAAGCAGTCCCCGACCAGCCGGTCACGAGCTTCGAACTGACTCTACCCGAGGGCAAGTACTCAGCGCTCGCCGCCAACGGCGACCTCTGCTCGCTCAGGAACACCGTCACGGTCAAGAAGAAAGTCACGGTCAAGGTCAAGGGTCACAAGAAGACCGAGATCCGCAAGGTCAAGGAGACCCAGCCCGCAAGCCTTCAGATGCCGACCGAATTCGTCGCGCAGAACGGCATGACGATCCACGAGTCGACCCCCGTAGAGGTCACCAACTGCACCAAGACCAAATCGGCGCAGAAGTCGAAGCACAGGGCGAAGCACAAGCGCCGGAAGAAAGCCAAGAAATAGAGTGTGCTCTCACTCTCCGTGGCGCCCAGGATACCCCCATGGCTTACAGATCTTGCCCACTTATCGGGCATTGAGCGTGCGTCTGGTGAGGCTCTCTCGCCCCGTCCGGGCGCGCTGTTGACCAAAGCCGGTGCCGGAGCGCCGCCAGTTGAGGATATGGCGCCCCGGCACCGAATGAGACGAAAGGAAGTCTAGCAGATGAGATCCATGTCGAAAACGGTATTTGCTGCGCTCATCGCGATTTTTGCGCTGAGCGCGGTCGCGGCGTCATCGGCGCTCGCCTCCCCGGAATGGTATGTGAAGAAGGCGGGGGTGTTCAAAAAAGTCACCACCTCGGTGAATGTCAATGTGGAAACGAGCAAGCTCCAGATTGTCGACACGAAGTACGAACTCGGGGTGCCGTTGGGGATCGCGTGCCGGGCCGCAGGCAAAGGCGTGATCAAGTCGGGGGGAGCAAGCAGCATTTCCCAGGGACTCAAAGTAGAAGGACTGGAATTCTGCGAAGGCGTCGAAGGCAAAATCGAAGGCAAAGGATCCCGATTTTGTAAACAAGTCCTACTAGTAACGCCAATCAGTGAATGGACCGCGGAACTGTACATGGAAGGCAGCGAAGTCAGGGAGCGGCTCCTGAAAGGGGGATGGCAATTCGAATGCGAAACCATCATCGGCAGGGTGGGAGACACCTGCGAAATCGCGACTAGCGCCCATGCAGGTAACAACACGACCGCAGGATCGGTTGAAGCCGCTTTCGACACCAAATCCAGCAAGACAAGCTGCTCTCATCGTGGGGCAGGATCCGGCGAATGGAAAGGTACTTTGACGATCACCCCAACCACAAGCGAAAAAGAAGCAGGCGTGGAAGCGATCAAGGTGGAATAGGCGTCTCGAGGAGACGCGAGGATTAGACGTCCTCATGTGACGGCAGGTTGTGGGGCCGCCCGGGCGGTGGTCCCACAACCGCCTCTCTCTATCCGGTGCTGGAAAGGCTCGCCGGCCGCCCCGGCGGCGAGCCTTGCCGCCCCGACCCCTCGGCGTGAACGGCGCCGTCGATCGCCGCGACGGGCTGGACCTCGATCCCGGCCGCGGCGCCGGCCGCGTATCAGTCGATCGAGCCTGGCTCTACGATCCACACGCTTTCGATCCCGAGCACGCGGCAGAGGGTGTCGAAGTGGCGGTCGTAGTGCAGCACGCCCGCGCCGCGCTCGGACGCCGCGGCGGCGATCAGGTAGTCGGCGGCGGGGAGGCGCCGCTCACCGCGCAGTTCGCGTGAGGCGCCGAGGGCCGCGTCACCAGCGGCGCGTGTCACCGGGGCCTGTACAAGAGCTTGCAATGCGCGATCGAGGTTGGCGAACGCCTCCTCGTTACGTGCGGCTGCCAGCAGCTCCAGCGCCACCACGGGGCAGACGGCCAGCAAGCCGGCGTCGCGGGTTGCGGCCCACCTGGGCAGGATCGCGGGATTGGTGCGGCGATTCCAGGTGGACGTGTCGAACACCAGCGGGGAGCCTGAGCCGTACGGCTCAGCGGCGTTCTGCATGGAGCTGCGCGGATATCGAGAAGTCGTATCCGTCGTCCTCGCCTGAGTCGAGTGCTCGCAGGAACTCGATTGCCTCCTGGCGCCGGTGTCGCTCGGAACGGAGCGCCTCGGCGCCGCGCAGCGCGAGGTCGCGCACGGCGCGGGAGCGCGGCTGTGTGCCGCCGAACTCGGCGAGCGCGCCGGCCAACTCGGTGTCGAGTGTCACCTGGATACGGAGCTTGGTGGAAGGCACACAAGCAGTGTATCGCGCAGGTGGTACACGAACACCCGCCTTGTCGAGGGGATGAGATCGGTGTCGCGAGCGTTCTCTTCGGCGCACGCGAACGACAGCGGACACCGCGCGCCCGACCTGGCCAACGCCCGGTCTCGGCCCCTTACTCCCCCAGAAACTCGCGCAGCAGCGAGTTGAACGCGTCCGGGCGCTCGATCTGCGCCATGTGACCTGTGTCCTCATACACGACCTTGCGCGAGCCGGGGATCAGCTCGGCGAACACGGCGGCGTCGCGGACGGTGATCACGCGGTCGCTGTCGCCCCACACGATCAGGGTGGGGCAGGCGATCTCCGGCAGGCGGTGACGGAAGTCGTAGTTTAGGTTTGCTTCCAGGCCCTGGATGAACCCGGGCTTGCCGGCGCCGCGCAGCTGCTCGGCGGCCAGCGCGGCGGGGAGGCGGCCGGGGTGGCGCGTTACGAGGCCGAGCGTCGCGTTGCGCAGCAGCGGGCGGCGCGTGACCGTGTCGGACTTCGACGCCAGCCACGCCGTGTAGGCCGCGACGATTCGCTCGCCGCGGTGCAGCGCTCCCAGCGCGCGCGTGCCGCGGGGGTGGCGGTAGGTGGACAGGCCGGCGGGCGAGACGAGCACGAGGCGCTCGACGCGCACGGGAAACGCGATCGCGAGCTCGGCTGAGACGAACCCGCCCATCGAGTTGCCGACGACCGTCGCCGCGTCGATCCCGAGCTCGTCGAGCAGGCCGTCCAGCAGGCGCGCATAGCCCGAGATCGTGATGCGCTCGCGCGGCATGGGGGAGTGGCCGAAGCCGGGGAGGTCTATCGCGATCACGCGGTGCTCGCCGGCGAACACGGGCAGCTGTTCCAGCCAGTTCGGCCATGAGCCGGACAGGCCGTGGACGAACACGAGCGGCGGCCCGTGATCGTCTCCGAGGTCGATCGTGTTGACGGGCTGCCCCGCGACGCTCACCCAGCGCTGGTGCTCACGCCAGTCGATGTCGAGCCACGGAGACCGTCCGGACGGGCCGTAAGCATTCGGATAGTGATGGCCGTTGCGGGACGCGATTTCAACGGCGTCGCCGCCGGGGAGGGGCACGGTGGGTGGCGTCATCTGCATAATCTACCGCCTCACCATGGGGCGCTCGCAATCCGGCTGTCTCCTCGCCGGCCGGCGAGGAGTCGCGGATGAACCCTACTTCTCGCCACCGACACCGATGAGAATCGCAATCGACATCGACAGTACGCTGCACCACTACTGGGACATGCTCTCGGAGATCGCTGTGCGCCGGTTCGGGATCGAGCTTCCCTACGAGGAGCAGTTCACGTGGGGCATCACCCGGCTGAAGCCCGAGCAGTTGCGGATCTGCATCGAGGAGAGTCATAGCGACGAGCGCATCCTCGCCGGCACGCCATATCCGGGCGCGGTCGAGACGGTCCGACGCTGGCACGAGACGGACCGGCACTATATCCACGTGACTAGTCATCGCCACCCGCGCTGCGCCGCCGCGACCGAGCGATGGTTGGAAGAGATCGGCGTGCCGTTCGACGACGTATGCTGCTCTTGGGAGAAGGTCTCTCGCTGCGCTGAGTTGCGGATCGATGTGCTGATCGACGACAGCCCGCTCAACCTCATGGCCGCGCTCGAACGCGGAATCGCCGCCGCTACGCTCGCTCATCCCTGGAACAGGGATGTGTGCGAAGAAGAGGACGTGCTCGTCGCCGAGGACTGGCAGGGACTCGCGCGGGCGCTGGAACCGCTGCTGAGCGGTGCTTCGCGCTCGCCTGCCGGCGCGGGAGTGGAGCAGGGCATGGGAGTCGCGGCGGCGAACTAGGCCGTCATGACCACGATCGCGACGGCGGCAAAAGCGCGCGTGTACGCATACGCGCGCGTTGATGACGCTCAAAAAGAACAGCACACCGCGGCGATCGCCCGAGCCTGGCAGAAGGCGATCGAGCTCCTGCGGGACGACCTGACTCGCCGCGACATGGCTGCGCGTACCGTGCGCGCCTACCGGGTCGACCTCGATCAGTTCGCCGCATGGGCGGCTGCGCGCGAGTTGCATCCCGCCGATGTCGATCCCAAGAACGTGCGTGGATACGTCGCCGCGCTGTCCGAGCGCGAACTGGCGCCGAGCACCAGCGCACGCAAGCTGGCGGCGCTGAGGGCGCTGTTCAACAGCCAACGCGAGCACGGCCTGATCGAGCAGAACCCTGCCGAGCTGGTGGCCACGCCCAAGCGCACGCGGAATCTGCCGCGGGTGCTCAAAGCGCGCGAGGCCGCGGCGCTGCTGGACGCGATCCCCGCGCGCGGATCGCTGCAGCTGCGCGACCGGGCGATGTTCGAGCTCGCGTACGCGTGCGGGCTGCGCGCCGAGGAGCTCGTGTCGTTGGGGCTCGGGGACGTCGATCACGACGCCGAGCAGGTGCGCGTCGAGGGCAAGGGCCGCAAGACGCGGTTCGTTCCGGCCGGCGAGGTTGCGCTGAAGGCGATCGGTGAGTACGTGCAAAGGGGCCGCCCGCAACTGGCCGAGCCGGCGAATGACGAGCAGGCGCTGTTCCTGTCGAAGACCGGCAGGCGGCTGGGCACGAGCGACGTGCGCAGGCGGTTGAAGGGGTGGGCTCGCCACAGCGGCGTGGAGTCCACGGCGGGAGCGATCGGCCCGCATGCGCTGCGCCACAGCTACGCGACGCACCTGCTCGACGGCGGGGCGGACCTGCGCTCGATTCAGGAGCTGCTGGGGCACGCCAGCGTGTCGAGCACCCAGATCTACACCCGGGTGGAGTCGGCGAAGCTGAAAAGCGCCTATGCTCGCAGCCACCCCCGGGCCTAGAGCAAAGGGAGACAGGACGAGGATCCCGGATGGAGACGAACGTAAAAGCTATCGAGCTGCGCGAACTGTGGCGGCGATACAAGTCTGAGAACGATGAGCGCGCCCGCGAGCGGCTGGTCGTCGCGTACTCGCCGCTGGTCAAGTACGTAGCCGGGCGCACCGCCGCGGGGCTGCCGCCACACGTCGAGGAGGCGGACCTGATCTCCTACGGGTTGGTCGGGCTGATCTCGGCGATCGAGCGGTTCGACCTGGCGCGGGAGATCAAGTTCGAGACGTACGCGATCATGCGCATCAAGGGTGCGATCATCGACGAGCTGCGTTCGCTGGACTGGGTGCCGCGCAGCGTGCGTTCGCGCGCCCGCGAGGTGGAGCGCGCGAACGTGAAGCTCGAGAACGCGTTGCGTCGGGCGCCGACCGACAAGGAGATGGCGGCCGAGCTGAACATCACGGTGGATGAGCTGAACGAGTCGCTGCTGGCGATCTCGAACTCCTCGATGGTTGCGCTGGATGAGCTGTGGAGCACGTCGGACTCCAGCGGCGATCAGGTCTCGCTGATGGACACGATCGAGGATCCGAGCGCGCCCGATCCGGCCAAAGCGCTCGACGTTGGCGATCTGAAGGACCGCATCGCGGAGTCGATCGCGCTGCTGCCCGAGCGGGAGAAGCTCGTGATCGCGCTGTATTACTACGAGAATCTGACACTGCGCGAGATCGGCGAGGTGCTCGGTGTGACCGAGTCACGCGTCAGCCAACTGCATACGAAGGCAGTCCTGCGGCTGCGTTCACGGATGCAGGAGGAGGCTTTCGCCGAGTGAACCTTTTGGGTAACCCATAGCTCACCGCTTCGGGACAGCCCAGCCGGCGCCGGTTTCCTTTCCCGCTGCACATCGATAGCCATCGTCAACTGGCGCGAGCGCCGGGACGGCGGTATTGTGCGGGCACCCGGTCATAGGAGGAACGCATGCGCCAGCCAGCGGATCGTATTCGCAACGTCGCCCTCGTCGGCCATCGCGGGGCGGGGAAGACGTCGCTGCACGAGGCGCTGCTGTTCGAGGCGGGGATGGTCAACCGGCTTGGGTCGGTGCCGGACGGGAGCAGCGTGTCGGACTCCGGCGCTGACGAGCAGGCGCGGCAGATGTCGATCTCCATGACGTTCAGCTCCCTGCACTGGCAGGAGCGCAAGGTGAACCTGCTCGACACTCCCGGAGAGCCGAGCTTCGTCGCGGACGCGTTGGGCGCGCTGCGGGTGTGCGAGTCGGCGGTGTTCGTTGTCAACGCCGTGATGGGCGTCGAGGTCTCCACGGCGCGGCTGTGGCAGCGCGCCGCCGAGCTGGACATCGCGCGGATGCTGTTCGTGAACATGCTCGACCGCGAGCGCGCCGACTACTACCGCACGCTGGAGCAGCTCAAACAGGCCTTCGGGCAGCACGTCGTCGCGACCGAGATTCCGATCGGCTCCGAGCACGAGCTGGAGGGCGTGATCGATCTCGTCGACATGACCGCGTTCAGGCAGGACTCGGTCGAGCGGGGCGGGTGGAGTGAGATCGCGATTCCGGACGAGTACGGCGAGCGCGCGAACGAGTATCGCGAGAAGTTGATGGACGAGGTCAGCGAGGTCTCGGACGCGCTGATGGAGCGGTATCTGGAAGGCGAGGAGATCGCGCACGAGGAGATCGTGGGTGCGCTCAAGGAGGGCACCAACCATGGCAAGATCTTTCCAGTGGTATGCGGCGTGGCCACTCGCAACCTCGGGACCACGCGGCTGCTGGACGCGATCGTCGAGGATCTGCCCTCGCCCGTCAAGCACGGCGCGCTCAGGGTGGGAGAGGTCGAGCTGCTGGCGGATCCGGACGCCGAGCTGTACGCGTATGTGTTCAAGACGCGCGCGGATCCGTTCGCGGGGCGAATCAACCTGCTGCGCGTCTACCAGGGCACGCTCAGCGCCGACAGTCACGTGTTGAACGCGCGCGCACACGCCAAGGAGCGGATCGGGCAGGTGATCGTGTTCGCGGGCGCGGAGACTCGCCATCTGCAGGAGCTGGGGCCGGGCGATATCGGCGCGGTCGCCAAGCTCAAGGAGACTCGCGCCGGGGATTGGCTCACCGAGCGCGAAACCCCGATCGAGATGCCCGCATTGAAGCTGCCCGCGCCCGTGATGGCGTTCGCCGTGGAGGCCGGCGGTCGCGGTGAGGAGGAGAAGGTGTTCGTCGCGTTGCGCCGGTTGCAGGAGGAGGACCCGACGATCGACCTGCACCGCGATGAGCAGACGGGTGAGCAGATCGTCGCGGGGCTCTCGCAGGTGCACGTCGAGGTGATCGTCGATCGGCTGCGCGAGCGGTTCGGCGTCGAGGTCACGCTGAAGCCGCCCCGGGTGCCATATCAGGAGACGATTCGCGCCGCCGCCAAGGCGCACGGGCGTCACAAGAAGCAATCGGGCGGTCGCGGGCAGTTCGGGGACTGCCAGATCGAGATCGAGCCGCTGCGGACGGGCATGGGGTTCGAGTTTGTCGACCAGATCAAGGGCGGGGTGATCCCCAGCTCGTTCATCCCCGCCGTCGAGAAGGGCGTGCGCGAGGCGATGAGCGCGGGAGTGCTCGCGGGGTATCCGGTCAAGGACGTGCGCGTACGGTTGTATGACGGCTCCTACCACAGTGTCGACTCCTCGGAGATCGCGTTCAAGCTCGCCGGCGCCCAGGCGATGCGAGAGGCATTGCGCGCGGCCGATCCGGTGCTGTTGGAGCCGATCATGCTCGTCACGCTGTCGATCCCGGAGGAGTGCGTGGGGGACGTGATCGGCGATCTCAACAGTCGCCGGGGACGGCCTCAGGGAATGGAGCCGGTCGGTGGAATGACGGAGATCAAGGCCGAGGCGCCGATGGCCGAGATGCTCAGCTACGCCCCGGATCTGCGCTCGATCACGGGCGGTCAGGGCGACTATACGCTCGAGTTCCTGCGCTATGAGGAGGTGCCCGCACAGCTCGCGCGGAAGATTGTCGAGGGGGCCACGGCCGAGCACGCCACGACGCACGCCTGAGCTGGTCAGCGCCTCGATCGGCGCGTGCGGCGTCCATTTAGCGGCGACCTGCGCCGGGGTCCGCCGCGGGCTTGCGCGCACGAGGCGAATTGCCCCGCCGAGCCCCACCCGATACCCTGATGCGCTCTAATGGCAACTCGCATGATCGTCACCTCTCAGCCGGACGTCGCTTGCGACGTGTGCGGACGCCGGCTGCTGCGAGGCGAGCAGCCCGACATGTTCCTGGCGGGCGGGCGACGGCGGACCGTGTGCGAGTTGTGCGCACCGCGCGCGAGCGCCGAGGGGTGGCTGCGCGAGACAGACCACCACTCGGTCAGCCTGCCCCCGACCCGTCCGCGGCGGGGACGCAACCTGCTCGATCGGTTGCGCCAGCAGCGCGAGCGTGCAGATCCGACCGGTGATGTCGAGCTCCCGCCCACGCAGGATCCGCGCGCGGGCTCCTATGACTTCTTCGACGGCGGCCCGGCGATGGTCGAGCCGCTCATGCCCGACGTCGGAGAGACCGCCGCACCGGTGCCCGCGGCGCCGTTCCCAGAGGTCCTCTCGGCACCGGTCGAGGAAGCGCTTACGAGCGGCGACGCGAAGGCGGTGCGCGCGCTGGACGTGTTCAACGCCGGCGAGCATCCGCGCCGCGTCGCGGGCGTCGCCCGCTCGCTGGGAGCGCCGAGCGTGAGCGTCCGACCGCTGGCCGAGTCAGGCAGCGCGATCGCGATCGTCGTTGCGTGGGAGCTGTGCTGGTACCGGTACGAGGTCGATCTCGGTGAGGAGGCGGCCGGTGCGAGCGTCGCGGCCCAGGGGACCGAGCTGAGCGAGCTCGCCGCCGAGGATCGGCTCGCAAACGCCGTGGCGGCGGCCGACGGATCTCTGTCGCTGGTAGGATCAGTGGCACGATGATCTACTGCGTCGTGCCCAGAGAGATGTCCGAGGAGCTGTATCCGAAGCTCACCGAGCACTACGCGCACGAGGAGAACGTCACGGTGATCGTCGATCGCCGTGAAGCCGACCGCCGCGCTCGCGGGACTCGCGTGGCGGATGCGGTCAAGCAGCAGCGAGTCGTCCGCAACCGTCGCCGTGCGCGGATGCCCGGCGATCTGCCGCCGCTGGCTCGCGCCCTGTAGCTTCCAGGAGCCATCCCAAGCTACGTGCATACTCCCGTCGCGTGAGAGCGATCGTTCATGTCGACGGCGGCGCACGCGGCAACCCCGGCCCGGCAGCCGCGGCGTGTGTCATCTCCACGCCCGATGGCGAGATCCTGGGCGAGCACGCCGAGCTGCTCGGCGAGGTCACGAACAACGTCGCCGAGTACCGCGCGCTGCTGCTCGGGTTGCGGCGTGCCCGCGAGCTGGGCGTCAGCGAAGTGGAGATCGTCAACGACTCCGAGCTGATCGCCAAGCAGATCAACGGGCAGTACAAGGTCAAGCACCCGGCGATGCGCCCGCTGTATCTGGAGGCGCTGGCGATGCTGCGCGAGCTCGAGCGTTGGAGCGTGCGCACGGTGCCGCGCGCGCAGAACGCCGAGGCCGACGCCCTGGTCAATGCCGCTCTTGATCAAGCGCGCGACGCCGGCAGGATGTGATGGCGGGCGCGCCCTGAGCTCAGTGCAGCGGCTGGGCGGATTTGGCGAGCTGAATCATCTGCTGGTTGGACAGTTCCTCCAGCAGCGTGTTCGTCAGCCAGTACAGCACCCGGCCCGAGCGCCAGCCGATGACGTGGATGTGCGCGCCGTCGTCGACCATCCGGTAGTCGCGCCCGGCGATCGTCTGCACGCGAGCGTGGGCGAACAGCGGCGGGTTCAGCCAGTCCGAGCCCTCGAAGTCGTAGTAGCCGCCGTTCGTATTCTGCTGCCATACGACCACGTAGGCGTGATGGGGGTTGCCCTGTTGATCCTGCAGCTTGTACGCGCGCACCTGCTGCTGTTCGGACTGGTTGGTCTGCAACGTCGGGTACAGCACGCGGAACGGCACTTCCACGGCCGCTTTGACGACTTCGCCGTTGCCCGCGGAGGAGGTCGGGGACAGGCCGAGCGCGCGTATCGAGAACCCACTCGAGCTTCCGTGTGAGCTGTGTCCGTTGTGGTGTGAGGCGTGGTGCGCCGGCGCTTTGGGCGCCGGCGGGTTGGGGCGTTCGTGGCCATGCAGGAAGTTCGCGAGCGTCGCCTGCGCCAGCGCCGGGGTCGTCGTCACATACGAGCCGCCGTTCGCACCCTGGAAGTTGACGTTGGCGGTCTGGAACTTGACCTGGCGCAACGGCTTGGTCTGGGAGAACGCGATCAGCTTCGACAGTTCGATCAGCTCGCTCGCGGAGGCGTGGAACGTCGAGCTGATCGCATGGCCCACGGCCTTGGCGACCGTGTCGATCTGGCCGAGCTCGTTGCTCGGGGAGATCTGCTGGCGCAGGCTGCGCAGAAAGTCCTGCTGGCGGGCGACTCGCACGAAGTCCGAGTCGGTGTGCCGGTAGCGCACGTAGTCGAGCGCGTTTTCGTAGCACAGCTTCTGATATCCGGGCTGCAGGTTGATCGAGGAGTAGTCGGTTTCCGTGGATCCGACGTTCTGGTTGTAGTAGCGGCGGTCGACATTCACGTACGCGCAGCCGAGCGCGTCGACGACTTTGATGAACCCCTGGAAGCTGACGTCGATGATGCCGTTGATCTTCAGACCAGGGAACACTTCGTGCTCGATCGTTTCGGCCGCGAGCACCATCCCGCCCCGTGTCGCGCCCAGCTTGTTGCCGATCGTGTACGCCGCATTGATCTTTTCTTTGACGTAGATCCCCCCGTTCTTGGTCGTGATGTTGACCATCAGGTCGCGCGGGATCGACATCACCGAGGTCTGGCCCTGGCTGGGATCGAACCGCACCAGCAGGATCGTGTCCGAGTGCGGCGGGTTTTCGCGGTCGTACGAGTCCTTCGCGCCCACCCGCCGGTCCGTGCCGAGGATCAGGAACGTCTGTGGACCGCCGCTGTATTCGGCGGTGACGACCCCCTTGGGCGCGTTGATCTCGTTCAGCTTGGGAAAGACCTCTTCGGCGATGCCGGTGATCTTGTTCAGCGCCACGGTCGCGGTCGCCCCGGCGCTGAGCGCGACGATCGCCACGGCGGCGATCGCGAACCGCTTGGCCATGCTCCACCCCGGCGAGGGCGGGCGATCGTCGTCCTGGGATGTCACCGGATAGCCGCTCATACCACGCTCGCATTCAGGCGCAACCGCTCCCCCCGGACCGATCGTAGATCGACCGGGGATCTCCGATCGGCCAGCACGCCCAGAAATGGTAGTGGCCGGATCGGCGTTCCACGCCGGACCGACCATTACGCTGTGGACGCCCACGTGCCTTCCAAGCCGGCTGGGATGGCCGGCCATGGTGATGTGTCGTGGCGGGCGCAGTGTCGTCCCGCAACCGAAGAACGGAGCCCGACACGACCAAAGCGGCCGGATGCCGGTTACATGCTCTTGATCCCACCATGCTGAGTCCCAGAAATCGCGAGCTGTTGGGCCTCATCCCCGCCGCGCTGCTCGTCACGGCGGGGTTCACCGCGATCTTCATCCAGCAGCAGGACACCTCGCGCACGTCCGCCACCAGCCTCACGCTCAACCACGCCTCCAGCGTGTCGCTGACCTACGGGGCGCTGTTCCTCGCGCTGTGCGTCGCCGCGCACCTGGTGATCCGCTTCAGCCTGCCCGACGCCGACCCGTACCTGTTCCCACTCGGCGCGGTGCTCGCGAGCGTGGGCATCGTGATGGTCTACCGCATCGACCCGGTGCTGGCGCGCCAGCAGGCTCAGTGGATGGTGCTCGGCCTGGCGCTGTTCGCTGCCACGATCCTCGTCCTGCGCCGTCAGGGCGTAGGGGTGCTCGAGCGCTACCGCTACACGATCGCCGCGGTCGGCATCGGCATGACGATCCTGCCGCGCCTGCCCGTCATCGGCGAGCAGGTCAACGGCGCCTATCTCGACATCCACTTCGGCTCGGTCTCATTCCAGCCCGCCGAGCTCGGCAAGGTCGCGATCGTGATCTTCCTCGCCAGCTACCTGCACGACAACCGCCAGGTGCTCGTCACCGCGGGGCGTCGCGTGCTCGGGCTGACGATCCCGCCGATGAAGCAGTTCGGCCCGATGCTGATCGTGTGGGGCGCGGCGATGGGCACGCTGCTGATAACACGCGAGCTGGGCACCTCGCTGATGTTCTACGGCGCGTTTCTCGCGCTGCTGTATGTGGCCACAGGGCGTTTCTCGTTCCCCTTCATCGGCCTCGTGCTGTTCGCGCTCGGCGCGTGGTTTGTCATCGGACACGTCAGCCAC